>Ga0326511_10001188_pt1 | contig 21981 bp, 42 predicted proteins | sample 0_2496_0518_D_FD_203701 | JGI IMG/M metagenome (GOLD analysis project Ga0326511, IMG submission 203701) | Bovine rumen microbial communities from UC Davis, California, United States - 0_2496_0518 | ecosystem: Host-associated > Mammals > Digestive system > Stomach > Rumen | place: USA... | reverse complement strand
TACAGGTTCTTTCAATATAACTGTAGCAACAGGTATAGCTAATGTTTCTGGTGTATCCTTAACATATAATGGTAATTCAAGGGATCTTATTACTGTAACTGATAATACTGGTACAATGCATTATAAAATAGGAGAAAATGGTACGTGGAGTACTACTATTCCTACTGCAACTGATGCTGGTTCATGGATAATATACTATTATATGGATGCTACACATAATTATACTGCTAGAGGAAGTAGTTCAAATCCTTGGGGAAATGTTTCTTCAAGTATTGGAAAAGCTGATTAGGAAGCTCCAACTGCATATAATTCTACAGTAACTTATGGTGATACAGCAAATGCATCTGCAAGCGGTGGAGGAGGTCAAGGGTCCATTGAATGGTCGAATGGTAATTCTAGATCTGAAGTAGGTTCTCAAAGTACTTATGCAAGATGGAGTGGTAATAATAACTACAATGCTTCACCTTGGTCAAGTACTGCTGCAGTACTTACCGTCAATAAAGCAAGTCAATCTGCGCCAACAGCTTCGGGAGCAACTACTACTTATCCCACTACGGCTACTGCTTCAGCATCAGGTGGAGGCGGATAGGGTTCTATTGAATGGGAAAGTGCTCAATCACAAACATCAACAGGCTCACATACCACTAGAGCAAGATGGACGGGTAATGCAAATTATAATGCTTCTCCTTGGTCTAGTTATGTAACAGTATAGATGAATAAAGCTAATTAGAGTGCTCCTACAGCTACTGGTGCAACAGTAGATTATGGTTCAACTGCAACTGCAAGTGCTAGCGGTGGTGGTGGCTAGGGATCTATCGAATGGTCTAACGGTAATACTAGAACAGCAGTAGGTTCTTAGAATACACAAGCTCGTTGGAGTGGTAATAGTAATTATAATGCTTCTGGATGGTCTAATGCTGTTACATTAACTGTTACTAATAATCATAAAGGTTATGAATTTGTGGATTTAGGCTTACCAAGTGGAACAAAATGGGCTACGATGAATGTTGGTGCATCTACTATAACAGATTATGGTAACTATTATTTATGGGGTTATGGAGATACTGTTTATAGTTATGGTTAGGTAAAGTTGGATGATCCTATGGGAAATAGAAATTTGACAGATGAGGAAGATACAGCGAGAAAAGTTTGGGGAGGTTCTTGGCATATGCCTACTTTAGCATAGCTAAAAGAATTAACACATATTGATAATACTTCTAAATCTGTTACTACTGTAAATGGAGTTAATATGTTTAAATTTACTAGTAAGCATAATTCAAATTATGTTTTATTTCCATTCCCTGGAGAATATAATTCTTCTGATGGAACATTATGGAATGATGACTATTCAGGAAATTATTGGTCAAGAACACCTGATGATACTAGTAATGCTTATATTTTGGATGTTGTAAGATTATCTGGAAATGGGACTTGGCATTCGACACCTAAAGATGAAGGATGTTCAGTTAGACCTGTTATTGGATAACAGAAAAATTAAATAGATATAATAAATAAAATAAATTAACAATAGTATTTTATGATTCCAACGATAGCTAATATCAGACATTCGATTTACAATTTAAATAAAAGAATAGATATTTTACAAAAAAATTAGATAGAAACTATAAAAAAATTAATAAGAGAAGATGATTATACAACAGGCACATATAGTGAAATCATAGATTTGCTAAGTTAGGTAGAGAACCTTAATAAATTATAGAGCTTATTAAATAGTGATATAGTTTCCGGAAATGACGGTAAGTCTGCATACGAATTAGCTGTAGAGAATGGTTACTAGGGTACTGTTGTAGAATGGCTAGCATCTCTTAAAGGAGAAAAAGGAGAGAAAGGAGATGATAGTCCAGCTATTGATTTTGATTCATTAACTCCTGAACAATTAGAATTAATTAAAGGTCCTCAAGGTGATACAGGAGAAAAAGGAGACAAAGGAGATAAGGGTGATACTGGACCCGCTTTAGATTTTGATGTATTGACTCCAGAACAATTATTATTAGTTCGTGGTCCAAAAGGTGAACGTGGTGCACAAGGTCCAAAAGGTGATCCCGGTACATTTGATTCATCAGAATTAAACAATTATGCCAGTAAAGAATATGTAGCAGAAAAAATACAAGAAGTTGTAAGTGCTGCTCCTAGTGCATTAGATACATTGGAGCAGATTGCAGCAGAATTGGAATCAGAAGAATCAAGTACTGCTGCTATCTTAGCTGCAATAGCTGAATTAAGAGAAAGAGTTTCAAATTTAGAACCTTCTCACTATACTTATGAAGTATCTGATTATAATGGATTTTGTAAGTTAAAATTAGACGACGATAGTGTTATTAATATAAGTGGTTCTGGAGTATTAACTCCAGAAATGATTAGTACTTATAAAACCAATATAGTTGAAGTAGAATTAGGTGCTTTATGTACTGCAGTACATAATGAAACATTTAAGGATTGTGCAAGTCTAAAATCTGTTTTATTTAGTAATAGTGTTAAATCTTTAGGAAACTCTTCTTTTAAAAATTGTACAGGTTTACAATCTGTAGGACTAAGTAATAGTATAAGTACAATAGGTAACAACGCATTTGAGAATTGTTCAAATTTAGCAGCTATAGATTTAGGACGAGGTCTTACATCTATTGGAGATTATGCTTTTAAAAATTGTAGAAATCTTCAAAGTATAGTAGTTCCTAATAGCACTATAAATCTTGGTCAATGTGCATTTTATGAATGTAATAATTTATTAACAGCAAGTTTAGGTAAAAACGTATCTCAAATTAAGGCTTATACATTCTATAATTGTTATAGTTTATCCTCAGTTACTTTTGGTAATAAAATTACTTCTATTTCAACTTAGGCTTTTTAGAATTGTACAGATTTAGAGTCCATAATAATACCCGAAAGTGTTAGTTCTATAGGTACTTATGCATTTGATAATTGTGTATTACTAGAAAGTGTTACTATACCTGCTAGTGTTATTACAATAGGTGATTATGCTTTTAGAGGATGTATAGGATTAGAAGAAGTAGAAATACCTGATAGTGTAACAACATTAGGTACATATGCATTTAGTGGTTGTATTAATTTAACTGAAGCTACAATAGGAGACGGAGTTGCCGAATTAAAAGACTATGTTTTCTATAATTGTACTAATCTACAAAAAGTAACGATAGGTGATGGTGTTACAGCTATAAAAAATAATGCTTTCCAAAATTGTATATCATTAGAAACAGTAACATTAGGAAATAATCTGGAAGTTATTGGAGAGTATGCGTTTGATGGTTGTTAGGCATTATCTACTATAACTATACCTGATAGTGTTATTAATATAGGACAATATGCTTTTAGAAATTGTAAAGGTTTATAGACATTATCGTTAAATGGTATAAAAATAATAGGTAACGGAGTATTTAATAATTGTTCAAACTTAGAATCTATTGATATAGGTAGTGGTGTTACAAGTATTGGTGCTGCAGCATTCTAGGGTTGTAATAAGTTAGAAGTTATTGATATAACTGGTGTAACGGGTATTGGAGATAATGCTTTTAAAAATTGTTCTGAACTTAAACAAGTAAATTTGAATAATGTTATAAGTGTTGGATATTATACTTTTGAAGGCTGCAATAATTTACATACTGTTACTTTTGGAAATAATATTGAAACAATTAATAGCTGTGCATTTAGAAATTGTACAAGTTTAACTTCTATTACATTGCCTAATTCTTTAGTAACTATTAAAAATGGAGCTTTTGCAAATACAGGATTAACTTCCATAACTATTCCAAATTCTGTAACAGATATTGGAGAATTTACACCATATAGAAATTCAAGTAATACTTCAACTAAAGTTGGGGCATTTGAAGGTTGTTCAGCATTAGCTTCAGTAACATTAGGTACGGGATTAATAAATATAGGTAATTATACTTTTGGAGGTTGTCCTATATCTGGAATAACTATACCAAGTAGTGTTAAAAAAATTGGTTTAGGAGCATTTCATTCTTGTACAAGTTTAACATCGATTATTATACCTAATTCTGTAGAATATTTAGGTAAAACAGACTATGCTTATATTAATAGTACTTATAATTATGAATTAGGAGTTTTTCAAGGATGTAGTAATTTGTAGACTGTAACATTAGGAAGTGGTTTAAAATATATTGGATGTAAAGCTTTCCGTAATTGTAAATCATTAGAATCTATAAATGTTCCTAATAGTGTTGAAGAATTAGGTCCGGAAGCGTTTTATGGTTGTTAGTCTTTAACATCTATAAATATTCCTTCAAGTATAACAATACTTGAAAGAAACATGTTTTATCATTGTGATAATTTAACTGGATCAATTACTATTCCAAACAATATAACATCAATAGAAGAAGGGGTTTTTGCTTATTGCGGAAAATTAACTTCTATAACATTAAATGATGGTTTATAGTCTATTGGTGCTGGAGTATTTCGTGATTGCATTGGATTAACATCTATAGTTATACCTAATACAGTAAAAGATTTAGGATTCACGGAATCTTATCAAAATTATATTAATCGACCTAATGATTATAAAAGGGGATTCAATTATCTAGTACAAACATATTATGATGCCTGGGGTGTTTTTAGTAATTGTACTAATTTAACATCAATAACATTAAGTAATACTTTAGAAAATATTGGTTTTGCTACTTTTTATAATTGTACTAGTTTAACCTCTATTATAATACCTAATAGTGTAAAAGTTATAGACAGTGGAGCATTTCATAATACAGGTATAACTTCTATTATTATTCCTAATAGTGTAACTACTATAGGAGGAGAAGCACTTTTTGCCGGATGTACAGGATTAACTGAAGTAAATTTACCTAATAGTATTACTTCTTTTACATATAAAACAAGGTAGACACGTAATGATTATTCTAGTGCTGTATATTAGCAAGGAATGTTTTAGGGGTGTACAAACCTAACTACTGTTACACTTTCAAACAATTTGCCTTATCTTCCTGCTTATATGTTTGCTGGATGTACTAGTTTAGAATAGATTGTTATACCTAATTCTGTAACAGTAATTGGACAAGGAGCATTTCAACAATGTTCAGGATTAATTGAAATTACAATACCAGAATCTGTAATTACTATTTGGTATGGAGTATTTGCATATTGTACAGGATTGACTGAAATCGTTATACCTAATTCTGTAACACAACTGTACTCTAATGAATAGGGTTTAAATTATTATTCTCCATTTTATGAATGTAGTAATTTAACTATAGTAATATTAGGAAATGGCATTGTATCTATATCTGAAGGTCTTTTTAGTAATTGCACAAAATTAACAACAGTTACTATTGGTAATTCTGTAACATCAATAGGTAATAATGCATTTAATGGTTGTACAGGATTAACAGAAATTAATATACCAAATTCTGTAACAACAATTAATAATTATGTATTCCAAGGTTGTACAGGATTAACAGAAATTAATATACCAAATTCTGTAACAACAATTGGTAATTATGCATTTTATGGATGTACAGGATTAACTGAAATTACAATACCTGATTCTATAGAAATCATTTAGTAGAGTGTGTTTAATTAGTGTACTAATTTACAAAATGTAATATTAGGAAATAAAGTAAATTATATTGATAATAGTGCTTTCTCTAACTGTACCTCATTAAAATCCATAAATTTATCTAATATTAGTTATATAGGTGCCAATGCCTTTTAGAATACTGGTTTAACTTCAGTTACTTTATCTAATAATTTAAAATCGATAAAATCTAGTGCATTTAGTAGTTGTAAAGATTTAACAACACTCAATATCGGTAATGGTGTATTAGATATTGAAAATTACGCATTTAATGATTGTACAAACTTATCTAATTTAACATTAGGTACTAGTGTAGAAGGAATAAAGGATAACGCATTTAAAGATTGTATAGGTTTAACATCAGTAACTATACCTAATTCTGTGAAATCTATACACGCACAAGCCTTTTGTAATTGTAGTAACTTGACATCAGTAACCATAGGTAATTCTGTAACATTAATTGATATTAGCGCATTTAGTAACTGCACAAGTTTAACATCTATAACAATACCAAATTCGGTAGTAACTGTAGGTAGTTATGCGTTTAGTGGTTGTTCAAGTTTAGTAGAAGCTGTACTAGGAAATTCTATGACAAATATTCCTACAAGTCTATTTTCTAATTGTACTAATTTAACATCTGTTACTATACCTAATTCTATATTAACAATTAGTTCTTCTGCATTTAATGGTTGTACAAGTTTAACATCAGTAACTATACCTAATTCTGTAACAACTATGGGAGATAATGTATTTAGTAATTCAGGAATAACTTCTATAACAATACCTAACTCAGTAACAGCAATTGGTTAGGCAACATTTAGTAGTTGTAAAGACTTAATTTCTGCTATTATTGGTACTGGTGTAACTACTATTAATCAATATGCATTTAGTAATTGTAGTTATCTAGATAATATAGTAATTAAAGGTAACATAACATCTATTTAGGCAGCAGCATTTACATAGTGTACAAGATTATCTATTATTACTTTAGAAACAACTACAACACCACCTGCTTTAGGTAACGCACCTTTTAGTGGAGACAGTAATTTAACTAGAATTTATGTTCCAAGTGATAGTGTAGGTACATATAAGACTACGAGTGGTTGGAGTTCATTCTCATCAATTATTTATGCTATAGCAGCATAATATGTAAATGTAATTAAATGAATTATGGAAGCAAGAAAATCAAAAAATATAGGAACTATTAAATTGGGAGGTCAAGAATATGATATATTTATAGCAAAATCCGAAGCTGCTAAATAGCAAGGATTACAACATTTTAAATCTTTACCAAAAGATGAAGGAATGTTATTTGTTATAAATGAATCTTCTCCAGTAGAAACATTTTTCCATATGCACAATGTTCCATTTCCTTTAGATATGATTTTTCTTGATGACGAGTTTAAAGTACTTGACGTTAAGAGAGGTAATCCCGAAGATGATAAAATCGAAGGGATTGCTTCCTACGTCTTGGAAGTAAACGCTGATTCAGGAATTAAAATAGGAGATGAAGCTGATTTGGAAGACGATGATGAAGATTATGTTATGAAAGTTCTTGGACCAGATGGAACAGCTCAAATGTTATTAGAAGGTGGTGAACGTATTGTTTCACGTAGAGAAACTAAAATTCTTATAAAGAAAGCCTTAAAAGCTGCTGAATCTAAAGAAGATAAAGATTATAAAGCATTGGGTAAATACATATTTAAAGTATTAAAAGGACAAAATGAACGTCCTGCTGAATATGTAGATGCTCCAGAAAAGAAGGAGGAATAATTTATGGCAACATATAATCCTTTTGAAAATTTTAATCCAGTCTTTACTAAATATGAATATTTAAAAGTAGAAGATCCATTATATGGGGAAATAGATATACCTTCAGAATTTGATGGAATATCTCCAGATGGAACTTGGATAGCTAAATCTAATATTCCTAGTGAAACTACAACAGAAAAAGAAGAAGTTTTTGGTAAAGATATTTAGGATAGAATGGCTTCTACTCACGCTGATATTAACAATGCTTCTTCTAATTATACTTGGGATAAATCCTCACGTAAGATTACAACAGAATAGCAGAAAGAAAATGCTATATATATAATGGATAATCTTATTAATAAAAATGGATTTAAACCGCATGAAGCTGCTGGAATGGTAGGAAATTTAATGGCTGAATCAAGGTTAAATACAGGATCTTTAAATTCTAATGATTTAGGACTTCCTGCAGGAGGTTTAGCTGGATGGAGAGGTTCCAATTTTTCTAAATTAAAATAGTTTGCAAAAAATAGAGGTAAATCTTGGACAGATATAGATTCTCAATTAGATTTCTTAGTATCATCTATTGATAGTAGTGTTAGAGATAAGTTATCTAGGTCTACTAATCCACATGAAGCATCAGAGGCTTGGGCTTATTATGAGAAGTATGCTGGATATGATGGAACTACTAAAACTGCTAAGAAAGCTGGATGGAGTTAGGAAAGAGTTAATTTAGAACACAAAAATAGAAGTGATTATGCAAACGAAATCTACGAATTGTGGAAATCAAGAAAATCCTAATAATGATAAATAGAAACTAAAAATTGATTGGAAAACGGTATTTCAAGCTAATAGCGGAGGATTTTCCAGCAAGAGAATATTTGGAGCATTAGGAATGGTAATTTGTTTAGGTTTATTAATAGCATCTTTTATAATGGAACGTCCTATACCAGATTTTGCTGAATTAGTATATGTTACTAGTGCTTCATTATTAGGTTTAGATAACGTGACAGATATTTTTAAAAAGAATGTTAATAAATCTAATTAAAATTTGATAAATTAGTAATAAGTAATATTTTTAACTAAAAGATATTTCAGAATCGCTCTGTTGAGCGTCTTATATATATAACCAATTTAAAATAACGTTATTTATGAAAATTACAAGTAACAGTAAAGAACTTAATCAAATGATTAAGAAATTCCAAGAGGGTGGAGAAATGGCTCCACCACCTGCAGCAGCTCCATCAGAAGCTGCACCAGCAGAAGCAGCTCCAGAAGGTGGAGATCCTACTGCTTAGATATTAGAAGCTGCAATGGCTGCTTTACAAAATCAAGATTGTAATTTAGCAATGCAAGTTCTTCAAGCATTAGTACAGATGTTAGGTGGAGGAGCTCCTGAAGGTCCTGCCGCTCCAGAGGGTCAAGCACCAGTATTTAGAAAAGGTGGTAAACTTGCTGGATGGATTAAAAAGTAATCATTAACTTGAATTAAAGGGTGATGCGGGCACGATATCCGTGTCACCCTTTTATTATTTAAATACATTGAAATTATGGACAACGAAATTACATATATTCCATATGGTTAGGATGAAATTTCTCAGCAAGACCTTATGACTTCTTTAGCTAATGGAGTTTCTGGATATCTAGACAGTAAACGTTGGGCTAAAAAAGATAAATATCGTTAGGCTTGGTTAAGTGCATATTAGGATATAGTGGGTCGTGGTTTATTAGGAGCATCAAATAGTTCTGGATTATGGAACGTACAATATGGTCAAGATCCTATAGACTTATCTACTAAATCAAATATAGAAAGAGAAATGTACCAAGACGCTGCTTATTATATTCAATAGCAGATGTCTTAGATGCCTCTTCGTAAAAAAGAAGAAGAAAAGAAAAAAGAAGATTTAGAACAATATAATTTTACAAAACAATTTCTTCCACAAATTTATAATAATAGATATGGAGGAAATCCAGACTTATTTGCATCTGAATGGGAAAATTTAGATGAAAGAAATGATAAAGGATTAAGGGGAACGGATAAGAGAAAAGCTGCTCTTATCGAAGAACTTAATAAGTATAGACAAAATCTTATTGATAATAGAGGTAAGTATAATTTTGAAGGAACAGCTTTTAAAAATGAAGACGATGTTATAAAAAGGATTGATGAAGCTGTTGCTGCTATACAGTCTCCCGATTTAACTGACGATAACCCTAAATTAAATGCTTTGGGTTTATCTTATAACTCCTTCTTCAGTAATGGTGGTAATGATATTTATGGTACAGATAAAGAAACTGGAAAAAGTATAACTTATCAAGAATATTATGAAGCTCTAGGTAAACAAAAAGAAGCTGAAGCAAAAGCTAAAGAAGAAGAATTAAAGAAAAGAAAATAGGCTGCATATAATAATACTTTATTTTTTAATAGAGTAACTAATCCTAAAATGTTTGGACAAAATGCTCAGGCATTAAAAGATAAATATAAGGATCATAATGCTTTATTTGCAGCATTACAAGGATATGCTCAAAAAGATATAAGAACTTTGTCTCCTCAAGAACAATCAGAAGTACAAGGTGCATATCGTTATTTGGCTAATCAACCTATTGATAATAAAACTCTAAAGGATTTACAATCTTCTTCAAGTGGTTTATATAAAAATGCAGCTCCAAATAGATTTAGAAAAATAAAAGGAATTGATAATCTTGTTTGGGATTCTGTAGCTAATCAAGTTATTCAAATTAACTCTAGACAATAGCAAGAAGCCTATAAAAATCAACCTGAAGACTTGTTTGCAAATGTAAAAACATAGTCGGATGTGTAGAATGATTATATGAATTCTATTGAAGGAGGATTTACTCCAGCAGAATAGAGAGAAGTTGCAGCTTTATTATTTGATTTAGGAGCTGCTGCTGATCCTGAAGGATTTAGTTCAGCTGGATTATCTCAAGTTGCTTCTGGAATACGTGATTATAATAGAGCTACTGATCCAGAAGGGTGGACTTGGGGAGATACAGGTTGGGCTACTTTAGATCACGGATTAGGTTTGTTAAGTCTTTTTCCAGTTGCTGGAGGTTGGATAAAAGGAGCTTGGGCAGCGGATAAATTAGGAAAATATATTCCAAAAATGGAATCTGCTATTAGATATCTAGGTAGAGCAGGTTCAACATATGCTATGGCTGCAAATGCCCCTGGAGCATTAAATACTCTTAATAAAATTAAAAATGGAGAAGATTTATCTCTTAAAGATTATCAAGATTTAGCATATTTCTTTATAGGAGGATTAGGTCATCACTAGTTAAATAGAGGTAATAGAATTGAAAGAAGTGCTATGAAAGCTAGAGGTGTTGAAACTTCTAATTCTGTTTTAAACAGAGCAGGAATTACTAGAACTACAGCAAAAACTGGAACTACTACACAAACTACACCTACTTTAAAAGTTAAAAAAGTCGGAGAAGATGGAAAAGTAGAAACCCAAGAAATCTCTATAAGTGAGGCAAATTAGGAAATTTTAAGAGGAACAAAACCAGAAGATTTAGAGGCTACCGCTAAAAATTTAGGTATAGATATTCCAGAAGGCTATAAAATTGCAACACCTACAACTAGTTATAGTAAAGGAAAAATTAATGAGTATAAAGCTAAAGTAGGTTATGGAAATAAAGAAATTTTTGGAACACAAACATCACAAAAACAATCTTCTAGTTTAAAATCTGATGAGGAATTTGAACAATATTTGGCTTAGCACAATAATAATATATTTAAAAAGTTCTTTAACGGAAGTAATAGAGATATTAGAAGATATGATAAATATCTAGGTAATAATGTACAAAAGCAACAAGAAAATACATCAAAACCTTCAGAAGAAACTTCTCAACAAAAACCTGCTCAACAAGAATCTGATTAGCCAAAAACCGTTGAATAGAAATAGTTAGAGAATAAATCTCTTACCTAGAGAGAACAACAATATAATAAAGCAGCTATAAATAGATATAAAGAACATCTTAAAGGAAACTTTTCTAACAAAAAAATAACAGAAGGAACAGAGAAAATAGGAGATACTGATATGAATGTATCTAGTACAGTTAATAAGAGAAATGGAAAAATTATCTATGATATTCATTTTGGTAAAAAACATTTCTATAATTTAACTTAGGAAAAAGCTAAATAGAAAATATTTAATTTAGTTAAGGAAAATAGAAAAACTGTTGACAAACAATCAGGAAAAGTTGCTAAAAAATCTACAGCCGAAATAGGAAAAATTCTTTAGAATTTGAAGAAAAAAGGCTGGCTTAAGTAGGGAGGAACTATAAATCCTTCTTTAGATACAATAATTGAAGATTTTTTTAAAAATAATAATATATGAATATAAGACCAAGAATTATTCCTAAATTTCAAGGTGGAGGAGTTCCTCAGTGGTATTTAGACAGATACGGTAATAGAACATCGTTAATTGGTTGGGATTTAAATAAAAGATATAATTACGCTAATAAAAATTTAAATACCAATGATCATAGAAATGCAGGAAGTTTGGATACTGTATACAGTAAGAATGAAGCATACACAGGAACTCCAGGTGCTATTTCTTCTGATATACAAGCTTTTTATAATAGTGATGGAAACGGATTATCTGCAGAGAATTTTGTAAAACTTTACAATGAAAATGCAGCTAAAATTAGAAGTCACTGGGCTTAGGATTAGACTTATAATGCAAGAACTGCCGGAGCACATAATAGATTATTTAGAAAAATGTTCTAGAGTAGGAGTAATCAATCAGAAAGTCCTGGTAGTTCTTATAATATAGGATATCAAGACAACTTAGATGATATTGAAGGTTCTTCTACTTGGTTAAGAAGAATGGATTAGTATGAAAAAGAATTTGACATAAATAATCCCGATTCTAATAGATTACACGAAATTACTTTAAAGGATGGTACCAAAGCTATCGTATATAAAAAAGCTAACGGAGATATTGGTTTATATAAAAACGATAATGATACAATAGATGGAGGAAATCCTTTAGGTGATTAGGAAGTAGTAATTACTCCTTAGAAAAAGAATAAGATGCCTGTTGGACAAAAGGTTGATAAAGAATCTCTTTGGAATAAACTTGGACAAGGACTTAATAAAATAGCTCCAGATTTGTTAGATACTCTAAGATTAGCTGGAAATATGATTAATAATCAAAGAGTATATAATGAATCAATGAAAGCTATTTAGCCTAACTTATAGCAAAGTTACCATACTTATAGACAAGTTACAGGTGATGAAGCTACTAAATAGGGTTATTATAGAAGAGCTGTTCAAGGTGAACAAAAAGCTGCTAGACCTTTTACTTCTGATGCTGATCGTCAAGTAGCTTATATGAATGAAGCTAAACGTATTGGTGATGAATTAAGAGCACAAGGAGACTTAGCTGATAATCAAAGAATTAGAGAAACTTCTGCAGAATCTTCTGCTCATTTAGATTCTAATAGAGAACGTGATACTGCTGTTGCTAATTCTAATATCACTGAAATGAATAAAGCTGATGCAGCTAGACATCAATTAACTGCATAGAAGTATTCTGCTGATTGGACTAATTTAGAACAATACCTAATGGGTAGATAGTACAAATTAGAATAGAAAAAAGCAGAATAGAAAGAACTTGAAAGACAATTAGCTTTACTTGATACTCAAGAAGGACTATTAGGTGATGATAAATTAAGAGAACTTAGAGATATTGCTGATAGAGATTATACTGCATATATTAATTATACTGGAAAAGACGAAAATGAAAAAGAAACTTTAAAAAAGAGATATGAAGAATCTTTAAAAGCATATAAATTAAAACAAATTCAGAAATAGAGGGAAAGTATTAAATAGCAATATGGAGTTTATTCTGCAAAAGAAGGAACTAAAATAGAAAAGAAACGTAAAGACGATTCTTTAAAATATTTATATAGAACTTCTAGGGATATTGTTGAACACTTTAGAAAAATGTCTAAAATGACTGATGATTCTAGAGTTAGAACAATGCCTAAACCTATTAAATTACCTTCTCATCCTAAAAAATTCTAGTATGGTGGTGTAGCTCCGTTTACAATATATAGACCTCTTGGAGTGGGTGGAGAATCTTCTTATGCACAAAGTACTACAAGTTCCTCTGGTAGTGGAAAATCTGAAAAAGATACTGCTGCTAAGGATAAACTTGATATGATTAAAGAACTTTTCAAACAAGTATAGGGATTACCTATAGATGTTAGTAAAGTTTATCAAGAAATATCTGGAGTATTAAATAAGGCAAAAGCTTTTGGAGAAGATTTATCTACTGACGATTTAGCTTCTATGTACTTAAATGTAATGAATAGAATGTCTCAACTTAAATATAGTCAAGAAGCATTTGAAAAAGCTAAAGCTTTAGCTACATCTAATGAAGCGTTAAATGAAATAGCTGTTGGAGTACATGGAGAAATGGTTTTATAGGATACAAGTACAGGAAATGTTAAAATTGGAACATTATAGGATTGGATTAAATCTGATAAAAAATTAAATCCATTAACTAATGATTAGATATTAGAATTAAGAGCTAAATCTCCTAATATGGTATTTAATGATGATATTCTTGGTATTGTTAATAATGGTGTTGGAATGAATAAAATTTCTGCACAAATAAAATCTTTAGCTGCTACTATAGGTTCTTCTACCGAAAAATTAGAAGGAATTTCAGAAGTAGAAAGTAGAAAGATTAAAAATGGATTAGAAATATTAGCTGGAACAGATGGAACTCCAGATGGGTTCTATAAAGTTTCTACCGATAAAAAGACTTCTACAGAAAATGTAAAAGCCGCTTTAAATTATATTTATAGTATGCTTCCTAATAACTATAAAACATTATTAGAAATACATAGTAATGGTAAAGGAAAAGAGCTTATTGCTAATTTCTTAAATTCTTAGGTTAGTGATTATGTTAAATAGGATATATCTCCTTTAACTGGTAAAGCTAGTGAAAAAGATAAAGAAAACGACTTAGACAAATTAGGAATTAATTCTGCTACTTAGTTATTATTAGGTATGTCTTCACCAAGAGCATTTGCATTTAGTATAGGAAATGGAAATATGTTTAATGGATTAGCTAGAGTATCTAGTGTAACTAAGGATGGAAATCCAGTAGGAGCTGATTTTACTTTTTCCGAAATATATAAATCTGATTTACATAAAAACTTAGATTTAGATAATGCTAGTTTTGGAGATATTCCTATAAATAAAGCATTAAAAGATAGAATTATTATTGATAATAGTACTATTGCTGGAGTAGATTTACCTTATACTACTGATAGAAATGGTAGAATTATTCCTGATTTCTAGATGCTTAATAGAATAGAAGAAGCTGACTAGGAAATACTTAGAGCTGGAATAAATCCAGAAACTGAACCTCAAAGAGTTAATGAAATTTATGCAAAACATAATCTTCCTATTAAATATGGTGCAGATAACCGTTTAACTGGAAACTATAAGAGATTTGCAGTGGTTTAGGCTACAGCTATTGAGGATGTATTCTTAAATAAAGCTGGATTAGCTTCTAATGGAACATTATCTTTGGTATCTGATGAAGATGAAATAAATAAATACATAAATGAAATAAAGAAAACAACAGGACAAAAAGATATAGATATGGATAGACCAGGATTATTTACTGGTGATAAAGATATATACAAAGGTTCAATATTTATTCCTATAATAGGAGACTTAGTTGATGCTGTATCCGCTACTGGAGGATTAAAAGCAGGAAATTATGACGAATTAAGAAGTAAATATTAGACTAAAAATTATGTGGAAGTTCCTCACTAGTTTGTAAAACAATGAGTAAATAGAATGATTATTTTTTAAATTAGTTGTATAACCCAGAGTTTAGTCCTGGAGATTTCTAGAGTGTAGGACTAAACTCTGGAAATACATCTATTGAAAATAAGGATGAATACAAAAAATTAGATTTTGTTCAAAATAATCCATTATTGTAGACTGATGGAAAATTTGATGAAAATAAATTTAATAGATTATATGATTAGGCATTAATTGGATATAATTTAATGTCTAATAGTGCTAGTAACGAAAGATTAGCTACTACATATTCGGCATTTAGAGATGATATATTTGCCAAATCAGCGAAAAGAACAAATTAGTCTGAAACCCTTATTACTAAATTACCAAATCCTAATAGACAATAGATGGGATTTGTTAGTAATAATATAATGGAGAATCCCTCTCAATCTATTAGAGAAATAGCTTAGGGTCAATTAGTGTGGGATGGAGAAACAAAATAGTGGGTTGATGCTCCTAATGAAACTTCTTTGGATAATTTTATTAATCCTAAAGTTTTAGCTCAATATGATGAAGATGTAGATATAAATGGAAAAACTGCATCTGAAATAGGTTTTGATAAAAATCATATAGAACATAAAAAAGGTGAAAAGAAAATTAACCCATTAACAGGAACTTATTATTATGAAACTTTAAATGGTAGAGATATCTATGGAAGAGATGTTCTTTCTGGATGGGATACATTAACTAAAGATGGTTCTTGGCTAAATACTTATGATTTCTTTGATTCAGATGATTTAGAAAAATCAACAAAAGGATCATTGATGAAATCAATAGTTAAAATAGCTCCAGCTCTTATTCCTACAATTGCTCCTTGGTATGTTGGAGCAAGAGTTCTTTTAAGTAGTGCTGATTTATTTGCAAAAGTAGGAAAAATGCTTCCAGGAGTAGGTAGTGAAAGTCCTTTATTATCTTATTTAGAAGGAATAAATGCAGCAGCTACACAATCTACTTCTGATTGGTCTAGAGGTTCACAAGAATTAGGAGTAGAAGCTCATGCTTGGTCTTTAGAGAATTTATTAAATCTTTCAGCGGATGTATTTACACAATTAGCTGAACAAAGATGGATGTTTACACACCTTCCATCATTATTAAAAGGAAATAAACTAGGATTTAGTAAAGAAGCTCAAGAAAAATTTAAAAAAGAAACTGCTGAAAAATTATTAAAAAAATATAAAGGATTAAATGATGATGAATTATTAAATCCTCTTGAAAGAGCTATAGATTTAAAAACTAGTTCAATGTTAGAAGCATAGGCTTTACTTGAATCTAAATTAGAATCTGCTAATAAATTTGGAGAACATATTTCTAAATTATATATGACTGGAATAACAGTTGCAGATTCTTATGAGGAAGCAAAAGATTCTGGTTTATCTGATGCTGAAGCTGCTATATTTACATTAGCTTATGCAGCTGGAGAATATGGAATTTTAAGTACTAACTTAGGAGAACATATCTTACCAGAATTAAGAGCAGAAAAACATAAATATAGAAATATTGAAAGAGTTCTTAGAGAAGGACAAAAAAATACTTCAGAAGAAGTTAAAAAAGATCCTAGAAAATGGTATTAGAGGTTAATGGGATTTGCTAAAGAGGCGGTAGTTGGAGATTATAATGATGCGAAAGTTGCTGCAGCATATGCTTCAAATTCTACTGCGAAAGCTTTAGCTACTAGTGTTGCTTCTAATGCTTTAGGAGAAGGTTTAGAAGAAGTTTCTGAAGAATTATGGTTCGATATAGCAAAGGGTTTACAAAATGCTGCAACTGAATTAGGTCTAACTCAAACTGGAGTTAAATTATAGACTTTCGATGGGTGGAATCTCGAACAAACATTAAATAGATACGCTCTTAACTTTGTAGGGGGTTTAGCCGGAGGTGCTATTGCAGTTGGATTACCAGGATTCCAAGAAGGAATTAAGAATATGCTTGGAACAAATATGGATTAGAAACAAGCCTATCAATAGTTAATAGCATTAGTTAGAAATGGAAAGAAAGACGATTTCTTAAGAACTATAGATAAACTAGAAACAGCCGATTCTAACTTATCTACTACTGGATACGAAATTATAGATGGAGAAAAAGTAGCAAAACCTGGAACAGCTAATGATAATTAGGATAAAGCTAATAAGACTGTTCTTAAAGGAATGGTTAACCTCATTGATAATCTTCTTACTATAAACGGAGTTAAAATGGATGATAAATCCGTTTTATCTAAATTAACAGAAGCTCCGGCTTTAGTTAGATTCCAAGCTTTAGTTGGAGGCGATGAAGTAGGTTCTGCTACATTAGCTAATTACCTACAAAGGTTTAATTCTTTATCAACTAAAATAGCTGATATAGCATTAAAGATTGATGCTATTAAACATCCAAAAACAGACTAGAAAGGAGAACAATAGGCTGAATTACAACAAAATTAGGGAAATTTATCTTCATTAGAAGCTGAAATGAAATCTCTTATAGAAGAAAGAGACGCATATCTTAATGGAGACATGGCAAAAATAGTTATTCCTAAAGTAATTTTTGAAACATCTCCTTTATTATCTGCACCTTTTATTCAAACCAACTTTAAAGATTATGCAGAAAAAGTAGAAGGAAAAATATTATCTGATATTCCAGAATCTCGTGTAAAAGAACTGCAAAAATCTTGGGAAAATTATAAAAATAGTAATTTTAAAGATGATATAGAATTTGCTTTCTAGAACTTTATGTTAATAACAGAAAAGTTCTCAGAAGGACTTAAGAATTTTGATTTATAGTTTTTAAAGAATCCACAAGATTATTAGTAGAATTTAGGAAATCTTTTTAGAGATACTAGAAGTGTTATAATGTCTCCAGAAAATGAGTCTGAAGATATTTAGCAAAGTACTCAAAGTTTTGAACAAACTGAGGGTATAGCAAAAATGACTACATTATAGAAAACTATGTAGGCGTTACATTCTTTAATGGAAACAGCCGAATTAGATATCTCCGATATAAGTACAATGATGAATGTTGGAGAAGCAGTATCATTAGAAGAACTACTTCCTGGAGATATAATGAATATAAAGAGAATAGCTGAATCTATTGGAGAATATTTCGATGAAAATTCCTTCTCTGAAAAAGATGTAAGAAGAGTTAAAGAAAAACTATTAAGAAGAAAAATATATGAAACTCTAGTAGAAAATTCTGATAAAGTTAAAGAAGTATTAAACAATATTAAGTATTTTAATCAATCTACTAGACAATTCTTAAAAGATAATTTCTTTAGACTTGTTAATAAATATGACAAGGACGGTGATTCTTTTGATGATTTTGAACTTTATGATGAAACTGATCCAGATTATCAACAGGAATTAACTAAAAGAACTTAGTTATATAAGGAATATTCTGCTATTATTGATAGTAAACCTGTTACTCCAATAGAATAGTTAGCTGATCGATTTCAATTAGCTGTAGGAGATAATCATATAAAAATATCTGATTTAATTACTACTTTACAAAATCAAATGTCTCTAAAAGCTAATTTAGGAGTAATTGAGGAATTCGGATATAATACAGATATCTAGGAACAATTAAAAAATGCTTTACAAGTTATTGATATTTTAGCAGCTAATATTTTAGGTGCTAGAAGCGATGGAGGAAAACTTGGTGCAATATTTGGATTTAACTCTACTGTAAATCAACTAAATCCTGATATGAAATTAGCTGAAATAGAAAAAGATTCAGCCAATACTTTAATGTAGGATTTAGCTAAATTAAAAGTAAAATTAGAATACTTTAAAACTATTTTCGATGTAAATAGTGGACAGAAATTAGAGGAACAAAAGAAAATACATAATAGAGTAAATTATGCTTTTATTAAGAAAATGAAAGCTATTGTACAAGCTCTTCCTGATGATTGGAATGAAAAAGATGAATCTGGAGTAGGAGTTTTAGATAAATTGAAATCTATAATAAATAAAGCTGATACATTTGAGTCTATAGATTCTAGTAAAGAAGATACTAGATTCAACTTAAATGCAGAACAGGCTAAAAAGTTAGAGAAAGAAAGTATAAACATACAAGATGCTTTATATGATTTCTTTAATGCTAATATGCCTAAATTATAGGAAGGAAAATTAGATCTATCAATGTTAAAAATAATTCCATCTACTGTTGCTTTTTCTAAGGACTATAATGGAACATTAATTGATTCTAATTTAGAACAATTTGATGATAGAAGTGCTGTTATGTTAATGGCTACAGCAGCGGCTGTAAAAGCTTCTGATTTTTATGCTGAATATAAAAATAGTCTTGTAAATGGAATTGCTCCTATTCCTGGATAGGAACTTGCTACAAGAATGGCTTATTCTTTCTTATTAAATAAACCTATATTTCAATTATTTGGTAAAGCATATAATGACAAATTATTAGAAGAACTCGGAGAAGTAGATAGTGCTAAACAATGGACTATGTACGGAAAAAATATTTCTCAAGACGGAAAACTTGATAATTCATATGCTTTATAGTTTTTAAATACTTTCCTTGTAGAAGGAATTCCTGGAGCAGGAAAAACACAAGGTTTCTAGGCTGTTCTATATAATATGTTAAAAACATATCATCCAGAATTATTAGAGGAAGTATGGTTTATACATACTGATGAAAATAAAGCTAAAGCCTGGGCAGAAAAATTAGGAGCTGATCCAAATAAATCAAAATTCTTTAGTAAAAAAACATATCTTGAAACAATATATCCAGGATATACTCCAGCTAAAACCAATGAAAATGGAGTTATTATTACTAGTAAAGATGAATTAGAGGAAGATGGAGAAACTGGAATTTGGCATTTTAAAAATGTTGAATTATCTAAATCAGTAAAAGCTCCTTCATTAATATTAATGGATGAATCTACAAGATTTTCTCAATAGGAAATGTTAGTTTCAGAAGCTTTCCAAGAAGATAATGATATTAGTGCTATTGCTACCGGTGATTATGATTAGATTGGAGCTGTTGGATAGTTTGAAATATCAGAAGGACGTAAGAACTTTTTAAATACTAGTGCCGATAATTTTTTCCATAGTCCTAAATTAGGAAGTTCTATGAGAACTGAAAACACTATTAAGGATTAGAATATTGCTATAGCTAGAAAATATAAACTAGCAACCATTTAGAAATTAGCTGCAGGACAATTATCCGAACCTCTTATTAAATTATCTTATTATTAGGATAATTCTGGACTTTATGGAGAAAGAATTATAGGAAAAGATAGCAAAGATTTAGATGAGGCTATTACATTAATGTTCGCTACTTTAAAAGGCGAAAAGGATGAAAATGGTATTTGGAAAGGAGAAAAGATAACAGTTATATATCAAGATAAAAATTCTGATATTTATAAAAAGTTATAGAAAATTGCAGCAGAAAACGAAGATTATAAAGGAAAAATAAACTTTGTAGAAAGTAGTGCTGCACAAGGGGATGAAGGTCAATATTATATAGTGGATTTAAAACCTACTGATATAAGTCCGGAAAACCAAACTAATATGGGAAACCATGCTAATTTTGTAAATACTTTTTATACTGCAATTTCTCGTTCTTCACAAGGTACTCTTATTATAGAAAATGAAAATATTAAACAAATAGCAGAAACTAATAGAGTTAAAGAACTTGTAAAGAGTCCTTTATCAGAAGATGCTAAAGCTAGATTCTCTAAGAATAGAATTGATGTATTATCTGAGATAATTACCTCTGAACCTGGAAAAACACCAAAAGTTAATAGAAAAACTACTAATAATCCATAGGAAGAAGAAAGTAATTAGGAGGAAACTAATGAAGAAGGAACATCTACTTCTGAAGAAGAAGCTACATAGTTAAATAGAAAAACAATAACTATTAAAAATGATGATCCTAAAGAATACAATATGTTATTACATTCTATGCCTGCTAACGAAACAGGATTTGTTTAGGATGAAGATGGAAACTTTGTTCAAAATATTGGTTATGAAGGAAGAATTGATGGATTAAATGGATTAACCAAGTTGAGTTCAATGACAAATTCTGAAGGAAAACCTATTTCTAGATTTAGTAGTAACTGGGATATAGAAAATGGTAAAATAAAGAATCAATAGGATGCTTTAGAAACTTTAAATGAACTTGCATAGATAGGTCTTCATGCTAAAAATATGGCTGAAGCCAAGAAACAAGTGAAAGAAACTTTAGGATTAAATCTTGATGATTCAGAATTTGGAATTGATTTCTTATTTATGATAAGAGATAATGTAAATGATGAAGCTCATGTTAATGCTAAAAAGAATAGAGGATTCCTAAGATTTTTAACTTCACCTATTGAAACTATTATTGGAGTATTTAGAGGAAAACATACACCTGATAATGTTGATAAAGTAGGAAAAAATAATAAAGAATTTGCATTAAATGTTTATAGAGTAGTTGATGGAAAAAGAGTAAATATATTAACTAAACCTTTATGTATATTTACTAGTCCATTAACAATGTTAAATACCGAAGGATTTGAAGATTTAAAGAAGGAATATAATAAAATTAAAAATACTGAGGATGCTCCTAGAAGATTCTTAAGTATGTTATTATAGGATCCTGAATTAAGAAAACTTCCAAACGCAGAAAAATTAATAAAGCATCTTCAAATTTATACTTATAAAAACATTAATGGAGATGTTGTAGTATATTTAGATAAAACTTTACAAGAATTAGCTGCTGCTACAACAGGACCTACTATTACAGTTAGTAATTAGAAAGGTGCACAATATTTCCATACTCCAGAATGGACTTATGGTGGAGAATATACTAATATAGAAGATATTGACCA
>Ga0326511_10001187_pt1 | contig 21994 bp, 15 predicted proteins | sample 0_2496_0518_D_FD_203701 | JGI IMG/M metagenome (GOLD analysis project Ga0326511, IMG submission 203701) | Bovine rumen microbial communities from UC Davis, California, United States - 0_2496_0518 | ecosystem: Host-associated > Mammals > Digestive system > Stomach > Rumen | place: USA... | reverse complement strand
CCTGGTGTTGAATTTGTATCAGTTGACCCGCAGTATATTCGTGATTTAACTCCTCCGCCGCAGCAAACTCCAGAAGATGATGAAGAGGATTTCTTCTGGATTAATAGAGGAGGTGAAGGAGAATGAATGTAAGAAATTTAATTGATATTGGTAGAAATGGGCAGAAAATTATTAAGAGATTAATGGCTAATCAGAATTTAGTTAAGTTATTATATTATACTGATAAAGATCCATTAAGTCATGAAGATTTAACTGAAGAGCAATTACAAAATGAAGTTTTTGAAAAACTTATTAAAATTGTTCCAAGAGTTGGTCCAAAAGAAACAGCTCATTCAATTATTTCTGTGCGTTTTACTCGTGGTCGAGAAAATATGATGAATAGTGAGTTTAAAGATGTAACAATTAGCATAGAAGTTTTTGTACCTTTAACTCAATGGATCATTAAGGATATTAATTTAAGACCTTTTGCTATAATGTCTGAAATTCAGAAATCTTTAGATGGAAAAAAAATTGATGGATTAGGCAAAATGACTGGTGGTGATTTTGATTTAAATTTCTTAACTGAAGAAATTTCTGACTATGAACAGATTTTTAAATTAACTTCTTATGATTGATGAAAAAATATTTTTAGGGTATCCAACTTCTTTTAAGGATATATGTAAAATATATCCACCAACGGTTAATGAAGTAGTTGCTAATGATGACTTCTATAAGTATCAATCTTTATTTACGATGTCACAAGAAGAGTTAGATGATGCTTATAGGAATGAAGATAAGTCAATAAAAACGCCTAATCCTTTTGTTTACTTGTTAATAAACTATCATGCTGAAAAAGAAATACAGTCAGTTATATTGCAAGGATTTGAAAAGTTTCTTCATGAACCTGTAACTATAGTCCCGGAATTAGAGATAATTGTTGTCGGAGTTAAAGAAGAGGAACTAGATCCCGATGTAGATTTAGTTAATCCGAGGTTAATAAAAGAGGATAATTTTTTTGAATTTCAAAATATAATTAGGGACTCAATGGGTATACAAAGAGTTGAACCACCAGACCCTAATGAAGATCCGAGAGTAGCGAGGATAAAAGCTAAATCTCGCTATAGAGAAAAAGTTAAAGCGAAAAAAAATATGGGGCCAAAATTAGGTACTTTATTGGCTGCAATTTGTTGTATGGGTATTGGTCTTAATCCACTTAATATTGGAGAGATGAGCTATGCCGACGTTGTATGGTTAATTGAGATGTATCAGCAAAAGGAATCTTATAGTACTGATATACGAGCATTATTAGCCGGCGCGGATAGCAAAAAGGTAAAACCAAAATACTGGATTAAAAATTTGAAATAAATATGGGAGGCTATTAATATGGCAACAAATATTCTTGATAAATATGGTATCAAGGAAGTAGCTGACGTTATGTTCTATGAGTTAGACTCAAAGGGCGCACCCTCCGCTCCTGTTCTTTATCTTGATACCTTAAAGGTTTCAACTATTGAACAGTCTGCTGAAACAGTAGATGCTACTGGTGGTAAGTCAAATGTTAAGTTACTGACTTGGGATACTAACAAAGAACTGACCTTAACTCTTGAAGATGCTCTGTTTAGTCCTAAATCCTTAGCTATCATGTTTGGTGGTACTATTAAAGATAATGGTGCTTCTCAAGAAGTTTTAAAAACAGTTAAGTTTGCAAATTTTATTAAAGTTGCTGATTCTGGAGATGATGCAAAATATGTAAAATTTGCCATGAAAGATGAAGAATTTGTAATTGATGTGAATTTCGTTTCTTGGTATAGATATGATACACTTCAAAATGGTGCGACTCAGATCACTCCTTTACCTATTCAGAGTGGTTCAACTTATGCTACTTTAGCTGGTTATACTGGTGGCGCCCCAACTTTTGGTACTTTTGACTTATTAGATGCTTTAAAAGCAATTCCTGCATCAGGGGCAACTGGGGAAAAAGTAATTACCAATGGTATGGAAATTAATATTACCGCAGAATTTAATGATAATACTTATTATATTACTGGTGATACATATGCTAGAAACTATGAATCTGGTAAAGATGAGTATTTGCAGTTCATCGTTCCGAAAGGAAAGGTTTCAGCAGAAGATGTTTCACTGACAATGGAAGCTGATGGAGATCCGGCCACATTCTCTATGACAGTTAACTGTCTGAAAGCAAATGATAACTCAATGCTTAAATTAGTTAAATATACTGCTACTACTACAAGTGGTACAGCTTATAACAAGGGTGTTGCTTCAGTGCTTGATGAATATGAAGACGCAAGAGGACAGGGATTACGTGCAGCATGGGATGATCCTAATGCAGTAATCACAGGTGCAAGCGCAAATGACGGCGGTGTCGAAGATATGGCTAAGAAAGGTGATTCAGGTATTTAATTAATTGAATAATCAATAATTCCGGGGTGGCGACGTGGTATCGAGCCACCCCATTTTATTTTAAGGAGACAAAGGCATGGAACAACAGTTCGGAATGAAGGAATTGTACTTTGCTCAGCTAAAAACCACTTCTAATATAGAGATAGACGGAAATTATTTGGCTCCTGGCGAAACGATTGCAACTTTTGATAGAATTCAAATTTCTCAATTTAAAGAAATTGAACAATATATTGCTGCAGTCGGAGGATATGAAAATCGCGAACGAGTTATTTGGCGACGTCCAAAAGAATTAGATTTGATTTTTACGCAAGGTATTTTTAATAAAGCTCAATTTGCTCTTATGACTAATGCGCGCCTAGGAAAACTTACAAATGAGGTATTAGGAATTAGTCAAAGAGAATTTTTGGAAACTGATGAAAATGGTATATTAACTTTATCTCATATTCCATATCGAGGTAGACCTATTTTTATTTATAAAGTAGAAGATGGTACAAAAGTTTTAGATTGTACTATGCATAGCGAAAATCAAATACAAACTTCTTTAGGAGCCTATATAAATGTAATCATAGATTATACTTATATTTATGATGCAAATATTTCAGAGTTGACTATTGGTCAAGAAATGATAGATGGCTTCCTTACTTTTGAAGGAAGAACGCGAGTAAAGGATGATGTAACGGGTAATACAAAGACGGGAATTATAAAAATTCCGAAATTAAAATTAACGTCTGATTTATCTATAAGTTTAGGAACCGACGCGAATCCTCAAGTAGGAAGATTTGATGCGAAAGCTATGCCGATAGGTGAAAGGGGACAAACGAGGTTGATGGAGTTTTACTTTTTAAGTAACGATATAGATAGTGATTTTTAAATGACGTTAATTTAATATTAACGTCATTTTTTTGTTGCTAAAAAGGGGGATATGTTTCATGTCAACAGGCGGCACATATGTACAACAAGTTAATATAAAAGCTAATTTAGACATAAGCCAAGCTAAAAGTCAAATTAGTGGACTTGAATCCGCTTTTCGTAAGTTGTCTTTACCGAAAGGTATGGAGAATAGCTTTAATAAAGTCTTTACTAAGATGAAAAGTGATCTTTCTCAAGTCGAAGCACTAATGCAGAAAGGGCTTACTAGTAAAACTGATGTTAATAGTTTTAATAAATATACTAATAGCATTAGCACTGGCTATTCTAAAATTCTGACAATGATTAATCAACTTAATGGTCAAAAAGTTACCATGAAAGTTGATACTACTCAAATTGAAAAACTTAAACAGAGATTAACGGACTTACAAAAAAATTATGATAACGTATTAAAAGGATTAGCCGCTGGAAAAGATTCTGGTGGTTTTGGATCAACACTATCTAGTATCGAAAAAATAGCTTCTTCTTCAAAAATTGTAAAGACTAACCTAGAAGGTTTGAGAGGTACTTTAAAAGAAGGAGATTTTTCGGCAGCTAATTCATCACTTGAAAAATTTGTTAATGGTTTAACTAGACTTGGCTCAGTAAAAAAATTAGATATAGCAAAAGCTTTAAATCTGAGTGAAGTTACTAAACAATTAGGTAATGAAACCTCAAGGTGGAGCGCTGAACAAAACAATTTCTTTAAAAATGCGGTATTTACAGCATTAACAGGAGATCTTAACGAAGCTAAAGTAGCTGCGAGCGGTCTTGAAATGCAGATGAATGATACGGCCGCAGCGATGAATAAAATCCAAAATGGAAATTTGGAAAAAGCAAAAGCTACTTTATTAGAAATGGGGAATGCCGCAGAGAAAGCTGCACAGCAACAGCAAAAAGCGAATGCGGAAGCCCAACAAGGTATAGCTTACCAGTATGATAAGCAAATGCAAGTAAATGACTTGCGTATGCAAGTTCAATATTTCTTTGGCTTGCAGAATATGATTAACCTCTTCAGAAAAGGGGTTAGAGATGCTATTTCTACGGTAAAAGAGCTTGATAAAGCAATGACTGCTACTGCTGTTGTTACTGATTATTCTGTTAGTGATATGTGGGGTCAATTGCCAGAGTATACAAAACGCGCTCAACAGTTAGGTACAACTATTGCAGATGTGTATAATGCAACAACTCTGTATTATCAACAGGGATTAGATACAGAGCATGCTATGGGTACCGCTGTTGAAACATTAAAAATGGCACGTATTGCTGGTATTGAAGGTGCAGAAGCTACTGACCTGATGACTGCGGCGCTTCGTGGTTTTAGAATGGAAAGTAATGAAGTTAATGCTTCCCATGTTAATGATGTATATTCTGCACTGGCTGCAAGTTCTGCATCAGATACTTATGAAATTGGTACAGCTATGAGTAAGGTAGCTTCACTGGCTTCTAGTGCTAATATGGACATAGAAACCACAGCTACTTTCTTAGCACAAATTATTGAAACAACTCGTGAAGCACCAGAGACAGCAGGTACAGCTTTAAAAACGATTATTGCTCGTTTTGGTGAAGTTAAAAAACTTTCTCAAGAAGGTCTTTTTACTGGTACAGACGAAGAAGGCGAAGTCATTGATATCAATAAGGTTGATACTGCATTAAAGACCGCAGGAATTAGTCTGCAAGATTTCATTAATGGTAATGAAGGACTTGATCAAGTATTCTTACGTTTGGCTGAACGATGGGATTCATTAAGTATAGTACAGCAACGTTATATTGCTACACAAGCTGCTGGTGCAAGAATGCAGGCTCGTTTTATTGCTATGATGCAAGATTACGGGCGTACTCAGGAATTATTAAATGTTGCGAATAATGCTGAAGGCGCGGGTGAGAAACAATTCGCAAAAACAGCAGAATCATTAGAATTCAAATTAAATCAATTAAAAGACGCTTATCATTCCTTTATAATGGGAATTGCCAATTCTACTGCAATTAAAACTGTAGTTGATGTTTTAATTACAGGTTTTGATAAAGTTAATTCAATTATACAAACTGCTACTGGCGGGGTGGATAGTTTTAATAATGGTTTGAATGGTGTTCTTAGAACTATATTATCTATAAGTACAGCTTATGCTGCTCTTAAAGTAGGCGGAAAGGCTCTAAATACTGGTGTAGATTGGCTTGGTGGCTTATTCCTTGGTAGAGGTGCGGTTTCTGCAAGTAGAGCAGCAGGAAATACTGGTTTATTTGGAGGAATCAGAGGCGGAGCGGCCTCTGCGATTACGGCACCTATTTTATCTAAATTAGATACTTTAATTTCAGTTACCAGAATTAATGGTAAGAACATGTCTAATTTAGCCAATAGGGATACTGGTACTCAATTATCTGGTCGAGGCTTTTTAGCAGCTAGAAAAGACATTAATCTTGCAATGGCAAAGGGAATGACCAGAGATGATTTAATTTCTAATATGGGACAGTATGACCTTGGCTCTCAAAGAGCTATTATGGCAAGCAGTCCCGGTACTGCACAGGCTATTAAGAAAGGTTATCTTGATGCAGTAAATAAATTAGATTTAAAAAAGCCTGGACAACTTTCTGCTAAAACTTTTATAAAATCTCAAGAGAATGCTTTTAAGACTGGGAAAATTGATTTCAAGTCTTATGTAAAAACAGCTTCAATGGCATCAAGCCAAGCTTTTGCAAAATATATGCCAGATGCCTATGAGCAAACTGCTAAAAATGCGCCGATATTACAGCAATTAGGAATAGATCAAAACCAAGCCGCAATGAAAGCGGCTATAGGAGCAAGAGCAAAAGAACTTTATAAGCAGTCTATAAGTAGTTATAGTGATTATGATGCTTATGGTCAGCAAATAGGACCTGAATTAACGAAAGAAATTAAAAAAGAATTAGCTAAAAGTGCTTATGCACAAGCAACTAGAGAAGCTGATGACCTTGGTTCAAAGAAAATTAATTTAAATGGCGCTCAAAAACTTGGTAATACTTTTAGTAATCTTGGAGCAGGTATTAGTGGCGCAGGCATGGCTTTAAGTGCCTTTAGTGCGCAACTTCAAGCAATGGGAGCAGATAAAGCTGCTGCGGCAGTTGGAAGTTTAGGTTCTGCATTTACTTCTCTTGGTATGGCCGTAGGTGGCATAGGTTCATTAGTAACTACGATTGGCAGTCTTGGTCCTGTTGGTATTGCTGCAGCGGCGGGTATAACCGCAGTTATAGGCGCGGCAGCAGTTGCTTATAAAATGCATCAGAAAGAAATTAAAGAAGTTCGTGATGCAGGAAAACAAGTAACTAAAGATTATAAAAAGAACGTTGTTGAACAACGAAAATCTTTAAAGAGCTTAACAGAAGGATATGAAGAATATCAGAAGTTAAGACAAGGCGTTGATGCTAAAGGTAATAATATATCACTTGATGAAGAACAGTATCAGCGTTATCAAGATTATACTGATAAATTAATTTCAATGAATGGCGCCTTACAGCAGGGTGTTAATCAGACAGGAAAAGCTTATATAAGCCAATATGCTGATATAGGAAAAGTATTAAAAGAAGAGGCTGAAGAAGCTGATAGAGCGCAACAGAAATATTTAACAAATGGTAGTGCTCAGAAAATAGCCAATCAGGTAGATACATATAAAAGATTACAAGGTCTTTTTAATGAGGGTGAAGCAGATGCAACTTATGGAGCCGCGAAAAGAAGAACAAGAGGTGTTTCAGTAGGCGGTGGTCAAAAAACTGTTTCTTCAGATGCGGGTAAGTTTACTGCAGATGCTTTAAAGATAAAAGATGCTATTGATCAGATGGGCTTATCTGTTGAAGAATTAAATGAGATGGGCCTCAAAGATATAGATTGGGGTAATATCGATAGTATTGATGCTAAAAAAATCTATGATGCTAGCGATGCTCTTTCTTCTTATATTGCTAATTCAGATAAGTTAGATGAAAGTCAAGAAAAAACAGCTTCTAAAGCAGTTAGTGGTATAACTAAAACCTATAATGATGCTATTGAAGCTTCTTCTGATATGACTGATTGGTTAGAGACATATTTAACATCAACTAATATGGATGGAGCTTCAATTGAAAAAGCTATTAGTGATAAATTTGATTTAAGTAGATTTAGTGATGAAACCAATTCTCATTTATCGAAATTAGGTCAATCACAAGCTGCATCATTAACTGAGGGTTTTAGAGAAGGTCTCGAACAATTAAGTTTACAAAGGATACAAGAAGGCTGGAGTATTGATGAATTTAAGCAGAAAGCAACAGATTATGCAAGTTCTTTAAAAGAAATAAGTAGTTCTGCTACAGAATCCGGAGGAAAATATTCTAAGGCTTTAATAGATATTGCTAAAGCTCAAACGAAATATGATAAAGCTGCAGCATCTGGAGATCAAGGTAAAGCAGCAAAGAGTTATACTAAAAATATTAAAAAAGCAATTACTGAATTAAATGTTTTAGCTGAAAAATATGATGAAGCTGCTGAAACTGGAGATACTAGTGCTGCACGTATTGCTGAAAGTATACGAGAAGGTATGCAACAAGCTGTAGCATATACCACTAACGGCAGCGAAAGAATTCAAGAAAATTTAAATGTATTAGCAGGAAGTTTTGAATCGGCGAATTCTGCCGTTGAAAATTATCAAGAGAAGACTAAAGACTTAAAAGATTTTTATACTGCTGCAGAAGGAATGAAATCTATTCTTGATGACATTGGTTGGGATGAAGAAAAGAAACAACTTACTGGTAAAGAGGTTGAAGGCCATGGCTCTCAGAAGTTTTGGTTAGCAGCAGAAAACCTCGTTGATGAAAAAGTTTTAGATCAAGGTTTTAAGAAAGTTAAATCAAAGATAACGCAACTTGCCCCAACTTTAGAAGAAGGCCAAAAAGGTTTTGAAAGTTTCCTTGATTATTTAGATAATAATTATGATAAAGTAAGTAAATGGTATAAAAAAGATAATGAAGGAAATGTTTGGTTTGAAGATTTAGATGATTCTGGCATTAAAAAGATGGCTGATCAGCTTGGAGTATCTGATGATTATTTATCATCAATGATTAATAAAAGCCGTCAATTTATGGGAAGCTGGAATCTTAGCAATGTAGAAGGATTATTATCTGGTATTACTTCTGCCGAAGGGACAATAACTGGAAAAACTACTGGCAAAAACGGCAAAAATGCTTATTTTTATAATTATGATACTTTAAGATCTGAAGCTCTTGCAGCAGGCGTAACAGATTTTGGTAAAGATTCTGAATTTCAAAAAATTGTACAAGAATTACAAAGTAAAGGAGTTAAACTTCTTAATATTGATCAGTTGACAGAAGGTACTGCCAAACAACAAAAAGCTCAAGCAAAAATTGCTACAGACCTTGTAAAATCAAATGTTAAGGGTTGGAAAGAAGGTTCTAAATTAAGCGGTCAAAAATTAGAAAATGCTGTAAAACCACTTGTTGAATCTGGACAATATAGTGCTGATGATGCTTTGGCTATTCTTCAAGCTGCAGGAGCTGTAGGGACTGGCGATCAAGCTGCGGAGAATTTTTCACAAGCTTGGGATAAAATAAATGCTAGTCCAGAATTAAATGCAACAAATCAAATCGCTGATAATACTGCGCAAACTAATAGTTTACTTGCTCAAATTCTTGCTCAAAATGGAACAACGCCGAAAGAAATTGCTGATAATATTGATGCAAGTCATGAAGAAGTTGTTGGTGAAAAAGGGGTAAGTGATACTTGGTACCAACGATTTGGACGTCATCAAGAAAACGAAGACGGAGAAACTTTAACCTATAATGAGAAAAAAGCCGGTTTAACTAAAATAGATGCTAAAATTAATGAAGCAGAAGCTGACTTAAAAGTTGCTACACAAGCTTGGGAATCCGCAAAAGCGAAATATGGTGAAGGGTCAGATAAAGCAAACGAAGAAAAAAAACATGTAGAAACAGCTCAAAGCACTATAGATGAATTAAATTATGCTAAAACACATGGTGGTGCCGGAGTCACTGCTGCAGAAGCTTTACTTGGTGGTAATGCATCGAAGTTTAAATATAATGCAATAAAAGAACAAGATTTAGAAGGGCTTAATAAGTTTGACGCTGATATAACAGAATTTTTGAATGGCGGAGGAAAGTTAAATACAGATCGTGTTCAAGAACTTCTTGCTGGTAGTGGAATGCAGACAGAGGCTCAAAACTCTATTTTAGGTCAATATGCTCGTCAACGAATGTATGATAAAGGTTTTGATGCTATTAAAGGTAAAGGCATCACAAACCAAGATATTGGTGAAGCATTAAATGCTTCAAGTGTGAGTGAATTTGTAGAAGCAATTAATAATTCTTCTTTGAAAAAATTAAACAAAAAACAATTTGAAGATAATCTTAATTTATTAGCAGAGCAATATGCTAATATTCATGATCTAAATAAAGATAAAGTAATAAAGGCAGCAAAAGAGGGATCGCCTGAACATGTAGAGGGAGTTAAAGAAAATACAAATGCCACTACAGGAATATCAGAGTTAAATGAAACAGAATATAATAATAAGATAGACTCCTTAGCTCGTCAAGCTATACAAATTAAAGATAACCTTGTAGATGCTTTTGATTTATCAACTTATAATTCAGATGCTTTTACTAAAGATAATAATTTAAATAGAGATAATTTCGGAACATTAGCTAAAGAGATAACTAATCAAACCAAAAATACTGATACTCAAAGCAAAATAATGGGACAGTATTTACAAAATAATGCTCAACAATTAGTTGCTCAAAACGCAAATGATACACAAATAGCAGCAAGTATTCAACAAGCCGCAGACGTAATGTCACAGAATAAAATGGAACCAGAAGCAATTGCTGCCGCTATTAATCAAGGATATGGTACCACACTGACTAAAGATGACATTACTACAAATAAAAATGGTGAAGTTGAAGTCAATTTAAAGAAAGATGGACTAAAAGAGCAATTAGAAGGTCTTACAGCAGATGTTGAAGCTAGAATAACTAAAATTTCTGCTGCAGCAACCGGTCAGAATAATCATCGTTTTGGTACATTTGCGAAAGGCTCTCGTCATGGATATACAATTCCAGGTCGACCGACTTTAACTGGAGAAGAAGGTGAAGAACTAGTTTGGGAACCAAGACGCAATCAAGCCTATATGGTTGGGACAAATGGTCCACAATTTGCCAATATTTCTAAAGATGCTGTAGTTTGGAATGCAGCACAAACAAAACGAATTAAGAAAAATAGTGGTAGTGCTTACTTTGGCACGGGTGCAAGAGGAATTAGAAATTTTGGTACTATGGGTGGAGGTACAAAAATTGAGGGGAAATTTGACCTCGATGCAATGGCTAATATTACTGATGTAAAAGATCCATCTAAGAAACCAGAGATTCCAGTTACTGCTCGAATTGAAAATACTACAAATGGTGGTTTAGCTAATTCTATTAAATCATTATTTGGAAAAGAAACAACTACAGAAATCCCTGTTACAGCCAATATCGGTGAAGTAAACCCACCTAAACAAGAGGTTCCAGTTGACGCTTATGCAAAAGTTACTAAGGTTACAAAAGCGGGTACAATTCAGGGTGAACCGGTTAGAGTCAATGCAGAGGCTAATGTTAAACCAGTAAATTCTATAAAAGTTGCAAAAGGAGCCAAAACTACTGTAGCTGCAGATACATCAGGTGCAATAAGAAATATTAATGCTTTAAACACTGCTATTCATAGCGTTCCTAAAGCTTGGCCTGTTTCTGTTACAGCAAATGTAAGTGGTACAGCAGCTGTTGTTGCTTTAGCATTGGCAATTGGTAGCGTACGCGGAAAAGATGTTGATGTTACTGTTCATAAAAAAGTTAGTGATGAAACTGGCAAGGCAGGCGGTTTAGGAAAATATACTCCGCATAATTGGAATTCTTTTGCCGTAGGTCGAAAGCGTTCTGATCCAAGTTTCAAGGGAGGTCTTGCTTTAACTGGTGAAGAAGGTTACGAAATAGCTTGGTTGCCAAAAGAAGGTAAATCTATGATTCTTGGTGCAGATGGGCCAGAAATGGTTGATTTACCAAAAGATATTGTTATTTGGACACATGAAGAATCGAAAAAAATTGCCAAAGGTAATAGAGGAATTCCAATTGGTAGTTTTGTAGGAGGTGCCAATTCAGGGAAATATAAACGTCAAGGATCTACTTCAGGTGGAGGTAGTACAGGCGCAAAAGGTACAAAAGGTACAATTCCTAAAACAACCAAAAAAGATGATGATAAAAAAACTAGTGCTGCTGTTGCACAGGCTACTGGTGGAATTTATAAGATTGATGTTCAGATTTATAATTTAACCAAAAAGATTGAGCAAACCGCAAACAAAATTGAGAAAAATTCTGAAGATATTAAAGATAAGTTAAGCAATTCTATTGATTTTTCTTATAGCCAAATTAGTAAGTTAGTAAAAAATCAATCTAGTTTATTAAAAACTCAGGTTAGCGATAATAAAAAGCTTACTAATAAATATAATAAAAAACTTCTTGATTTAGGTGCAGGAAAAGGACGATATAAAAAATATCAAATTAGTTATGAGAAGAAAGTAAAGAAAAAAGGTAAGACAAGTAAAGAAACCGAAAATAAAAAAGTCAATCTTGGAAAATACATAAAGAAAAGCGGTGACGCATATGTTCTTGATTATAAAGCTCTTCGTAAAGCTGCTAAGAATAAAAAGCTAGGAAAGAACTATGCAAAGGCTGTAATGGAAGCCGCGCAGAAAGAGATTGATGATCTTTCTTCAAAGAAACTTTCAGCTAGTAAAGCTACTGAAGATGCAAAAAAGAAACTTCAAGAGTTAAGGAAAGAACTTCAAGACACATTATTTGGTTGGGAAAACGAATTAACAAAAATTAAAACCCTTCAAGATAAAATTACATTGGGAGAATCTTTCTCAAAGACAATGGAAGAGATTCAGGATTTGATTACTAAAATGGTCAATCCTTCTCTTAATAATTTAACTGATTTATCAACCAAATATCAGCAAGCTGTTAAAAAGAGTATTGAAGCACAAAAGAAACAGCTTGAATGGCAAAGAGACTTATTAGAGGCTCATAAAGCACAATTAAGTGCAGATTTATCTTTAGCTGATGAATATGCTAATCTTAAAACCGCACAAGATAAGCGAAAAGGAGCGAAAGCAGGTTCTGCAGAGTGGGAATTTTATAACGCCCTATATGATCAAAGACAGAAAGAACTTGATGCAGCACAAGTTGGTGCTCGACTGACTTCTGTTAGTATAACAGATACAGGTCAAATTGTAGTTGATTTTGATTGGGAGCAGTTTAATAAAGAAAGATATGATACTGCAGAGGGTGTTAATAATCTTGAGTATGATAAAGTAAAAGAATATTATGAAAAGATTGTAGATTCTGTTCAAAAAATCAATGATGATTATGTTGAAATTGCTAATACAATAGCTTCTCTTTACGATCAACGAAAAGACCAATATCAGATGATGTCTGACTATACCCAAAAGATTAGAGAGGGTATGGAAGAGGAAGAGCAAAAAACAATTGATAATTTAAGCGACTTAAATAAATCAATTCAAGATGCTTTTAAAGACTTAATTGATAATGTTAAGAAAGAACTTGATAGACAGCGTAAAGAAGAAAAGAATCAAAAAGACGAAGAAGATATTTCTAATAAGGCAAATCGTTTAGCTATGTTGCGCGCGGATACCTCAGGTAGTAATGCCGCGGAAATTGCTCAACTTGAAAAAGAATTAACTGAAACAACTGGTAATTATGAAGATTCTCTTGAAGATCAATTACTTGATAGACTTCAAGATCAAGCTGATGAAGCTGCTAAACAAAGAGAGAAGCAAATTGAATTATTAACTGCTCAACTTAACTATAGTAAATCTGCAGGACTTTATTTAGCAAAAGCTGAAAGTCTCGTACAAAAAATTGCTAATGGAGATACAACTCCTCAGACACAACAGTTAGCTAGACTTTACTATCTTGGTAGTGATAAATTACTTGACAAATGGGGTAAAGTAATTGCTGCACAAGAGTTTGCAGGAGATACACTTAAGGTTTCAAATTTCAATGAAACTATTGCTCAATATGATAAAGCGATTAAGGATACAGAAGACGCTGCAAAAGAACTTCTAGATGCAGCATTGAATCTTAATCATGCCGCTGAAAAATTTGCGAAAGAGAATTTAGAACAAGTTAAAGAAAACGTCAAAGCCAATAAAGATTCCTTAAATATTAAAGATGCATATTATAAGTTAAGAAATGAAGGTGGCATGGAACTAAATGATATATATAAGTTCTTAAAAAAAGATGCCGGATACACTGCAAAAGATTTTAGAGATGTTAGTTTCTTAAAAGATAAAGTTAAAAAAGCAGGCTTTAAGATAAATGATTTGGTAGGTGTATATACACCTAAAGAAGTTCGTAAATTAGGATATACCGCGACACAATTTAAGAACAGTAACTTTAAAAACGCTGAAAAAGCAAAGACTGCGAGAGCTGCAGGATATACTGCTCAGCAAATTAAAGATGCTAAATATGGTATTAAAACTTTTAAAGAGGCTGGTTACGGAGTAGGTACAGCTTTAAATGTTGGCTACAGCAGGAAAAACGTCATAAAAACTTATGGCGAAAAAGCCGTTAAGAAAGCTGAAAAGGGTACTAGAAAAAAGACTACCTTAGACACTAATGGTAAAGAAAAAGGTGGAAAAATTTCCAAAGGAACCGTTAATAAAAGTGGTACTAAGGTTGCTGCCCAGAGTAAAGGCTCTGTTTTTTATCAAAACTATGACCTCAATAAAGGTAAAGGCACTGGCGCAACTAAAGAAAAGAAATTTAGTCAGTTTACTGCTTCTTTCGTCAAGAACAATCAAAAAGAAGCCGGAAAAGCTCTTGTATATCAGTTAAAGAATAGTAAGGTTGGTTCTAAACTTCATAAGAAATGGGGAGAACTAATTAAAGCTTCTACTTATAGTGGGCTTAAAGCTAATAAACAAGTTCAGTTAAAAGGTGAAAAAGGAACCATAACAAAAGATGGAAAGATTTATCACAATACTAAGAAAGGTGTTGAGATTTGGAATCCAGCTAAAGGAACTAATGGTTATGCCTTAAAGTATAATAAAAATGAAAAAGAATTTGTGAAGAGAGCGCAAAAGAATAAAGGAGTAGCTAGAGAGTATACTCAATTCTTACAAGATGTTTTAAAATATGATAATAAGAAATTAAAGAAATTAAATATCAAGAAATACGCTACTGGCGGAAAAGCCGACTTCACTGGTCCTGCTTGGTTAGATGGTACTCCTTCTAAACCTGAATTAATTCTTAATGCTACAGATACCAAGAACTTTATAGCTTTAAAAGATATCTTATCTGAAGCTACGAAGCGCGGAGTCTTCAATCATGAAGAATCGAATAGTGTTAGCGATATGAACTTTGATATTGATATCCACGTAGATAAACTTGATAGTGATTACGATGTAGATAAGGTCATAGCGAAAGTTAAGAAAGAAATTATTAAAGAAGCTAAAGGTAGAAACGTAACTGTTACAGGTAGATCAAGATAATAAAAAAAAGAGGTTCTTTTGAACCTCTTTTTTTATTACTCATTTAAGAAAGGGGAAATTGCTTCAATCTCGGTGGCGGTACATGTAATTCCATCTCCGAAATCTTCAATTTTCAGATTAAAGTCGTTAATTTCAACTTCAAGATCCATCAGCTCTTCAAGGGCCTGATTACACTCTGGAATGAGGTCATCCTGAATCATAATCTGCTCACCATCTTCAGAAAAAACAACATTTCCATTTTCATCTTTCTTTGAATACTTATCTACGATTTCGTTAAACTTTTCTTGATAAAACTCAGCTTCCTTTTCAACAGCATTGTTAATTTTTGTAAGTTTATATGCGACCGGAAGTGTCAGCTTCTGATCTAAAAAAGAACCGACGTGCTGTCTAAAACTAAGAATCTGTGACATTGTAACTGTAGCCATATATATCCTCCATTATTCCCAATTAGTTAATACTATTGTTTTATTAATTTTCTCACTTACCCATTTCCCAATACCTATTGCATCAGCAACATCATCGGAAACTGTTATATCATACCACTCTTTTATTAACTTCTGCATTGATCGCTTCTTATCATTACGAGTGCGACCTTTTACTCCGCAGTGAGCGCGCCAGGTTGCGGGCGGGCAACATACCCAGTCAACCTCTTGTTCAGTACAAGCAGCTAATAAAATTCCTTGAAGGCGTGCGAGTGTACGATATGTTGTAACTCCAATTGTTTTGCCATTAATTTGTTGGAGTTGTATATCTTCTAAACCAATCATGTCTGGATTCCAATTATTAATCATTTGAATAAGCCAATTTTTAATTTCTATATCTCTTTCTATTTCATCTTCTTTACTAGCTTGAAAGATACCTGCATAAATAAGTTGGTTATTATCAAAAATAGAATATCCAGTAAGATGCGTCGCTTGATCTAAAGCAAGTGTTCTACGTACTCCTTTTTTCTTTGGTTTAATTTCTTCAGAAAAGTTAAAATATTTGTTCTTTTTACAAATAGGACATTCCCATTTATCTCTAACCTTTTTATAAGGTGTATAAATGCGATGACCTTCACTACATTCAAAAGTTAATTCGGTATCTAAATTTTTATATTCTTCAGAAAGTAAAACCCATCCATGTTGTTTAGCTAAAGTTTTTATATCTTCTATTTTTATTTTTGACATTATGACATTCCACTACTGCCAAAACCACCGCCTCGATCTTCTCCAATTTCTTTTACATTCTTAACTGGCTGTAATAAAGCAGTAGGTATTTGCACGAGACGAATTTGTGCAAACCTTTCTCCTTTTGAAATAGTATAAGATTGCCCATGAAGTATTGAATTAATTTTAATGTTTCCTTCACTATCAAAATCATAGTCAATATCTTTAAAAGGCGGTTCAATATTTTCTACAATAACTCCAATTTCATCTCTGTAACCGCTGTCAATAAGTCCGGGAGTATTAGCAATACGTAGTTTTGATTTAAGCGATAATCCACTTCTAGGCTGAACAAGGATTCCATAGCCTTGCGGAATTGCCATTTTAATTCCGGTAGGAATTAATTTTGTTTCTCCGGGATTGATTGTATAATCATCTAATGCATATATGTCCATGGCGCCGTCACCTTCATGGGCATATTTTGGAAGTTTTGCATCATTTATTAGTTCTGTTGGAATTATTACTTTTTGATTTAAAGCATCATAATATTTTTCAATTTTATTAAAGATAATTCCAAACATCTGGACTACAAAATCTTTTTTAACATCAGATAACTCATCGATTCCTGCTATTTCATCAACAATTTTCTGATAAGTTTCTGCAAAATCTTCCAGAGAAAGACCGTCTGCTTGTACAGCTTTTGCGATTGCTATTTTGGATTCTTCATCATCAAAAACTTTATCCATTTCCCAAAGAAGCTGTTGACCGACTGTTGCGACCTCTTCATCATCTAATGAAAGAATTGCATCTAAGAAGTCAAGTCCAAACTCATCAGAGTTATCAATAGCATTTTTAATTTGGTCTACTGAAGTTAATAAATCTTTATCTTCTTCAGGGTTTTTTGGAAACTTAACTATATTATCATTACTCATCCCAAACGCCTCCAATAACCTTTACGACCTTTACGACCCACGCTTCATCAATGATTTCGCCTTTAGCTTTTTTGGTTTTATATGTATAGCCACTCGCGCCGAGGGTATATCCTTTTTCTTTGGCATCAGCTCTGAAAGTTTCCATAATTTCCTTTGCTTCTTCTTCAGTATTGGCTCTATATTCTTCAGTTTGTTTAAGGATTCTCATATTATCTCCTCCTATGAAATAGTAATTAGTTCTTTGCTAAAAGGCAGGTTTTCTATTGCTTCACAGAATGTGTGCCATTCGGATAGTTTATGATTTTGTCGAGAAAAATATATGTGTCGTAAAACTTGATAGTTAGCTGTCCATGTACGAGTTTGATTCCATGCATTTGGAAGTAATTGTACAAGGGCGCGCCAATATCTTTTGTCTCCAGTCTTTAAAAAATTTTCACGAAGATTATTACAAGATATTAATATGTCTTCAATGCAGTCTTCAAAAGTTAACTCCCATTTGCCTTCTGTGGAATGACCTTCAGCAACTATCATATATAAATTATCAAATGAAAACATATCTTTGGTAATTTCTTTTTTCGTAAGAGTGTGCATTGTTGATGTTGAATTGGCGGTCGTTCCAACCTTATAGGTGTCCATCTCTTTCCACCAATATAATGGCGCGGTTATATCCATTGAAACGAAAATTTGCCTTAGAAACTTACTGTGATCTGATCCAGATTTTACTAACTTTTGGGCAAGATTAAGATCATTTGAACCAAGAACGACTTTACCGGGTTCAAACACACTATCCATTCTTCCCCAGCTATTAAGAGGATTACGCATACCTCTAATAGCGCTTTCAAAATTGGTTACTGCTATATTCTCTATTTTAATCATATTTTCCTCCTTTCTATATATATTATATCAAAAAAAATTTTTTTTGTCAAAATTTAAAGGTCAGACTAAAAATCTGACCTTTTAATTATTTTTCTTCTTTAGCAGTAGCCATTCCTTCAATATATCCTTTCGTATACTGAGTCTTAATTTCTTTTTTAATATTTTCTGTTATGTTTGGAAAAAGGCTTCCAACAATAAATTCAAAGCTAATTTCTGAGTTATCATCTAAATCCAATGTCTCAATTGCCGCGGTCATTTTTTTAAATTTATCATATGTAACTGTAATTCTATCAATTTTCGGTTCTATCGTACCATTGCCCATTTTGTTTCCTCCAAATTCTTTGATTAGAGCTACCACGTAATTTTAAATTTAAATCTTTTCGTTTTTCTATGAACTCTCCATCAATTAATACGTCTATTTGATTAAGAATATTATTTATTTGATTATTACCAGCTGATACTAATTGAGAAAAAGTATATCCAGTCCATAAGAATATTGTAATTTCTGGATAGGCTTTTCGCACAGCTGTTACTACATCTTCTGTCATGTTCAAATTTGAAGGAGTCATAGGCTCGCCGCCCAAGACTGAAAAATTACGTAATATGCTATTCGCACAGATAGCGTCTATAATATCTTCTTTAACTTGTTCTGTATATGCTTGTCCATTATGAAAATCCCATGTTTCCATATTGAAACAACCTGGGCATCTATGGGGACAACCTTGTACAAAAAAAGAAACGCAAATTCCTTCTCCATTTACAACATCATTTTTAATTATCGTATTATATCTACCCATTTTTAATCATTTTCTCTATGAAAATTGCTCCAATAGAATTACCAATAATCACTAAAAGAAATTTAAATATATTAGTTAAATTTGAAACAGTTATTAAATAAGGAAAATCTGCTATACAGTGTTCAGCTCCTATTAATATGAAAATAATTACTGCCATTGATGTTATATAAGACACTTTACATTTTACAGCGAAATGAATTAGCATTCCACAAAAAATACCACCAAAAAGCATTTGCAACCAAGTTTTTGAAAATTTTATTTCAGCAGCTTGTTTTAATATTTCATAATATTTAGGATTGCTTAAACAATAAGCAAAGAAAGTCAATTCTATTCCCACTATATTAAATATAAGAATTGATAATAGGTTTTTACCTAAGAATCCTACTTTTCCAGTAAATAATGGTAATCCTAAATGGATTATTGTCAGTAAACCAAAACTAAATAATAATGCTCCTAAAATTGGGGGCTTAGTTTGGGTGTTAATAATAACACCCAAACCAATTAATAATCCCGCAATTATAGCTTTACAACTTTTTGCTATGCTTAAATCTGTCTTCAACTTCTTTTTGCTTTCCATAATTAAATGCCGTTTTATAATCTCCAGTTAAATAACCAGTTACTCGTCTAAGTCTTTGAATTTCAGTACTGCCACACTCTGGACATTCATTTCCAATTTCTCCTGTCCAACCACACTTTAAACAAGTGTCATTAGGAACATTGATTGCAAAATAAGGAATGTCTTTATCCATAGCATAATTAACTATTTGCTCTAAAGCTTTTAAGTTTTTAAGAACTGCTCCTTCTAATTCAACATAGGTAATACAACCTGCACTTGAGTAACCAGTTAGTTCAGATTCGATATCAATTTTATCAAAAGGACTAATCTCTTTCCAAACAGGTACATGCATTGAGTTTGTGAAATAGTCACGATCACTAATATTAGGAATTTCTCCGAAGTCTTCTTTGAACTTCTTCATTGCTGTGTAACATAGGTTTTCTGCAGGAGTATAATAAACTCCAAAGTTTAACTTATATTCTTGCTTAAACTGCGCGCACCTATCTTTAAAGAGTTGTTCAATACGTTTAGCGAGTTCCATACCTTTTTCTTCTGTATGATCGCAGCCAATTAAAATTTGAAGACATTCAGCTAAACCTAACTGACCGATTACTAAAGTTCCATGTTTAAGAGCAGAACGAATGCCCTCTTCTGGATGATATCCAATCATTGTGCCATTTTCATACATAAAATTTGCAGATTTGGGATTTTGTGCGCATATCCATTCAAATCTTTCAATTAGCATATCCTTAGCTTCACAAATTTTTTCATCAAGAATTTTCATGAATTCTTCTATCTCTCCAGCTTGCATTGCTAAAGTAGGTAGAATAATTGTTACTGGTGCAATATTCCCTCGACCATCTTTGGTTTGTGGATTAACTCCCGGTTCTGCATTTATATCGGCGCCGTTGGCTGTTCTACACGTGTTTATCTGATATTACTATCAGCACTGACTATATGTTCCGCTTTCGCGGCCTCGCGCTTGGGAATGGTGCCTATCTCCATTCCTACTCCCTTACACTCATCAGGGATAGTCGATACACCTTATTCTTCATAATATTCAAATATCCAAGTATTTTTAAATGGAGATTTAACTTGTCCATTTAATCGAGTACTAATTGAAGTTTTACCATTCTTAATACCACAAGCTTTAGCACAAGCAATAACAGTATTAAAAATATCTACTTCACCAGTTTTTATATTAGTTCGTTTTACTTTTCGTGCCATTGGATTCTTAGCACCAAGTTTTGTTTTACGAATTTTTTCTTTAATAATACTCATTTCTTCTTCAGTTTTAGATTGATAAGTATTGCCACCACATTTAGAAATGGCATCGGTTTCATTATATCCTTGATTAACCGAGTCATAAAAACGAATCCAATATTGTTCTTTTTTATTTAATTCATGTTGTGATTTTGCAGTATCAATAGTTTCTATAATGAAACTTTCTTTTCCATATTTTCTAATCGCTCTAGCAAAATGAGTATCTAAAATATTATTTAAAGCATCATTTATATGACGATGAAGTCTTTGTTCCACAGGTCTAATCGTTTGACCTATGTAAACTTTATTATTTTGAATATTAGTTATTTTATATATCCACATAGGTCCTCCCATATGAATATTATGAAGAATCTTGGCACGGCCTCATCCCAGTAGGACCTAGCCGTTAGCCACTTTTGTGACACCCGCGGGCGCGGTTCACGAGGTTTTACATGGGCTATAGTTTACGCTTACCCATGGTTGAAAAATAAGTCTTTGGGTCATTAACATCATATCCAGCATTTCCAGACCAATCTACATTGGCATAGTTTGGATACAGACGGCGCGCGGTTGATTCAAGAGCGAGTTGGTACATATCATAATTTGGAGTGCCGGGTTTATCATTTACTCCTTTCATATACTGGAAAATTCCACAAGGGAAAATTGCTGTTTTATGAAGTTTGCCAACACCTTTAATTGAACCCTCAAGAAGAGCTTTAATTACCATGCGGCCTTCTGGGAGTGTGCAAGTGCCATAGTTGATTGAAGTGAAAGGTAATTGATTTCCGCTTCGTGACTGTAGTGTATTTAAATTATGATACATACCTTCTACAGCTTGTTGAAGTTCTTTTTTAGTCATATCTATAGCATATTGATATGCTTTGTCATATATATCTGGAGTATACCAACTCCCTTCAACAATAGACAATTCAGCAATTGGTTTATTGGGTTCATTTACTGGAGTAAAACCTTCACAATATTTTAATCCATCAATATAATGTTTATAAAAACTTTTACGAACATAAGGAACCATTGTCCAATCAAGATGTGATGCGCTTACACCACCGAATTGTTGTAATGATTGAAGCTGGAATAAAACAGCAACTAATTGAAATGCTGTATTAACTGAATTGGCAGGACGAACATCTGTTTGTCTTGTGTTAAATCCGTTCGCAAGTAAATCATCAAATGGAACTGTTAAACAATTATGCATTCCTAACGCGTAACTATCTAAATCATGGATATAAATTTCATTATTTAAATGGTTATTTCGAGCCATTTCACTCATTAAATTATCAAGTGCATATTGTTTTAAAATAACACTATCAGCTTCACCTCTGCGGCCGCCGAAAGAATATTCATCGACATTTGCATTTTGATTTTGGACATCAGTTGCTTTCAGTTTTACGGCAACCATATCCATCATTTTATTATTCCATTTTCTAACTCTAGCTCTTTCTTCTCGATAGGTAATGTATCTTCTAGCCACATCCTTTCTTTTTGTTGACATTAATCCTTTTTCAACTAAGTCTTGAATGTCTTC
>Ga0326511_10001186_pt1 | contig 21997 bp, 22 predicted proteins | sample 0_2496_0518_D_FD_203701 | JGI IMG/M metagenome (GOLD analysis project Ga0326511, IMG submission 203701) | Bovine rumen microbial communities from UC Davis, California, United States - 0_2496_0518 | ecosystem: Host-associated > Mammals > Digestive system > Stomach > Rumen | place: USA... | reverse complement strand
TATCCTCCGGTCTGTCAGATATGCTTGTTCCTTTAACGTTGGTAATTGCAGTTCTGATGTGGTGATAGTTTCGTTTCTTACCGTCTTTTTTTACCGGAAGATCTTTGTTTGTCAATGTCGGAAAAAGTTCCTGATCTATATAGTTATAGATTGTCTTAAAACAAAGCTTTGTTTTAAACTTGCTCCCTCGTTTGATTTCTTCAGCCACAGCATAGGGTGACTTCTTTTTTTCTCTTATTTCCTTCTCTATGAAATCTACCAGCTCATAATCATTCGCTATTTTTAGCCCAGGTCCTTTCGCCGTTCCATTATAATCGTGCTTCTGCTGGGCTACATCTGCACTATATTCTTTTCTGATGGTCAGGTCACTGTTCAGCAATTCTACCATACCCCGTTTGATTTCTCGGTATATTGTCCTTTCGCTGCGTCCCCCCAGGAGTTGACCGATTTCCTTTGGCTTTATCCCTGCCTTGCTCAATGCTTCGATTTTTAACCTATCTTCGTAATTTAGGTGTTTACCTTTTCTATTTTTTGTGGTATTATTTAAGTGACTCATATTGTTACCTCCGGTTATGTTGGTTTCGTCGCTTAACATTTTACCACAGGTTTCAATATGGGTCTATTCTTTTTGCCATTTTATTTTACAACTTAGCGTATTGACAACATTGGTAATAACAGATAATTTTTATTATCACAGAACAACATTTTTCAATCACAAAATAAAATATCTGTACAAAATCATAGAGACGGTCAGAACAATTATTATCAGTGTTAGCAATAGCACACAAAAATATGAAAATATCATTCAAAAAAATTTTGATATATTTTTGATATATTAATCAGATATTTTTATAAAATATTACCGGAATATCAGGGGAAATAATAAACCTCTGATATTCCGGTAATCAGCATTATTCAACTGTCACACTTTTTGCTAAATTTCTTGGTTTATCCACATCAAGCCCCTTTGATACCGACAGATAGTAACCCATCAGCTGCAGAGGAATCACTGAAAGACTTGCCGCAAAATGCTCGTCTGTTTTGGGAATGTAAACAGTAAAATGTGCCGTATCCTCTATTTCATAATGACCATAAGAAGTAAGTCCCATCAGATAAGCCCCACGGCTCTTACATTCAACCATATTACTTACAGTTTTTTCATAAAGTTCGCTTTGTGTAAGAACGCCGATAACCAATGTACCGTCTTCGATAAGACTTATAGTACCATGTTTAAGTTCGCCGGCAGCATACGCCTCAGAATGAACATAGGAAATTTCTTTCATTTTAAGACTTCCCTCAAGACAAACAGCATAATCGATACCACGACCAATAAAGAATACATCCTGAGCATTCACCTGTTTTGCGACAAACCACTGTATTCTTTCTTTATCTTCGAGAATTTTTTCTATCTTTTGCGGTATTGTTCTGAGTTCTGTTATCAGTTCGGAAAGTTTACTTTCATCTATTTCATTTCTTACAAATGCAAACTGCATTGCAAGTATATATCCTGCAATAAGCTGTGCGGAATATGCCTTTGTTGTTGCAACAGCTATTTCAAGACCCGCATGTGTATAGAAGACATTATCAGCTTCGCGGGCAATTGAGCTGCCTACCGTATTGACAATAGCAAGGGTTTTTATTCCTTTTTCCTTTGCAAGTCTGAGAGCTTCAAGTGTATCTGCTGTTTCACCCGACTGGCTTACCACTATCACAAGACCATTTTTGTCAAGCAGAGGCTTTCTGTATCTGAATTCTGATGCAAGCTCAACACGAACAGGTATCTTCGCCAGATCTTCCATTACATACTGAGTAACCACTCCTGTATGATACGCAGAACCGCAGGCTACTATATATATTTGAGATATATTTTTTATCTGTTCTTCTTCAAGACCAATGAAACTGAGATCAATCTTATCATCCTTTATAACAGATGCAAGTGTGTCGGCTATTGCTTTGGGCTGTTCATGTATTTCTTTCATCATGAAATGCTCATAGCCGCCCTTTTCGGCAGACTTTGCATCCCATTTGATCTCAGTAAGTTCTTTTTGCACTTCGTCACCGTCAAGGTTATAGAAAGTAGCGACACCTTCCGTAAGCCTTGCCATTTCAAGATTGCCGATATAATAAACATTTCTTGTATATTTCAGTATAGCCGGAACATCCGAAGCAACATATGTTTCGCCGTCCGCAATACCTATTATCATAGGGCTGTCTTTTCTTGCGACCCATATTTCACCCGGATGGCTCTTGAACATCAGACAAAGTGCATATGACCCTCTCACCCTTACCATTGCTTTGGCAATAGCTTCTTCGGGAGAATGTGTATATTTTTTATAATAATAATCGACAAGCTTTATAACGACTTCTGTATCAGTCTGAGAATAAAATGTATATCCATGCTTTACAAGCTTTTCTCTAAGCTCGATAAAATTCTCTATAATACCGTTATGAACTCCAACTACCTCTGACTCGACCTTGCCCGATCCCGTACCTGTGCAATTTTCACTTACATGGGGATGTGCATTTGTTTCGCTGGGTTCTCCGTGAGTAGCCCAACGAGTATGACCAATACCGCAAGTACCTTCCAAAGCATTTCCGTTATCTGTTTTTTCGGCAAGTATCTTAAGGCGACCCTTAGATTTAACAACCTCTGCCGGAGCATCACCATTGCGTATTGCAATTCCGGCTGAATCATATCCGCGATATTCAAGTTTTGCCAACCCGTCCAATAATATGGGAGCTGCCTGTTTTCTTCCCACAAATCCAACTATTCCGCACATAATCTATCACTCCCCGTTAAGAATCAAAGCCGTTCGGATTCTGTTTCTGCCATCTCCATGAATCACGGCACATATCTACAATGCCGTATTTTGCCTTCCAGCCCAATTCTTTCTCCGCTTTTGACGGATCAGAATAACAAGCAGCTATATCACCCGGTCTTCTCGGCTTGATAACATACGGCACTTTCATATCATTTGCTTCTTCAAAAGCTTTGACTATATCAAGTACCGAATAACCCTGTCCTGTTCCTAAATTATAAACTGCATATCCGCAATTATTTTCAATAGCTTTGAGTGCTTTTACGTGACCGTCTGCAAGATCAACCACATGAATATAATCTCTCACACCTGTTCCGTCAGGAGTATCATAATCATTTCCGAATACGCCCAGTTCTTTAAGCTTTCCTACTGCCACCTGAGTTATATACGGCATAAGATTATTAGGAATACCGTTCGGAGATTCCCCGATCATTCCGCTTTTATGTGCCCCTATCGGATTGAAATATCTGAGCATTACCATATTCCACTGTGGATCAGCCTTCTGAATATCCATCATTATCTGCTCAAGCATTGATTTAGTCTGACCATACGGATTTGTACACTGTCCCTTCGGACACTCCTCTGTAATAGGTATAACAGCCGGTGTACCATAAACAGTTGCGGAAGAACTGAAAATAATATTCTTGCATCCGTTTTTACGCATTACATCAAGCAAAACCAAAGTACCGTTTATATTATTGTCATAATATTCCCAAGGTTTTGCAACCGATTCACCGACAGCTTTAAGTCCTGCAAAATGAATACAGCAGTCGAATTTGTTTTCTGCGAAAACAGAATTCAATTTTTCTCTGTCACGAATATCGACCTCAAAAAAAGGTATACTTTTACCAACAATCTGCTCAACTCTGTTTACTGACTTTTCACTTGAATTAACAAGATTATCAATGATAACAACATCATGTCCTGCATTTACAAGTTCAATTACTGTATGAGAGCCTATATATCCGGCTCCGCCTGTGACAAGTATTTTCATATAGAAACTCCAATCTTAACAATATATATTCAGAAACATAACTAAAAATAACACTCTGAAAGCCGCCTGAAAGGCAACATTAACAAATATAATTATAACCTCTTAATAATTGTTTGTCAATATAATGTAAACAGCTTTAACTTTTTGTTTCACAATCCAATTTTTAATCTCTGCCGAACAGATCTCTGGTATATACTTTATCCTTTACATCATTCAGACAATCATCATATCTGTTAGCTATAATAGCCGCTGACTGCTTTTTGAATTCATCTATATCATTAACTACCCTGCTGCCGAAAAATGTACTGCCGTCTGCAAGCGTAGGTTCATATATAATAACTGTTGCACCCTTTGCCTTGATACGTTTCATAACGCCCTGAATTGAGCTTTGACGGAAATTATCCGAATTTGCCTTCATTGTAAGACGATAAACACCGATAACACATTCTTTTTCTGCATCAGCATCAAAATCCCCTCGATTGAAATAATCATAATAACCTGCGGTTTTAAGCACACGGTCTGCAATAAAATCCTTACGAGTCCTGTTGCTTTCTATAATAGCCTCTATCAGATTCTGAGGAACATCCCTGTAATTTGCCAGAAGCTGCTTTGTATCCTTAGGCAGACAATATCCCCCGTAACCGAATGACGGATTATTATAATGCATACCTATTCTCGGATCAAGACATACACCCTTGATTATCTGCTGTGTATCAAGACCCTTCATTTCAGCATAGGTATCAAGTTCATTGAAATAACTTACACGCAGTGCAAGATAAGTGTTTGCAAAAAGCTTTACTGCCTCTGCTTCTGTAAATCCCATAAATAATGTATCTATATTTTCCTTTATTGCACTCTCCTGCAAAAGCTTTGCAAAAGTATGTGCAGCATCGACTAATCTTTCATCCGAAAGATCTGTTCCTACTATAATACGGCTGGGATAAAGATTATCATAAAGTGCTTTTGATTCTCTCAGGAATTCAGGACTGAAAAGAATATTTCTGCTCCCGGTCTTTTGTCTGATAAATTCAGTATACCCCACAGGAATAGTCGATTTGATTATCATTAAAGCATCAGGATTATACTGCATAACAAGATCTATCACCGCTTCAACCGCTGATGTATCAAAATGCTGTGTGCTGCTGTCATAATTAGTAGGAGCAGCAATAACCACAAAATCAGCATTTTTATATGCAAGTTCCGCATCAAGTGTTGCTGTGAGATCAAGTTCCTTTTCCGCAAGATACTTTTCTATATATTCATCCTGAATAGGTGATTTCTTCTTATTGATAAGCTCTACCTTTTCCGGAATAATATCGACTGCATAAACCTTATGATTCTGTGACAGCAAAGTTGCTATCGAAAGTCCCACATAGCCTGTGCCTGCTACTGCTACAGTATATTTCTTATCCATTTTCCTTTTCATCCTTACACAATTAAAAATACAGAAAAAAAGAGATGATCTGTTTATTGATACAGAAATCCATTTTAATCATGATTTATAAAATATCATAATTCATAACAAAAATCAATCTTTTGACTTCAATATTATTTTATTTTATAATAATTTCATCATTATATTAAAACAAGCCATATCATACCAATTTTTTATATAAATAACGCACATATCCTCGTGATGTAATCTTACCGGAATTTGTCGTAAAAAATCGCATCACAATCACAAAATTAGGGGTATTCGCAACACATTTTACCATGTTATTTTAATCATCATATGTATATGAAAATCCGGAATTTTTTACCAGTTTGCTGGTATATAATTATTAAGAAAATATTTTTTAAAAAATCATGTACTTGAATAATTTTGACCAACATAATGTTTTATAATACATTCAGAACGAAATAAGGCGATGATAAAATAATTTCTGTAACATAATAATAGTATTGAAAGGAGAAAAATGTATGGCAAACAACGATTTGAAAGAATCGCAGGAAAGTGAAAGGGTAATAGAAAAAAGCCCTGAGAAAGATGCCGATATGACATCGATCATCTTTGATGCAATGATAAAGTCACCAGAAAGCGTTACACTGGGAAATATCCGAGAAAAAATCCCTACAAATGTATCCCGCAAAAGAATTGAAAATTGGATCTGTTACCTTAAACGTACCGGAGAAAATACCGGATTGTTTTCGATCGATCTGAAAATCAAGAAATCAAAAAACAAAAATACCAAAACTAAAGATGAATATGAAGATTATTATGATTGTGACAACTCAAATAACAAAAAAACCAAATACATTTTTTACGAAAGCTGTATTTCAAAAACAGAAATTCATATTCTGAAGTTTTTTTTCAGGCATATAAAGGGGTTGACCAGCAACGACCATGAAAGAATGGATGCTTTTCTGAACGGTATTGAAAAATTTGCTTCATTCAAAGACACGGAAAATTTCCGACAGGATTCACCCGCCAGATATTTTACTGATATAGTTGCTGTTATAGGTAAAGCAATAGGTGAAAAAAGAGGTGTGATAATCACACAAGGCGATATAGATATAAACGGTAAGCTTATACAACGCAAAAATAGCAGCGGAAAACCTCTTATATTCAAACTTTACCCGATACAGATACAATATTCCCACAATAATATATGTCTCAGATGTCTGAGTGATGGAAACAGCCGTAATATATATACCTTGCGTATGGATCATATCTTCTCTGCTTATATTGCGGATAGAAGTATAATGAAAGAACTCGGCAAAAATGATTTTGATTCCATAAAAAGCTGTATAAATTCCTGTTCACCGTATGTATGTTCGGGCGAATCAAATCCTGAGGTGTTTGTAAAGTTTGTTGTGGATAAAAAACATCTTGATATTGTATTTGACAATATACCAAAAATAAACAATAAAAATCCTGAAATAAGCGAGTATGATGAAAACACCTACATTGTAACCGTAAGATCGGTAAAAAAATCCATGATGTATCTTGCAATGCAGTACAGCGAGCATATAACTGTTACAGAACCTCCCGAACTGGTGGAGGAAATACATAAAAATTTGTTTGCTACTGCTGAAAGATACGAAAAATATATTAAAAAAACGGAGGAATAAATATGTTTGACAGAATACCTGTAAAATGCCCGAAATGCGAAAGTTACCTGACATCTGATCACATTCAGAATTATACAAAATGTCCTTATTGCGATACTATATCCGATACAAAAAAGATGATTGCACTTTTCGAGTCAGAATATGAAGAAAGAACTCTTTTTGACGAAGACGACTTTGATTGGGATGAACTTGATGAAGATGATGAAGACTACGAGGATATTTTTGAGGAAGACGATGAAGATGATGACGAAAGTTCTTTCGATGATATTCAGTGGGCAAGTCTGAGTGATCTGGATTTTGAAGATTACTTCTCTATTGAAGACGATGAAGAATATGATGATGAATACGAAGATGAATATGAAGACGAGGATGAAGAGGACGATGATTACGAATTTGACTTTGATCCTTTCTACTATGATGATGATGAAATGACTGAGGAAGTTGAAGACATTGACGATGATGACGAGGATGACGAGTTCTTTTATCTTTATGACGATGATGAAATGACTGAGGAAGTTGAAGACATTGACGATGATGACGAAGATGCAGAATGTGCAGATGGCGGAGATAAGGACTATGGAGACGAATATACACTTTCCCTTTTTGACGATGACGATAACGAAGAAGAGGACGATGGAGAAGAGGACGATGAAGAAGATGATGATTTCTTCTACATAGGTGATGAAGAGGAAGACGAAGACGAAGATGATTTCTTCTACATAGGTGATGAAGAGGAAGACGAAGATGACGATGATTTCTTCTATATAGATGATGCAGACGAAGAAGATGATGATGGAAACGATTGACCTCCACTAAATTTTTGATAACCCAAAAAGGACTGCAGCACAGTGGATGTGCTGCAGTCCCCATTTTTGCTGTGACGCTGAAATTACTCAGCTTTTTTGCCGAACATATTGAAACGGAAAAGCCTTGTTTCATCTTCGGGCTTCTGACACTCAAGGTGAGCATTTGCAATCTTACCGCCCTGAATAAGACTTGTAAGACCAATGAGCTGGCAGAGTTTGCTCTTGAGGTTAAGTCTGTCTCCTTCATCTGTTACGAGGAATACATTTCCCTCACATTTATTGATCTCTGCAAGAAATTCCTGAACGTCAATGTTATGCATTTCAACTGATGCCATAATAAATTACCTCCTAAGTTTTGTTTAGTGGTTTTAAGCAGGTACTCTTTACCTGTTGCCTTTATTATAACATATAGATCCTTATTGTCAATCTTTTTTTCTAAAAAATAATTCAAAATTTTATTGAACTTGCAGTAATTAAGCGGTTGATTTTTGTACATTTTGCTAATCGTTTGACATTTTTCATGTAATTATTTTTCCATTAACGATTTTTATGCATCTTTTTGCCCTTTTTGAAAGTACATTGTCATGCGTTATCATTATAACAGTAACACCGCTTCTGTTCATTTCCTCCATAACAGACAAAACAGTTTCTCCCGATTCACGATCAAGACTGCCTGTAGGCTCGTCTGCAAGAAGTATTTCGGGTTTTGAGGCAACTGCCCTCGCTACAGCTACTCTCTGCTGCTGTCCTCCCGAAAGTTCTGACGGGAAATAATTCTTCCTTTCATGAAGTCCCACCATTTCAAGTGCTTTTTGTGCAGCATAATGCCTCTCCCTTTTAGATATTCCCTTATACATAAGCGGTAATGCAACATTTTCCTCGGAATTCAGCGATGGTATAAGATTGAAGCTCTGAAACACAAAACTTATCACCTGACTCCTGAGAAATGCAAGCTTTCTTTCACTAAGAAAGCTTACATCCATTCCTTTCAGATAATATTTGCCTTCAGTCTGTCGGTCAAGACATCCGAGTATATTCATCAAAGTGGATTTTCCCGAGCCTGACTGCCCTGTTACAGAAATAAAATCTCCCCTGTCCACACTCAGATCTATCCCCTTTAATGCATGAACTGTCATTCCTCTTGCATTATAATCACGCTTTATATTTTTAAGACATATCAATTCTTCCTTCATAACTATCGTTCCTTTCGATCTGGTATGGAGTATTGTTGTTTTACTAACCTATTGTATCAAGTTTATTTTTCCTTCAAACATAAATAATTATTCTGATAAAAACAAAAAAACCGCAGCTTTTTGACTGCGGTTTCGTCACGTTTATTTTTTGTTGTCCGGTGGTCGTCTGTTCTGATTAGGTCTGCGGCTTTTCGGAGGACAAACCGTAGGATCATTTTGAGGAATCTTTTTTTGTAATTGTTCGGGATTTTTTCTTGCAAATTTGGGACGCTGCTCCTCTTTTTTCGTATCTGTCTGCTTATCATTCCTTGCCTGCTGCTGAGAAACATTTTTCTTAACAACAGTATTACTATGTTTTTGAGCACCTTTGCCGAAAGCACTGTTTACCGCATTTTCACGTCTGATCTTTGCCTGCTGTGCAACAACTCTGTCATGTTTGCGTTTTCTTTGTTTCGGGTCTATAAACAATATATAAAAACTTGTGAGAATAACAAGTCCCAGATCTATCAATATAATAAGAATCGTTATAAAAGTATATCCCACAGAAAACTCTGAGCTTTCCTCTTCATCGGGTGAAGCTAACTTCTTATTTTCGTCATATACCGGAAGATTTTTTATTGTCTCCACCTTTCTTCCGTTGCTTGCCCCGTATTCCTCCAGATATAAATTATTATCGCAATAAATTATAAGCTTTGGTGTCATATTAAAGGCATTGTCCTCAAGCTCGGATGGATTTTTATAAAATACGGCTTCTTCAAAATTCGGACATCCGTTAAACGACAATGCATCAAGCTTTACTCCTCCGTTAAATTCCGAACGTACAAGACTGTTACAGCCGTTAAAGGCATCCGGCTCTATCTCTCCGAGTGTTGTGGGGAATACTACCCTCCTCAGCTCAATACAGTCTTTGAATGAATCACTCTTTATAGTTTTAAGACTGTTACCGAAATCTATGGTTTTAAGCTTTTCACAGCCGCTGAAACAGCCCTCGCTTATATTTGTGATAGTTACGGGTATCTTTATATTTTCAAGTCCCGAACCTTCAAAAAGATATTCAGAAAGAGTGTTGAGGCTGTTAGGCAGATCAATCGTTTTTAACGAAGTACATTTTTTGAATGCCTTTTCTCCTATCTTCTCTACCGAATTGGGTATAGTAAGCTTTTTAAGAGAATCACAGTCCTCAAATGCCGATACATCTATTACACTTACCGTACTCGGAATAATTATTTCTTCTATAGTATCATTCCCTGCAAATGCATGACTGCCGATGGTCTTTATATTTGTCGAAAGTGTTTTTACAGCGGACGTACCCGTATATTTTACAAGTATACCGTCACCTACGGTAATAAGTTCATCCTTCTGTGAATTCATCCATGCTGTATTTTCAAGTGCATATCCTCCGAAATACCTGAGCGATTTCGGTATCGCAGGAGCTGCAAGGGACGTACAGTTCACAAAAGCATAATCACCTATTATATCAAGACTGTTCGGCAGATGAATATTCTGTAGAGATGTACAGCCTGAAAATGAATATTTGCCTATAGACTGCAATCCGTCATCTGCTGATAATTCCCTGAGTGATTCACATCCCGAAAATGCAGAATCACCCACCTCTTTGATATTTGCAGGAAGCTGCACCTTTTCAAGTGAAGTACAGCCCTGAAATGCACAGTCATCTATTTTATTTACTGTATTTGGAAATTCCAGACCCTTTATTGTGGAATTATTTCTGAATGCCGCTGCACCTACAGCTGTTACCGTATATCCGTCTACATCGGCAGGAATGGTCAGAAATATACTTTGTCCACGAAAACTTATTATTTCGGCAGTCTTATCCTCTGCCGATATTTTATATCTGAAATCCCCGTTGTCTATTACGGTTTTTGCCTGTACCGCCGGAGGATTACACATACATGATATTACTGCCCCCACAGTAAATGCGGCTGATATTATGAGCGGGACTTTTTTCATCCGTCCACCTCCTGTATTATCTTCTGTTATCTACATTATAACGATATTCCTTAGGTGTCATATTATATTTTTTCTTGAATATCCTGTTGAAATACGACAGATTCGTTATTCCTATGTGAGCTGCCACCTCTGTTATCTGCATACCCGTTGTAAGCAGAAGATTCGTTGCAACATTAAGACGGTAATCATTTATATATTCTATACACGTCATTCCCATATACTTCTTGAAAAACCGCATGAAATAATGCTTGCTCAGATTTACACTTTCTGCAAGTTCATCTATAGTTATGGTTTTCATATAATTCATTTCTATATAATCAAGTATTGTCTTTATGTTTCTTGTAGTATTATCCTTTATATTGGCTTCATGCATATCAGGTATAAAGAAATAATTGAACAGGATATAAAACATTTGAAAAAGCTCAGATTTTATTTTTATTTCAAAGAATTTATTCTTTTTATCAAATTCATCTATAAGCTTCATCAGACACTCTTTGAGTTCTTCATAATGAGGCAGATCCGGTGATATTACTATAGGATTTATGTAAACTCCGTCAAGAAACGGTGTGAGATATTTTATCGCACACGCATCAGTATTATTTCCTGTCAGCATATTCATATTGAATATTATCGTGCGGAAAATTGTCCTTACGTCATTATACTGACGGAAGGAATGTAACAGGTACGGATCTACTATCAATATATCCCCCTGCCTGACATGATATTTCTCAAGATCTATGTAGACATCATACTCTCCCTTTTCTACATAAACGACCTCCATTTCATTGTGCCAGTGCATAGGGTAGGTCGTATAAAAATCAGGCATAACGGTTTTGCATACTGTATAGGGGAGCATAAAATCTCCCTTCTGTCCCGTTTCCTTAAAAAATTGTAGCTCGTCCTGCTGCATTGAATTTGGTGCTCCTTTCAACATCCTGTTTATTTTGATTTTAGCATAATTAATATTATTAATAACCGAAAAATACGGGTTTTTACGGCGAAAACTGATACAATAGTATTATAATACTATGATTCACTTTCATCAATAACAATAAAGTAGCTTTTATAACATTTTAATATCTTTTGCAAGGAGATTTCATTCTCCTGCATTATCGCAAATTCAAGTCCCTGTCAGTTTATCGTCAAATTGCCCGATTTCCACCTGAAAACTTCGGCATTTATACAGTTTTTGTTTTATATTTTTGACGGATTTGTTATTTACTCTTGTAAGTTTTATCATTTAGTGTTATAATTATTAGGATTTGTGCTGAAACAGTTTTTCATACAAATATAAATTCAGCATTTTTGTAATTTCTATCGTTGAAAGGAATGTAAAGAGATGTACAAGATAGTAAGAAAAAAGGAGCTTAATCCTACAGTTACTCTTATGGAGATCGAAGCTCCCCTTATCGCAAAAAAAGCAGAACCGGGTCAGTTCATTATTTTCAGAGCTCTGGAAGACAGTGAACGTGTTCCGCTTACTATTGCAGATTTTGACAGGGAAAAAGGTACTGTGACAATTATTTATCAGATCGTCGGCGGTGCTACAATGGAGCTTAACGGTCTTAATGAAGGTGACAGTCTGCATGATTTCGTTGGACCTCTCGGAAAACCCAGTGAAACAGAAGGTCTTAAAAAGGTTGCTGTTGTAGGCGGCGGTGTGGGTTGTGCTATAGCTTATCCTATCGCTAAAAAACTCCATAACCTCGGATGTGAAGTTCACAGCATTGTCGGATTCAGAAATAAGGATCTTGTTATCCTTGAGGATGAATTCAATAATGTAAGCGATAAACTCTGCATGATGACCGATGACGGAAGCTACGGCACAAAAGGTCTTGTTACAAATGCTCTTGAGGAGCTTATAAAGGAAGGCAATCAGTATGACGAGGTTATAGCTATAGGCCCCGTTATTATGATGAAATTCGTTTCTCTCCTTACAAAGAAATATAATATAAAAACTATAGTAAGCATGAACCCCATAATGATCGATGGTACAGGAATGTGCGGCGGATGCCGTCTTACAGTAGGAGGCAAAACAAAATTTGCCTGTGTTGACGGCCCTGACTTCGACGGTCACGAGGTAGATTTCGATGAAGCTATGCACAGAGGTACAATGTACAGAGATTTTGAAACTCACGCCCGTGAGGCTTCATGTAATCTGCTGAATAAGGAGGTAAAATGATTATGGCAGTTCAAAGAAATATGGATCCTAAAAAGTGTCCTATGCCCGTTCAGGATCCTATGGTAAGAAGAAATAATTTTGACGAGGTTGCTCTCGGTTATACTTATGAAATGGCTGTAAACGAGGCTAAAAGATGTCTTAACTGTAAAAATAAGCCATGCAGAACAGCCTGTCCCGTACAGATAGATATTCCGGCATTTATTGAAAGAGTTGCCAACGAGGATATGGAGGGTGCTTATCAGATCATCTCACAGTCAAGCTCACTTCCTGCTGTATGTGGTCGTGTATGTCCTCAGGAAAAGCAGTGCGAAAGCAAGTGCGTAAGAGGTATCAAGGGTGAATCTGTTGGTATAGGCAGACTTGAACGTTTTGTTGCTGACTGGCATCGTGAAAACTGCAAGGAAAAACCGGCTATGCCCGAACAGAACGGTCATAAAGTAGCAATCATCGGTGCAGGTCCCAGCGGTCTTACAGCAGCAGGTGACCTTGCAAAGCTTGGCTACAAAGTAACTGTTTATGAAGCACTTCATCTTGCAGGCGGTGTGCTTGTTTACGGTATCCCCGAATTCAGACTTCCCAAAATCATAGTTCAGAAAGAAATCGACAACCTCAAGGCTATCGGTGTTGATATAGAAACAAATATGGTTATCGGCAAGGTACTTACCATTGACGAGCTTTTTGATATGGGCAACGAAGCTGTATATATCGGCAGCGGTGCAGGTCTTCCGAGATTTATGAATATTCCCGGTGAAAGCCTCAAGGGTGTTTATTCCGCTAACGAATACCTCACAAGAATCAACCTTATGAAAGCTTATCTCCCCACAAGCAAAACTCCTATCAAACACAGTAAAAAAGTTGCTGTTGTGGGCGGCGGTAATGTTGCAATGGACGCTGCACGTTCAGCAAAGAGAATGGGTGCTGAAGAAGTATACATCGTTTACAGACGTGGTATGGAAGAACTTCCTGCAAGAAAAGAGGAAGTTGAACACGCTGAAGAAGAAGGTATCATTTTCAGAACTCTTACAAATCCTGTTGAAGTTCTCGGAAACGAAGCCGGAGAAGTATGCGGTATGAAGTGTGTTGAAATGGAGCTTGGTGAGCCTGATGCAAGCGGCAGACGCAGTCCTGTTGTTAAAGAAAACAGTGAATTTGTGCTTGATGTTGACACAATGATAATGGCTATCGGAACAAGCCCCAATCCCCTGATCAGAAGCACAACTCCCGGACTTGAGGCTAATTCAAGAGGCTGTATCGTAACAGACGGTGAAAACGGTCTTACAAGCCGTGAGGGAGTATATGCCGGCGGTGATGCTGTTACAGGTGCTGCAACTGTTATTCTTGCCATGGGTGCAGGTAAGGCTGCTGCAAAGGCTATTGATGAATATATCAAATCAAAAAATTCATAATTATTATATTTGTTTGTATTCTGAGCGAAGCAAAGAATCTTTCCAAAACAACCCGGACATAAATATTAAACATCACCGCAGCTTTTTACGGCTGCGGTGAATCTTTGATTATACGAGGAGTGATGTATTTGGATTTTATACTTTTGTTTTTCATAATCATATTTTTCATAAAGGCAAAATTCCATTTTAAAGATAATAATGAAAACTATATTTCTCGCACACAGACACAATGTATAAACGGCTTTTTTGTGCTTATCGTTTTCATGCGGCATTTTAAAAGCTATATCAAATTCGGGGACTTTGACCATATATTTCAGGCAATAGACAGCTGGACAGGACAGCTTATAGTTGTACCTTTCCTGTTTTTCTCAGGCTACGGAATAATGCTTTCCATAAGCAAAAAAGGAAAGGGCTATGTCAATTCAATAATGACAAAGCGTTTTCTGAAAGTATGGATACATTTCATGATGGCAATAGTGCTTTTTGTATTCACAAATATGTTCCTCGGAAATGAACTTAAACTAAACAAGGTATTATTTTCCCTTATCGGCTGGGATGGTATCGGAAACAGTAACTGGTATATCTTTGATACCCTTGTGCTTTATATCCTGACTTTCCTGAGCTTCAGATTTGTAGGCAAAAACAACAAAATCGGTATGTATATAATGGCACTGCTTTCAACTGCCTTTGTTGTCACAATGACCTTCTTTAAACAGGGTTACTGGTACAATACTATTATTGCCTATCCCCTCGGTATGCTTTTTGCAATGACAGAGCCGCAGTTCAGAGCATGGATAAACAAAAGCCGTTTTAATTTTATTATAATAGCAACTATAGGTGCTGTGAGCATATTCCTTTCATCGTATGACAAGGGAAAGCTTACATCATACGAAGTATTTGTCACTGCATCAATCTTTATAATACTTGCACTTTCTCTCAAAGTTGAATTCAAAAACAAAATTCTCGAATTCCTCGGAAAATATGTTTTTGAAATATATATTCTCCAGAGAATACCGATGCTTATATTAAAGAATTACATTCCACAAAAATATCTTTATTTTGCTGCATGCTTTGCCGCAACGATTATTATTTCAATACTTTTCCGTTTTCTTGCAAACGGAGTTGATTATTTAATTGACGGAAAATTCCTGAAAAAGAATAAGGCAAAGTAAACATTCCCCTGCACTGTTAATATGTAAGTGCAGGGGTTTTTCAGCAAATCGTCAACCTGCTTAACGAAAAAAACGGCAGCAGCCATTAAATGACTGTTGCCGGAAAATGATTATTTTATGTTATAATCAGACAGCTCTTGTAACCTTGCCTGAACGCAGACAACGGGTGCATACATTAACTCTCTTTGGTGAGCCGTTAACGATAGCTTTAACCTTTACAACATTCGGCTTCCAAGTTCTGTTTGAGCGTCTGTGTGAGTGAGAAACCTTAATACCAAAGGTTACTCCCTTATTGCAAATGTCACACTTTGCCATAACTTGCACCTCCTCAAGATTTCAGAAATAATCAGGCAAAAGCCGGATTATTTAATCTCAACTTCAGCACCAACTTCAGCAAGCTTTGCTTTGATAGCTTCTGCATCTTCCTTGCTGACAGCCTCTTTAAGAGTCTTGGGAGCTTCGTCAACAACTGCCTTTGCATCCTTAAGACCAAGACCTGTGATCTCACGAACAACCTTGATAACCTTGATCTTCTCAGCACCTGCAGACTTGAGGATTACATCGAACTCTGTCTTTTCCTCAACAGCAGCAGCCTCTGTGGGAGCAGCAACTGCAACTGCAGCAGCAGCTGATACGCCGAACTCGTCTTCTACAGCATGTACAAGCTCTGAAAGCTCAAGAACTGTAAGACCCTTTAATTCTTCAATGATATTTGTTACCTTCTCTGATGCCATGGTAATTTACCTCCAAATTAAATTTTGTAAACAATGTTATTTTTAAAATCAAGCTTCTGCAGCTGCTTCTTCTGCAGCAGGAGCTTCACCGCTCTTGTCAACAATAGCTTGTACAGCTCTTGCGAAAGATGCGATAGGAGCCTGGAATGCACCGAGTACGTTTGCGAGAAGAACTTCTCTGCTCGGAAGCTTAGCAAGACTCTGGATTTTTTCAAGACTGATAACCTCGTTATCGAGATAACCTGTCTTTACAGCAAATGTCTTATGTCCGTCAGCGAACTTCTGAAGAATACGAGCTGCTGCTACATAATCCTCGTCGCTTGTTGCGATAGCAGAAGTACCGTTGAGTACCTCACCGATTCCGTTAAGTCCTGCCTTCTCAGCAGCACGTTTGATCAGAGTATTCTTTACAACTGTATACTTAACGCCTGCTTCACGGAGATCCTTACGAAGTTTTGTATCCTCTTCAACAGTGATACCTTCATAAGATACTATAACGCCGGCTACAGAACCCTGAATTCTTTCAGCAAGACCGTCTACTACCTGCTGCTTACGCTCTAAAACCTTCTGACTTGGCAAAACAATTCACCTCCCTGTAATTTAAAACCAAAAAGCACCTTCCCACTACCGGGAAGGTGCAAAATGACACTTTGTTCATCTATCACACGCTTACCTCGGCAGGCGGGAATCCCTTTATGCTTTTCAGCACCTGCTGTCTTTGGTCAACAGCAATACGAATTATAACATATATATATGGCTATGTCAAGAGCTTTTTTCAAAAAATCAAGAAGCTCCGTTGATCTTTGAGGGGTTGATCTTTACAGCGGGACCCATTGTTGTAGCAACTGCTACAGACTTAATGTACTGTCCTTTTGCTGCTGCAGGCTTAGCTTTGATGATTGCTCCGATAAGAGCATCAAAGTTTTCTACAACCTTATCTGTACCGAAGGAAACCTTACCGATGGGGCAGTGGATGATATTTGTCTTATCAAGACGATATTCGATCTTACCTGCCTTAGCTTCCTTAACAGCTCTTGCGATGTCAGGTGTAACTGTGCCTGCCTTCGGGTTAGGCATAAGACCTCTCGGGCCGAGTACCTTACCAAGACGACCTACAAGACCCATCATATCGGGTGTTGTGATAAGTACATCGAAATCCATCCAGCCTTCGTTCTGGATTTTTGTTGTGAATTCCTCTGCACCTACATATTCAGCTCCGGCTTCCTGTGCCTTTGCTACATTATCGCCCTTGCAGATTGCAAGAACTCTTACCTGCTTACCTGTACCGTTCGGAAGAACAATAGCACCTCTTACCTGCTGGTCAGCATGACGTGAGTCAACACCTAACTTTACATGAAGCTCTACTGTTTCATCAAACTTTGCGGTACCTGTTTTGAGGCATACATCAATAGCCTCGTTAGCATCATATGCTTTTGTTTTGTCGATGAGCTTTGCTACATCAACATATTTCTTACCGTGTTTCATTTTTGTCCTCCCTGTTGAGTGGTAAAATCGGATTATTTCCTCCCACCCGGGTCATTAATCTACTACTGTAATACCCATTGAGCGGGCTGTACCTGCGATCATTGAGCAAGCTGCTTCGATTGTTGCAGCATTAAGATCAGGCATTTTTGTTTCTGCGATCTGTCTTACCTGCTCCTTTGTGATCTTGGCAACCTTCTTCTTGTTCGGTTCACCTGAAGCTGTTTCGATGCCGCACGCCTTCTTGATAAGAACGGCTGCGGGAGGAGTCTTTGTTACGAATGTGAACGAACGGTCTGCATATACTGTGATAACAACAGGAATAATAAGACCTGCGTCCTTCTTTGTACGCTCGTTGAATTCCTTTGTGAACGCACTGATGTTTACACCGTGCTGACCTAATGCAGGGCCAACCGGTGGTGCCGGAGTAGCTTTTCCGGCAGGTATCTGAAGCTTAATCAAGCCTGTTACCTTTTGAGCCATTTTAAATTGCACCTCCAAAATTCGTGGTAAATGTCGGAGCGATTAATATTTTCGCTTCCTCCCACGAGGGAATGAATCCCTCTATAATAACGGTTTCCCGCTATTAACACTTTTCATCCTCAGTCCACTGCCTCAACATCTGTTGCAGGAAGCTCTGCGGATATTTTGCGTCCGAACATATTTCCTATGACGGTTACGCTGTTGTTTGCCTCGTCAACTGATTCGACGACGCACACCGGATCTTCAAACGGACAATACGCTCCGATAACACGAACCGTATCCCCCTCTTTGAATTTTGATCTGAAGCCTACATCAATTTCCTCTGTGTCTGCTTCAAGTCCCAGCTCTCTGACTTCTTCATCAGACAAAGCCGGAGGAGAATTATGAACTGTTACTCCTGCTATCTTTTCGGTAGCATTCATAGAATTCAGTCCTACAAAGCCCGTGCATCCACGCACAGACCTGACAATATTCTGATTGTCATCGGTCATTATCATCTTGATGAAAACATAACTCGGAAAGAGCTTGTATTCGGTGATCACCTCGGTATCTTCCTCGATATATTCACCGTCTTCATCCTTTTTGTACTTACCGTCTTTGTCCTTTACACGTTTTTTAACGATCTCACGGACTTTTTCAACGGGGATGACAATATCCTTGAACTGATCCTGCAGTCCTATGTTCTCTACTTTTTGTTTAAGTGTTGTGAGTACCTTATTCTCGTATCCGGAATATGTGTGTACGATATACCATTTTGCAATTGCAGCAGCTTTATCAGATTCTGCAGCTGTTTCGCTGTCAAATACATCTGCTGTCAGCTCGTTTGACATAGTATCTCCTCCGTATACAGAATTCTTACGCAACATGCATCAAGAAACCAAGCAGAAAATGAAGTCCTGCGTCAAGAGCGGTTATTACTACTCCGACAATTATCATTGCCACCAGTACAATACCCGTGTTCTTAAACGTATTCTTCGGCGTTGGCCATACGATCTTATTGATCTCGCTTTTGATATCACGGAAAAATTTCGAGATACTTTTACCGATTCTCTTAAAGATATTCGGCTTTTTCTCGGGCTCTTTTTTCTTAGCCATTTTTCAACCTCCGTTCAATCACTTTGTTTCCTTGTGCAGAGTATGTTTTTTACAAAATCTGCAGTACTTGTTCATCTCGAGTCTGTCGGGATCGTTTTTCTTGTTTTTCATTGTGTTGTAGTTGCGTTGTTTGCACTCTGTGCAGGCTAGTGTTATTTTTACTCTCATGTTCGGCACCTCCCGGTATTTCGGAATAATTTAGCCTCCCTCAAAAAAGGCACAAAAAAATAAACCTCACTTGAGGTACTACTACTATACCATACCCCAAGTGAGTTTGTCAAGTATTTTTTACATTTTTTTACCTTGCACTGTTAAGATCATCTGCAATATAGTTATGTGTCTTTTTAGGCTTTTCGGCTTTTATATTTTTTCCTCTGAGTTTTCTTGCTGCCTTTGCAACTTTTTTATCCGTATCGGAAAATGCACCAATAAGCTTTTCAAATTTTTCGTCACTTTCAACGGAATTAAGCAGATCATAAGTTATTATTCCCTTTGTATCCAGATCTCCTGAATTATAAAGCGATGCAAGCATTTCAGAAATCTTACCCAATTTATCTGCTGATGCATTATTTACCATTTTGCTGAATTTCGGCACAATTTTTTCTTCTGCGAAAGTAATACCTCTGAATTCCTCGTAATGTGCCATTTCGTATGCAATTTCATCTTTAAGCTCAGGGAAGTATGCCACCATTCTGTTAGCGAGGAAAAGCGGATCAACACTTCCATCGCTGTCCTTTTTCTTTTTCTTTTGTTTTTGTGCAGCTGCGACCTGTTTCGGAGTTTTAACTGTTTCCGAAAAATCATCGCCTATACTTTCGGCTTCCTTTGAACCGTCTGTCTCGGGATCAAAAAGCCATGTTGCGATTATCTTCCAGCTGTTGTCAGGTTCTCCGCCACTCACCCCACAGGAACGAAGCACCATCCTCTTATCGGAATATGTATACATTATACTATATGCAATATCCCCCACAAAAAGAGCAGTTTTTTCCGTGTCAGACTGTGCCACCGGTTCTCTTTTATACCCTTTGGCTGAAACAGTATTTTCAAATTTTCCTGCAATTATTTCAAAAGCATTATTTATATCCATTTCCTTGTTCCTTTCTTGATCAGGATATTACGATTATAACACATACTTTTCAATATTTCAATCAGTAACTTTGAAAATGACTGCCGGGGCTGTCAAAAAGCCGCAGCAGTCATTATTTAACAATAATTGCACATTGCTGATCATCAATTGAATATCGTCTGCATTTTGTCGAGGGCATCCTCTATGGCATTCATAGCCCTTGAAGTCATTGACTTGGTTTTTTTGTTATCCTTAAGCAGTGCGGAACTTACAAGTCCTACCATTATGCCCGCCGCCATTCCTGTGCCTATTCCCTTGAACATCGCACTTGTATTTTTTGACATTACCCATAACCTCCATAATTCTATTATAGTTTCCATATTATTGTTCCCTTCGTTCGACTATATATTCCTGTTTATGAAAATCTTTTTCCTGCATTATTATATACATTTCTTCAAAGATTTATAAGCAGGAACATAAATATTTTTATTTTTTGCCCTTTATTATAAAAAAATTATTTTATTTCGTAAATTATTATTGATAAAATTACTTTACTGTGATAAAATGAATATAAATCAATTTATAAAATACCCATTATTGTGTATTTTAACAATTCAATAAAATAGGAGGCAAATCAACATGGTCAAACATATAGTCCTGTGGAAAATCCGTGATGATGACCGTAAACAGCAGAATATTGATCAGATGATCGATATGCTTACCTCTCTTGTAGGTAAAGTTGAAGGTCTTGTCAGCATGGAAATGGGTTATAATTTTAACACCGGCTCAGATTACGATGTAGTGCTTTATGCTGCTTTCAAAAACAGTGCAGCATTGAAATACTACCAGAACCACCCCGAACATTTAAAATGCAAAGATTTCATCGGCAGTATAAGTGTCGGAAGAACAGCAGCTGATTATTTCTTTGAAGAAGGAAAAATAGTTGCACGTCCGTTTGACGAAGTTCCCGATGCACCGGAAAATAACGACCTTCATGCAGCTGTTCAGGCAGCAATGAAAATGTCAGAGGGTACACCTCCGAAAATTTCTGTTCCCGATCTGTCAGAACAGACGCCGGTCAAAGACGACCTTCAGGAAGCTGTTAAGGAAGCAATGAAGATGTCGGAAGGAACACCGCCGAAAATATCAGTTCCGGATATACCGGCTGCTCCCATAGCACCTCCTCCGGCTCCCGTTCCGGTTGCTCCTGCAGCACCCCCTCCGGCTCCAGTTCCGGTTGCTCCTGCAGCACCTCCTCCGGCTCCCGTTCCGGTTGCTCCTGTAGCACCTAAATCAGAGCGTGTTGAAACAATAACAGAAAAGAAAGATATATTCGGCAAAAAGAAACTCGATGTTCAGGTAACACCTCTTGAACAGAGAAGTGACACATGGACTTGTCCTGTTTGCGGAAAAGTAATGCCTAACTACGTTGGTACTTGCGGATGCGGTGAACCTAAGCCGTTTGAATTTGATGAAGTTCCTCCGGCTTTACAGCCTGCTCCCACAGCTAAACCTGCTGCTG
>Ga0326511_10001185_pt1 | contig 22017 bp, 25 predicted proteins | sample 0_2496_0518_D_FD_203701 | JGI IMG/M metagenome (GOLD analysis project Ga0326511, IMG submission 203701) | Bovine rumen microbial communities from UC Davis, California, United States - 0_2496_0518 | ecosystem: Host-associated > Mammals > Digestive system > Stomach > Rumen | place: USA... | reverse complement strand
CTACCATCGATTCATAATCGACATTTCGTGTTTCTTGAGCCATATTCATAAGTTTTTTGGCTCAAAGGTACAACGATTCAACGGAATTTCAAAATGTCACGGCCAGACCTGAATGACTGCTTACTCATCCAACACCTTTCGCTGCTAAACGAACTCCATTAAATACCATACTCGGGAAGAAACGGATGGAATCAAGAGGAAATATCCTAGCATGATTGAAAACATCCGAAATGCGACGGCCAAACGACATGCATTTTCTTACGACAAAAGGATAATTCCCGTAATAGCTGTTGTCCCTATTATGCCCCATATTTCCAACACGCATTACAAACTCTTGAATCCTTCTTGCTTTACGTGACCATTTCCTTGCAGGTGAGTATAATGGCATAGTTTCAGCAGGCATACCTAAGGAATCTACAGCAAAAGCAGCAAAAGCTTTCCATTCCGTCATCAATTCCATTTTCCGTATCCTTGACTCCAACAATACGTGGTTCAACGAATCCCTGTAAGTCCACAAAAGCCTGCACCAGTCGCAGATTTGTCTCAACCCAAGTCCACCTTTATAAAAGTGTTTCAGGAAATGAGTAAAGATGAAGATGACATCATTGTCAGGTGATGGTAAAAATACATGCGTGTTACCATTCATCCAAGACCGAACTTCTCCTTGATAGAACAAACCACCTTGAACAGAATCAATGACCTTATCAATCCTTGATGACAATTCCGTATGTTGTGTTCCATGAAGTTCCACCGCCCAAGAATCAATTGTTAAGCCCAAATGTTTACCATATATACTTTCAGGTTCACCAGATGTCGCCAATGGAGTTAGAACAGTCTTAGACTTCTGATAATTATTATCACTTAATAGCAAATCCACATCACCAGCAGCTCTCCACATAGGGCGTTCATAACACTGAGCGACACCTTGTCCTTTCAATAAAATGGCATAAACGCCTGCCTTCCGAAGTCTTTCAATGAGCTCTGTAACGAAACTATTCATTGCCGTATTACGTTGTTCTAACTGCAAAGCTTGACCAACAAACTGTAACACGACTTCTTTTTGCAACTTAACATCTACAGCATGTTCAAGTCCAGCAGCTACAAGTCCAACCACTGACTGTTCCTCCGCCAACCTATAAACTTCATTATAGTCTATTTCGTTAAATCGTGAGAGCTGAGCATCTTTTTCCCATAGCCCAGCTCTTATCAAAGCAAGGAAGGCATTAATATTCTCTGTCTTCTTCATTTTAGATGATTTCTCCTGCATACTTCATTTTCTTACCAAGAACCGTACACAATATCATCTGGAAGTCTTTTACAAAAGAATAATGTCGGTAATAGTAACAATTCAGTCGTACCTTATCAGGATAAATAACATTGTCATTATATTCTACTACTATTTCCTGCATAGGTCGTGTATCACCATCTTTTTGTTTCTGAGCGACATACTCAGAAATCATTTCGTCCTCTAAGCGATATTTCAAAGTAGCAGGTCCTGTAATTCCAGGTCTTAGTTTCAAAACTTCTCTATCTTCACCCACCAACTTGTCTGCATATCCAGGCACATCAGGCCTTGGCCCAACGAAACTCATATTTCCAATCAGCACATCCCACAAACCAGGAAGCTCATCAAGTTTATAGTGCCATAACTTTGCTCCGAGCGGAGTAATGCGATTATCTCCTGCTACCGAAACCGTACTTCCGTTATGCTTAACTGTCATCGTGCGAAACTTATGGCATTTAAACAACTTGCCACCTTTGCCCACTCTATTCTGAACAAAGAATGCAGGGCCTCCGGGCATTTTAACTTTCACAAGGATAGCAATTATGACTAATAATGGCCATAGGATTATTAGCCCCACAAATGAAACAATTCTATCAAACGACCATTTAAGCATCATTCTCTACTCCTTAATGATTTCTAAATACAATTCATTATGTGGTAATTCTTCCACAACCCTAACATTGCTTGCAGAAAGAGCCGACCTATAAGACGCCACATTGTCTTTTGATACAGTTTCAAAAAGCTTGAGACCAATACAAAAACCAACTTCATTCAGCATCTTATTCATAGCAGTACCCAATCCTTTCCCACGATAATCTATGTCAACCATTCTTCCACGGAAGCCTTTACCATGAAAGAAACTTCTATTAAAGCAGTATCCCGCTATTTTTTCATTAGTAATGTCTTTTAGCACGTATGCCAGGAATGATTTATTCTTCTGAAGTCGTTTTATGCTCTTCGCATCAAAACCATGGGGACGGAAATATGTATAGGCATCTTCCGGTTGTTCTTCAAAGAACACAACCATCTCTTCAGTTGATACATCCTTTATAGGATATACACTATAGCCGTCAGGAACGGTAGAAAAGCTAAAGTCTTTTACAATCTTTTCATACCGAATTGAGAAAAGTATCGAATTAACACTCTCTATCAAATTCCATAGCCAACTAAATTTATCTCTTAATATATGGGCAATTCTGTACAGCATAAATCAATAAGAATATAGGAACACAGGGACTGCAAATTATAAAACGCTATTGAAAACCCTCATATATCTTTCCACAGCGACATCCAACGAATACTCTTTCACAGCCAATTGATATCCGTTTTCGCCTTGCTGTTTCAGCAAGTCTATATCATTCATATAAGCGACAAATCTCCTAGCCACTTCTTGATTGACTACTGGAGGAAGAACATATCCAATGCTTTTATTCTCAATGGTATCAGCTTGCCATCCTTTATGATTAATAACTATCGGTTTGCGAGCGGCTAATGTGTCAAAGAATTTGTTTGCAGAATTATCCCAAAGTGCAGGTATATCTATTACAAATGAGCTGCCTACTGTACAATTATTATACAAATATGGGAGATCATCTTTCTTCACCGGGTCGAAATAGAACACATTCTTATTAAGAACTCCTAATGACTCAGCCTCCTTTATATTCTCCTCCTTTTCTTTACCTTTACCAATTAGATAGTACCTCAAATCAGGATCTAATGCCAAGGTTTCTTTAGCCAGCTTGTTGACATATCCCAATCCATTGACATTACCAAAAGTACCTGCATATAGCACTATCTTCTTCCCTTCAGGGAAATCTATGTCAACGGTCTTATCTGCATGAGCGAACCGATTTAACTCGCTAATGTTAGGAATAACTACAGACTTATCATTAGGATAGCGTCTCTTTATGTTCTCATCCATACCAATAGACAAAGGCACAATAGCGGCAGCCTTCTCATAGATCCTTTTCTCAAAGGCATATAGTAATTTCTGGGCCAACCTGTTCTTGAAATAACCCATGGCTATGGGGACTCCAGGCCATACATCTCGAACCTCGAACACATACGGTTTCCTTCTGAATCGACGTGCCACTAAAGCGGGGATTCCGTTAGTCAAAGGCGTTGAAGAAGCCAACATTACATCGTAATCAATCGAAAACTGCTTAACAGATGCATGAAGAAAAAACTTACAGAAGGCAAAAATACGTTCAACAAATCCCATCTTATTATCATACGGGCAGTCAAGTCTATATACTTTAAGCCCATCTCGCTCTATGAGCGTCCATTTTTCTTTAGCCTTACCACTTTCATCACTAGTTATGACAGTAACCTCTATACCTTGTTTAACAAAAGAGGTTGCTAAATCATACGGTCTCGTACCTCCCGTTTGGTCGGGGAAAGTAAAGTATTGTACAATATAAAGAAGTCTCATACGTTACTATTTGATTCTTAAATTAAGCTTGTTCCGAGTTTTTACATACTTGGGGATTGCCACCATCTTGTTGGCTAACTCATCGTCCATCTTGATGTCCACATATATGTTGTCAATATGACCTATTGGCTCCTTATATCTTATTCCCCCAGGATGGATTACATACCAAACGTCTATGTCATCTATGGCATTTAGTTTACAATCTACGATTTTCACGTTGGGCATACACTTTACGGCAAGTTCTGGTCGAGAATTCACCTCTTCTATCAGACCACTCATTCTGACTATAGAGTTCTTATCTTTGGATAAATAAAACTTACAGCGATCGAAGATAATGTCAACGGGAACAAACGCATTGTAAGACCCAGCATTCAAATAAGGCGAAAAATCGATAAAAGAACAATCCTCAAATCTTATTTCTCCATAAGTAGAAGAGAATTGATTGTAGAGCCCTTCAAAACGGCATCTTTTACAGGTCACATCTCTTCCATAACAATGAATATCAAATCTGTTAATTTTGCAATCCTCTACAACAACATTATTTAGATTATTATCACCAAAGACCCCCCAATCTGCTTTTGCATCTACATTTTTTACTTTCAGCCCATAAACATTATTAGCTTCAAAAACGTATCCATAACGTTTTTTTTGAGAATACGATCCTCTGGCATAAATGTCTTTTAACATAATGTTGTACGAGTTGGTAATCTTGATTATCGCATCGGAATATAATTCGTGTTCCCCTGGCGTATATAGCTTTACATTATCTATAACGACATTCGCTTCCATCGAAACATCAAACAGGCTTGTAATATGCGTAGAGTTTTTATCCCTGTAGAAAACCAAGTTCTTAATTGTAATTGTACCTCCACTTATAGGACAATAATAACATTCTGGAGATGAATTCTTATTGTCGTATGGCATCACTGGTCTGTTCTGGGCAACACCATCCTCAACAATCATCGCATCGCCCCTGTAGAAGCTATAACCATAACCTATACGCTCCTTAACCCATGGGTTCTTATCTCTTACCATCAACAGATAACGCCCCGTGTTTAGTTCTGGAATGCTAGAAAAATCACCCTTATCAATTATCGAGGGTGGTATTTTTACTTGTTTTGACTCGTTTGACAGCGAGAACAGTGCCACGCGTTTTTGGTTATTAATAACATTAATTGTAACCCCAGCGAAGTCTGTACATTGTCCTAGGGGAATGCTTTTCGCATGGGGTGGAATAGTAAGATCTATACGTTTTATTCCTTTATAAGTCACACCTCGTCCAACCCGTTTGGCCTCTTGATGAGTTCTTAACAACGCATTATATCTTTCTTCTCCTGTTTTAGCCCTATTCAAGCCATAATCTCGAGGATTAACAGGACGTTCATTCTTTTCCGCACGCACTGTTCTACATGCCGTCAGAGACGAAATCAAAATAACAATGAACAGGAGTACACGATTCTTCATAGTCAATACTAACCATTACAAATATCCGTATAAATACCTTTATACTTCTGGGCTATCAGTCTCCAATCAAAATCCCTGAATTCCACAACTCTATTACTATAAGCGTCATGATTAGCAAGTATTGCTTTTATAGCCTCCGCGATTGACGACGTTGAATGCGGATTAACAGCCTTCCCCACAGAATTATCAAACAACCCATCAATGCCTTGTCCCTCAGTGTATACTACAGGAAGATTTTGTGATAACGATTCTATATACACCAGTCCAAAAGTTTCTGTAATACTTGGCATAGCGAACACAGCGCACGACTTCATGATTTTCGAAATTTCCTCCTTGTTGTATACCTTCCCTTTGTATTCCACAAAAGGCCCACTTTGTTTTATTTTTTCTTCAACCCTTTGATTTTTATCACGTCCGCCACCTATAATAATGAGACGGCAATCACTGAAACGAGAATCTAAGCGAACTATAGAAACGGCATTTATCAATCGCTCTACATTCTTATTCGGAGTAAAATCGCCAATATATAACACATCATGCCCCATCCTAGGTTCATTGTTGATATGTTCCAACCAATAGTTATCTATTCCATTAGGCTGAACTATCATCTTGTCTTTTATTCTTTCTAAGATAGGATTACACAAAGATGATTCTACGAATTTTTGTTTCAACGCTTTGGAGATGAAGTAGATTTTTTCTGCATTGAGCAATATCTTCCGACCAAACGGAAAAGTATGCTTCATATAATTCATAAACAGATTAACATCTGTATTACGTATTGCGACAACATATTTTACGCCATACTCTTTATATGCCTTATAGGCCAATCCTCCATCGGAGAACAGAGTATGAGCATGAATACAATCAACCTTCGCCAGGTCAATCCTGCTTTTCATGTCTATATACAATTTCCTCTGTTTATAAAAATAAGCATACCTATACCAAGGCTTTATAATATTGCTATATACAAATTCTGTATGATCTCCTTCAAATTGATTCACACCAACTAAGACCTTTTCACGCACTGGGCAATAAATCATCTGATTTAATCCCATTTGGTCTAACGCTTTTGCTAAGTTACAATGAACTTTGCTTCCAGCAAAATCATTAGCGATATGAAGTATTTTCATGTTCTAAAACAGTTTCTAACGTCTTCACCAAGTTATCTCTTTTTCATCGCAATTAAAAATTATGGTTTTTCTCAAAAGGATGAATCCCCTTATGGACTAAATAATAATTCACAATGTTTTGAAGTTGCTCATCATTCAGGTCTCTTTCTCGATTCTGCGTTGCAAGTTTCTCGTCATTCTCTATGCATATCGGCAAAATTTGCCCATTATCCAGCAGAATCCTTTCTGTTCCCGCAAGGTTTACCATTGCATTCAGCCAGATATCATCTGCGATTGGTGTTAAATCCTGTGCGATGTCGATCTTCGTAACATCATCATATAACAAGGAAGAATGAATAAGTGTTCCACCGCCAGAACCGAAGAAAACATCTTTATCAGTTCTTCTATATAATCTTGGCCACTTCCTATATGGCATTAACTTCCCATTTTCATCCCAACGCACCCTCACGCCGTAGTTGCAAATGACAGATTGTGGATTGTCTAAATGGGCTTTCAATGTTCTTTCCAACAGGTCTGTAGGATAATAAATGTCATCGTCTATCAAGAAAATATAATCATTCGGATATTCCGTGACTGCATACAGATATTTCTTGTGAGAACGTACATCGCCACCCACCATCCTTATTTCAAACGTATCTCCCTCTCTATCACGCAACGACTGAGGTATGCTATCAGCCGTTGGGAACTGTTCTTTAGAGAGCCAGAGTAGAATTTTTGATGGCTTGAGCGACTGACGCATCATACACTCCACCACCTGCCATACATTGTTAATTCTTGCAGGGAAAGACGTGAACGATACAATTACATCGAAATTCCCTTTCGGCTTACAGATAACGTCTTTAGAAAGATAATGGGGAAGCACCTTGTTTGCAGCAAACCTCGTCATTTTGCGTACAGGTGTCATCACCCAAAACGGAAGCCCAGAAATATTTCGTTCCTTGGAATATAGTTTGGTGAAAAAATTCAGCAGATTCATTAGCTTAATATTATTCAATAGCCACTTTTTTAGAATACTTATTGATAACTTCATCAAGATTATAGTGTTCCTCTTTACGAAGCCACAGATGTACCCCCTTCAAAATAATTCTATTAAATAACGTGGGTCTATTTCTTAAGAAAGTAATCATAAAATTAGCAATAAAATGCTGAGCCATACGGTATTTGAAAATCTCTGGATAATTTTCTTTCAAATAATTGTATTGATGATCTAGAAAATACATGTCCTTTGACCGCTGAAGTCTTGGATTCTTCATATATTTCTTACTTGAAGAAAGAGACTCACCTCTCCTCCACAAAACTGTAACTTTATCCATGAAATCAATATGAATACCGTCTTCTAATAGTTGCATATAGAACGGATAGTCTTCCAAACCATCATACTTCTCATTGAATGAATAAGTATCGAATAGATCCTTTTTAAAAAAAACCACTGGTCCTGGAAAGGGAAGTTGCCAATAATAATGGCAAATTCGTTGAAGATCTGTTGAAAGCGTGTAGTATCGTTTTTGATCCGTCGATGGTATTTCCTGTAGAAATCTTTTCTCACCATTAACGATTTTGAATGGTCGACACCTTGAAAATGTAACTTTCACTTCTGGATGAAGTGTCATATACTCAACAAAATCAGCAATACAGGTCTCTAATAGTATATCATCACCAGCAATTAACTTCAACCAACTTCCCTTACATTCTTTAATGGCACGATTTGAATTAGCAGGAACCCCTGTATTTTTCTCCACCGTTAATAGGTTAAACCGTACAAAACGCTGCCCATTTTCAGTCAACCATTCTTTACACACAGATATTGTATCATCTACCGAAGCATCATCTGAAATGATTAATTCTATATTTGCATATTTCTGTTGCTTAATACTTTCAAGTGTTTCCAATACTGTCTTCGATGAATTATAAGTCACCACTGCAACAGATACTGTTTTTTGATTTCCCATATATTCCATTATTTCTTTAATTTTAGTTTTCCAATGAGTTCCTCAATCATATCATTTATGGCTATCATTCTATTAAGCCTTTTGTATGTGTTCCAGATGGTAAAAGCAAGCAATATACTACCAATAATGTATCTCCAATAAGAGGAATCAAGACATTTCAAAAAAGTAAAAGCTAAAATAAGAAAACACATCTGGGTAATGATGAGTTTAAAATTATCTGATGTATATTGGAAACCATATCTTTTTGAACAAATGAGCCAAACTTGAAGTGTATATACCACATACGTAATAAAATATGCAATACCCATACCCTCAAATCTCGCTAAGATATAGCCAGCAACAAAAAACAACAAAGAGTAGCAAGCTGAAGCAAACTCATTCCAAAAGAATATCTTAGATTCTCCTTTTGCAACAAATGCAAAAGAGAGACACCAACTGGTAGCACGAAAGAACATACCCACCATCATCCACTCTATCATAGGAGTGATAGGTAGAAATTCTGTGGAATACAGCAGAACGGTGAAGGGTTTGATAAAAACAATGAATGTAAGTATGACAGGAACTATAATTGTTAGCATCAATTGGTTCTGTCTGTTCATGGTTTCCACAAACAATTCCTTTTGATTGGCAATTGCAGCCAAACGAGGGGAATAATCAGAACCCATTGCATTTAAGATGATATTGATATACTGGGTTGCTATTGCAATGGCCGCAGTATATAATCCTACATCTTCAATATTGCCTTTATTGGAGATAAAAACCTGTGTTAGTAATGCATTTCCATATTTTAAAATATTTGCCATGGCAAAGGCAAGTCCCAATAGAATCATGACCCTCCCAAAAGATAATACTTCCTTATATGACACACTGACTTTTTGAATATCAATCTTTCGAGAAAAATGCCATGATAATAATAAGTTTGCGGCAGAACAAATTACTAGTACTGGGGCTATGGCATGAATCCGCCACCAAAAATACAAGGGGATTGAAACAACAAATCCTACTACACTACCAATCAAAGCAGCACTGGCCATGTATCGATAATGAAATGTTCCTTGCATCAACACAGTCTGTCCAACACAGAGCTGATCAAGGAACAACGTGACAGAGACTATCCTGAAAGCATTTGTAAACTCGTCTGTTCCAAATGAGCCAATACTGAACTCTCTGGCAAACAGGAATACTACTAATGTGCCAATTATTCCAGTAATCCAAACCAAACGGCGAAGTACACCTATTATACGTCCAATCTCCATTGCATCCTTGGACTCGTACGACTGGGCAACATCACGAACAGCGCTAGTTTGAAGACCGAGGTCTGTAAATGATTTCACAAGGTGAGTATTTGTAGTCAACAGTCCATTAATACCCATGCCAAACGGTCCCAAAAGCACAGCTACAAGTTTATTTTTTAAAACTCCTATCAGAATCTGGAACAATTTTGTTCCACCAAACAAACCTATAGCTTTAAAAATACTGCTGTATTGATTTCTGTCTTTATCAGAATAGTCCATCTATTTTCCATTTTTTTGCCATTCCAACAGAGGCTGCATTTTCGCAGAACACGAAAACAATGCCATATTAAATAAAAAAACAAATACAGGGTTGAAAATATAAGGCCTGTTGTATAAAGAAAGTAGCAAAAATACCATAAATAACATAATACTTCTTCGATGCCGAATATGATGTATACTAAACAACAAATAGAAAAACAAATACAACACAAATGTCACAAGTCCCCAACGAACTATTACATTTTGAATAGAAGCACTGCCTTGAGCAATTTCTCTGACATTTTCATTTTTTGTTCCAAAAAAGTAATCAGACGTTCCTCTTATTCTTGAAATATAATACTTCAAATCTTCACTGGCACGATTATCTCCAGCAAAAAGGCGGTCGTCTTTTTTTTCTTCTACAGACAATCTACTAAGTATTTTTTCATTACCAATTTCTGTTGTAACAACAGCAATGCTTCCTACAATAATAATACATAAGAATGGTAAGCGATAGCCCTTATAGGACTTTTCAATAAACATTAGATAAACCAAATAAATGAAAAGCAACCCATAGAAAAAAAGAGATAAACTTAGAATTCCGGAAATAAGGATAATAATATTGCCCACTTTTTTAAAGTTGCATTTTTCTATAAATAGAAAAAACATTGACATCGTTCCTACAACACCTTTTTCATCAAATAAAGCACAAAAACCCCAAGAAAGGTCATCATTTGCTACGACCAAAAAAGGATATGCCATATAAAAATAATCTTTCAACTCATTCAGTGGAGGTAAAAAAACGCCCGGAACATTAATTCCAAATAATAATAGAATAAAAACTGTAATGGATAGTGCCATTAGTGAACAATAGATAATCCACAAACGTTTATATACATATATTATAAAACGTTTTGAAGCGAAAAACAAAGATGTTAATAAAGGAGCAAATGCGACTCCTACAATATTGGCTCCATCACAAAAACTTGCAAATAAAGTAAGTAAGACAAAAAAGAAATAGTAGGAAATCTCTGATGGCTCTATTTTTGTATTTAAAAACATTAATATATAGAGAGGAAGTATTGCATACCAATTCTCTAAGTCCACAAAGAACCATACAAAATAAGGGCGGATTAATAGAAATAGCAGAATACCTGCAATCCACCCCATTGTTTTCTCAACATTATTCAATTCAAAAGATGTCGTTCCTAACATATAAAGATTCGCGTTAGTCTTAAATACATTATGAGACAAAAATCAGGAGAAATGATGAATAATGTGTACTATTTTTGCGACATCATCTAAAGATATTGTAGGTCCAATTGGAAGGCTCAATTCCTCATCAGCCAAACGCTCCGTAATAGGTAAACTTAGTTGCGGTGTATTCCACGTCTCTTTGGCATAACACTCCTGTTTGTGAGGAGCAATCGGATAATGGCAAACAGTACCTACTCCATTCTGCTCCAGATAATCATGTAATGCATCGCGCTTGCCGTCAGCAACCAAGATTGGAAACAAATGATATGCATTCTGCTCATCAGGAAGCAAATCAGGCAGAGTAATCAACGGATTGTTGATATGCTTATAATAGTAATGAGCCACCTCTTTACGATGAGCATTATCCTCTACCAAATACTTCAACTTCACATCCAGCACAGCAGCCTGAATCTCATCCAGACGGCTATTACGACCCGTGTACTTGAACACATACTTCTTCTGAGAGCCATAGTTAGCCAAAGCACGAACAGCAGCGGCCAATTCAGGATCATTGGTTGTGACAGCACCACCATCCCCTAGAGCACCAAGGTTCTTACCGGGATAGAAACTATGTCCTGCGGCATCACCAATAGAGCCAGTAACACGTCCATCAGTATGCTTACATCCATGAGCCTGAGCATTGTCCTCAACCAACTTCAGATTGTACTTCTTACAGAAAGCACCAATCTTGTCCGTATAAGCATTGCGGCCATACAGATGCACAATGGCTATAGCCTTGGTCTTGGGAGTGATTGCAGCCTCAATGAGGTCATCATCAATCTCCAGAGTATTCAACTTAGGCTCAACAAGAATGGGCTTTAGACCATTCTCTGTGATTGCAAGGATGGTAGCAATGTAGGTGTTTGCTGGTACAATCACCTCATCACCTGGTTTCATCACGCCCATCTCAATGTATGCACGGAATATCCAGATAAGAGCATCCAGACCGTTTGCACAGCCTATGGTGTATTTTGTGCCAATAAACTTGGAGTAGTTCTCTTCGAACCGCTCGTTTTCTTTACCTTGAAGGTACCAGCCGTTATTTACTACTCTAGTAACAGCTTCATTAATCTCTGCTCCATGAAGAGCTGTAACGTCTTTCAGTGATAAAAATGGAATCATAATATTCTTAAAGTGCCATTATACGTTTACACAATTCAATATGCTTCAATTTCGCCTTATTGAAATTTTCTTTTGTGATCTTATAAAAAATATCCAGGTCAGTTTCATACAAAATTTCTGGATTAAATGTCTTCACCCACCTGTGTGTATTGTTTCCTTTCCTTGCATCGGTTAATTCATACCCTTTTCCAGGCAGTTCAAATCCTATTTCCGAACTAATAATATTACCCAAAATAGAACACCCATCAGGTGAATCAGGTCTAAACAGCCAACTTCCTTGAGTAAAATGGTCTCCTTCGATATTATATAATCTCGCAAGACCTTGACGTTCTCCTTTATAAGAAAAAATGAAATATAATTCAGTTCCAGCCTCTTCTCTTTCTTTATACTTTCTTAACCAATTAATCTGGTCTTCTAAAGTTCCATCAAATTGACTGATAAATCTCGTCAAATACTTGTCAGAACGTAATTGATAAATAAAGTCAGCATCGACTAAATCAACTGTCCTTACTTGAATACCGTATCTTTCTTGACTAATTACCATATTTTATATAACAATATAATCTTTAGTTAACTTAAAATACACTTCCGAAATCATAATCATCTAACATAAAACAATTACCGTGTCCAGGACAAACTGTATACCCCCTATGAGCTAACGATTTAATTAACTCTATAGAATAATGTAGACGATTTAAGGACCCTGTCGGAAGTTTAGTTATGGTGCGCATATCCTTAATCAGAGTATCCCCAGTGAAAAAGAAGTCCGCTATTGAAAAACAAATACTAGCCTCAGTATGCCCGGGAGTTAGAAAGAATTTAATCATCTTCCCTTCAAATAACAGCTCATAATCAATTTCTTCTACTTTAATTGTTTCATTGTTAATTACAAAGGGGTCTTTATTATCATAAAACACAGAGCAGTTCTTTTTCTCGTATTTAATTGCCTCTGCACAAAGTTCGGAACACACTACTGGAATATGGTATTTATTAACCAATTCATTTACTCCCCAACAATGGTCAAAATGTTCATGAGTTAGTATAATAAACTTTGGAACTAGGTATTCTCCTTCCAAATAATCAATCAACTCTTTTTCTGATCGACTACCCGGATCAACTATTATACAATCATTCCCAAAATCCCAGTCAAATAGCACATAGCAGTTAGATGAGACTGGGGTATTAACAAATGATTGTACAGTAAGCATCTATAACAGTACTAGTTAATTGTTAATCCGCCATCCACGATAAACTCCTGGCCCGTTATCCAACGAGCCTTTTCTGAAAGAAGGAAGTCAACCATATTTGAGATATCAGTTTTCTCTCCATCCCCAAGTAAATATCGAGGATTGGGGGATTCCTGCATCTCATACATAAAGTTAGTCGTTTTGGTACGGATACCACCAGGCAAAACAGCATTAACTCTAACTTTTGGTGCAAGTTCTGCAGCCAGTGATTTCATTAATCCCAACATAGATGCTTTCACAGCACCATATACTCCGTAGCCCTTCGTTCCCATAATTGCAGAAACACTCGAAATCATAACTATTCCTCGCAAACTATCTGCATTTATTTTCTTGGAAGTTAATACACGGGCAAGACTAAAAATTGAGAACAATGCTATATCAAAGTTCTTCTTAACAAAGGCATAGTTCGCCAATTTAAGAGGCTTCACAGCAAAGATACCGGCAGCAAATACTGCATTTACAACTTGTATCTCTTCCTTAACCAAGTAATCAGTAAGGCTTGCTTCTGCCTGCTCGACTTCTGATAAGTCAAGAGGTAATACACGATGCTTTTCGGGATACTGGAGACCAGACCTTGCCTCAAGCAAAACGCTCTCATCAAGGTCGGTCATAAGCAATGAATGTCCGGCAGCCTCTAAAGTAGCACAAATCTGCTTACCAATATCAGAGGTGGCTCCGGTAATCAAAGTATACATATCCATTATGCCAAAACTGCTTTGCAGAATGCTTCAATAGACTCAAAGCCACGAATATCCGCAGCTCTCATTGTCTTATTGTAGTCCGAATCCAGCGTTGCCAAGATGGTTAATGCGGCTAAAGAGTCAAACTCATCATAATCTGTAAACTTCTTTGTAATATCAAGATTCTCCACTTCGAGAATCTCAGCCAATTTTGCTACTAATTCTTCCATAATTTTAAAACTCTATTATTTGATTAAACTTTAAATTACCTAACTTCATCATAACGCTACTCCATGTAAGACCAACGCCAAAGCCTGCCATACATAACTGCATCGTGTTGTCACACAACTGTTCCCCAAGATTGTAACTAATACAAGTGGGAACTGTTACTCCACTAGCATTACCAAAGTTCTCTACAATGTTTGCGGGCATCTTTTCATGAGGAACACCTAACTTGTCTGCTAGTTTATGGAGCATGAATTTGTTGGGCTGATGGAACATATACCAATCCACATCATTACGGTCAACCCCACTCTGCTCATACAGATGCTCAATCATAGGAGGCACCTCACGCTGTACGAAGTTGAACACGTCATCACCCTGCATTACAAGGTTGTCTTTACTGCGGAAGTTTCCGGCTGTGTCCTCTTCCATAACAGCAGTTTCGGGCGTACTGGGCATACGGAATCCACCGGCTGGTATGTTTAGAACCAATGCGCCAGTACCATCCATTTTGATATTTGCATAGATTGGATTTTCATCTTCGCACTGCTCTACAATAGTTATAGCAGCAGCATCTCCTACCAAAGGTTTGCTATTACGATCCTGAGGACTTACCTTCGGACTCAGCACATCTGCATTGAGGAGAACAACCTTCTTAATAGCCGGCTGTTCAAGAAGCAAGCACGCCTGTATAAGTCCCAACTCGAAACCGGCACAACCTTGGTTAATATCCATACAGAGGCAATCTTGCTTCATTCCAAACTTTCCTTGCAAAAGATTACTGGTAGGAGGCAAGAAGTAGTCAGGAGACTGGGACACAAACAACAGAGCATCTACCTCATTGGGGTTCAATAGGTTATTATCTACCAAATAGCGTAACCCATGCTCGCAGAAATCAGCTGATGTCTGACCTTCTGCGGCAATACGATGCTCGTTATATCCCATAGCTATTTTTAACTTCATGCACTTTGCAGGTGAGAAGTTATAATTAGCCATCTCATCCTCAAACTTCACTGTTTTTTGAGGCAGCACAGTAAGGATGCCACTTATTCGCTTATGCCTGAATACAAAATCCATAGTTTTTATTTAGCACCGTTTTTAACCAAGAGAGCGGCAATAGCATCTACCGATGAGAAGTTCTCTGGCAGAATGTCCACTCCATCAATTGAAATCCCAAAGGTATTATCAAGTTCGCTTACCAGTGTAACCAGGTCAAACGAATCAAGCATACCTTCCTCAATAAAATCCACACCTTCTTGTGTGAAATCAAACTCCGGACGGAGTTCGGTCAGAATTTTGATAATCTGTTCTTTCATATTACTCACTGTTTATTTTATTCTATTAATTATACTGCATTACAAAATCATACATATTCTCTTCAGTAAAGCCATAGTGTTTATACCTCTTAATGGCATTCTCGTTAGTGCGGATGACCCAGAAAAGCTGTCGCTTGGTATCTTTCCCTTCTTCAAAGAAACGCCTAAGTAATTTTGAGCCCACTTTCTTATCACGATAATCTGGATGCGTAAACCAGTATCTTAGATAGAGCGTAGAAGCACTCAGTTCAAAGATAAGGTGTCCCATAACAACACCATTCTCTTCACAAACAAGAACTCGCTTTTCTCTGGCATATTCTAACAACTCTTCATCATAGGGTATTTGCTCTGTACGTTCATCAAAAAATTGATGAAGCTGCTGACTTATCAACGGCAAATCATTCTCCGTTGCATAACGAATTGTTTCGTCAGGAACGTAATCCATTAGATCAGTCATCCGAGTCATTCTGACAAGGGAAGTCGCTTCTTTGCAATCAAGTCCTTTGAACTTATTAACCAATGGCTGGCACTGAATATCCCTACCCACTATATCAAACATCATCGTGATGTCAGGATTCATCTTTTGAAATACCTTCAAATCAGCCTCTAAACCATCAATTGTGGTAGAACAGTAGAAAACATTCCAAAAGCTTGGCGATTTTTTGATGATAAACAGAGTGTTCCCTACTCTATCAATAAAGCAATCTCCTTTTTTTATCCAAAGAACATGCTTTACCGGATCTGGAAAGAAATTGGTAATAAAGCCTAACCTCAAAGCACGTATCTCAGCCACCCGTTGTTGTAAGTCTTCAAAAGACTTTATTTGCTGCATAAACTTTACTTAAAGAGTTTGTTGTAATAAGCTCTGTCAATCTTTCCGCTACTATTTTGCTTCAGTATATCTTCTCTATGATACTCATTGGGCAACATATAGCGAGGAATGCTACCTGAAAGAGCCTTGCGGAACTCTGCCATGTTAAGTTCTTCCTTAGACTGATAGAAGAGAACAATCTTTTTATTGGCATAATCGTAAACAACACAGCAGTTGTCCACCATATTGGTTCCCAAAATGGCTGTTTCAATTTCACCAAGTTCTATACGGTAACCGTTGTGTTTAATCTGTGCATCAACACGGCCAACATACATTATTTCTCCCAACACATTTTCATACACTATATCACCAGTGCAATAGATGGTCTCTGGATAATGGCTATGCAGAGGATTCTGAATGAATGCTGCCGTAGTTTTCTCAGGGTTATTGTAGTAACCCAAAGCAAGTGAAGAACCACGGACACAAAGCTCGCCTTGTTCGCCTTGCTTTGCCAGACGTTTTCTATCCACAAGTATTAACACATCACTATTTTTGCATGGGAAACCGATGGGCAGAGGTTCATCATCAGAGAACTCTCTTTCTACCACATAGTAGGTGCAGTCTACAGTAATTTCAGTCGGGCCATAGAGGTTGGCATAACGACAGTTAGGCAAATGCTTGCGCCAGTAATTGAGATGCTTGTTGGGCATAACCTCTCCAGCAAAGAACACGTCTTTCAAATACTCCGGCTTCTTACTGGCAAGAATGTTCATATTAGCCACATTGACCAGCACAAATGGAACCCAGAATACAAACGTGATCTTATTCTCATTGAGGTAGTCCACCAACTTGGCAGGGAACGCAAAGCAGCTCTCTGGAATGATATTTAGGGTTGCTCCTGTTGAATACATCAGATAGATGTCCAGCGTAGAGTTATCAAAGTAGAACGGAGCCTGGTTACCTATGACAGATTCTGATGTAATATGGAAAGTGCTGACTGCCCAATCAATATAGTCAATCACACCTCGGTGGGCAATGACAACACCCTTAGGAGTACCAGTAGAGCCGCTGGTAAAGATACTGTAAACAGGATCTGTGTCAATCTGAAGGGTGTCATTCTTATCGCCACCTTCAGGGTTCACATTTGCTACAACATCTTCAATAGCCAACACTTTTCCTTTAAAGAAACCACCTAACTGAGCAGCATGAGCCTGATCTGTAATCACACATGTTGCCTCAAGTGTGGTTAGAATGGAGCTTACACGGGCATCCGGGGACTTAGTATCCAATGGCACATAAAAGCACCCGCACATATTGATACCGGCGAATGACTCCACCATCTTGCATCCTTTAGGAATATACACTCCTATAGGACTGTTCTTCACTACACCTTCTGATACGATGGCATTTGAAATGCGCTTTGCCGCATCCCACAGCTCGGAGAAGGTAATTCTCATTTCCGAGTCCTGTACCGCATCTTTTTGGGGATAGGCCTTTACGGTCTTCTCCAGATATTCAATTACACTCTTCTGCATACAAAATATACGTTTCAAAATTTCCTAAATGTCAGGAATTCATTATAATCCCTTATGTAATCCTCTTTCTGGTAAATTTCAGAAGCAAGTACCATTGCTACTGCACCAGATGAAAAATCAACCAAGTCGCGCCAAAGTCCTGGCTTCACATACAAACCTTGATATGGGCGGTTAAGTAAGAATGAACGCTTGCATTTACCATCATCAAGCGTTACCGTAAATGAACCAGATGCTGCAACAATAAGTTGTTCCAACTCTTTATGAGCATGTGCTCCACGGCCTTCACCTCCAGGTATATCATACAAATAATATACTCTCTTTACATCAAATGGAAGCGTAACACTATTTTCCACTACTGTAAGGTTACCTTTACGGTCGCTATGATGCCTATCCAACTCCACCATGGAGCAATCAAATACATTATATTTCGCCATTACGTTTCAGTTTTAAGAATTCATCATAATCACGAACATAGTCACTTACGTCATAATTAATGGAGCCAAACTCCAAAGCTAGAGAATTGGTCGAAAAGTTCTCCATCTCACGCCAAAGGCCAGCGGGTACATAAAGACCATAATAAGAACGACTTAACGTAAATTTCTTCTTATTAGTACCGTCATCTACAATGACATCAAACGCGCCAGACAAAGCCACAATAAATTCCTGGTTCTGCTTGAATACATGACCTCCGCGTGCCTCACCTCCAGGAACATCATAAATCCAATAAGTCCGTTTGATCTCAAATGGAATATGGTTTAACTGCTCCACAAAAGAAAGGTTTCCTCGTGGGTCAGTGAACTTAGGCAGTTCAATAATTCTTACATCTTCAACTGTCATCTTATTTCTTGTTTTGATTATTTCTTATAACGGAAAGAATCAGAATCGACCTCTTCTTTCTTCTCTTCAATAACACGTAACAGGTATTGACCATACTGGTTCTTAAGCATAGGTTTAGCGAGTTCACGCATCTTTTCCTCAGAAATCCAGCCGTTGCGGTAGGCAATACCCTCCAAGCAAGCGACCTTTAAGCCCTGGCGCTTCTCAATGACCTCAACAAAAGTACTTGCCTCTGCCAATGAATCGTGTGTACCTGTATCAAGCCAAGCAAAGCCTCTGCCAAACACCTGTACTTTAAGTCCTCCGTCTTTTAAGAACTCTTGGTTAACAGTAGTAATCTCTAATTCACCACGTGCAGAAGGCTTAATGTGCTTAGCAACATCAACCACCTTGTTAGGATAGAAATAAAGACCGACAACAGCATAATTGCTCTTTGGTTCCTTGGGCTTCTCTTCAATACTCAAGCAATTACCTTGACAGTCAAATTCAGCTACGCCATAGCGTTCAGGGTCACTGACCCAATAGCCAAAGACTGTAGCCTTGTTATTCTTTTCTGCATCTTCTACCGCATTCCTAAGCAATCTTGTGAAGCCAGCGCCATAAAAGATATTATCACCAAGTACCAAGCAGGCACTGTCATCACCGATGAACTTCGCACCAATAATGAATGCCTGTGCCAGACCATCAGGAGAAGGTTGCTCAGCATACTCGAACTTTACACCATAGTCTGATCCATCACCGAGCAAACGCTTAAAGCCTGGAAGGTCGTATGGAGTTGAGATAATAAGTATATCACGGATGCCAGCGAGCATCAGAGCACTGATGGGGTAATAAACCATTGGTTTATCATAAATGGGCAGCAGTTGTTTGCTCACTCCCTTAGTTATAGGGTAAAGACGGGTGCCAGAACCACCGGCTAGTACAATACCTTTCATAAATTCACGTTGTTAATTTATGACTTTTGTCGCGACTTGGCAAAATGATAATGAATTCTCTTTTGCTCTCGCTGCTCCAAAAGTTCACATTTATTCTTTTCAATTAGTTCTGGCAGGCAGTATCGAACTGCAAACAATTGTTCCACCTGTGCTGCCAGATTTCAATATCAATGTTCAAATATGCTCCTCAAAGCCACGGAAATGAACATTCAACTCATGCAAATGCTCCAGGAGTGTTCCTAGAGGTGTACCAGCAGTCATCTTGGCAAAGGCATTGACATCCTTAGGGAAGCATTTACCACCATAACCAAACTTGCCATCAGGACCAGGAACGTAGGTATGAGTATCGTTAATATATCCAGACAGCAGCACACCAGTATGCACCTTACGCCAGTCAGCACCCATTTGCTCGCAATACTCTCGACAAGCATTGAAGTAAGTAACCTTATAAGCACCAAAGACATTGTGCATATACTTGGTCAGCTCGGCTTCCAGTGGTGTCATAACAGTGAATTTCTTTCCTACAAAGATCTTGGTGAGTAAATCATGTGCACCTGTAAATACCATCGTTTGCTTCTTGAAGTCTTCAATGTGGGTACGCTCTGTAAGGAACTCGGGCATATAGTGTACTTTATGACCAGTCTCCTTCGAGAGACGGTCACTGGTACCAGGAAGAATAGTTGTACGAACAAATACTGGGACATCAGGAAGTTTTGTGATAAGCTCCTTCATCAAAGTCAGATCTTGTGTTCCATCATCTTCGGTAGGCACATGAATCTGCAGGAATGCAATGTCGATGTTACTCAAGTCATCATTGTAGCCCTTTGGAGGGTCACTGATGAATAACTTACACTCTGGGTTGTTGTGTTCCAACCAATCTTTGAGGGCTCCACCTACGAAACCGCATCCAATAATTCCAACGTTAATCATTTTTGTAAAATATTAAAATGTTACTATACTAATTATTATAACCATCTTTATTGGCAGAAAATAAATAATCATCTGGAATGCTTATTAGTTCTGACTGGCAGTATCGAACTGCATCGCAATGCGACCACCTGTGCAGTCAGAAAGATTAACTTATAGAAGGTTGACCTTCTCAATATCCTTGAAGTACTTATAAGTGCCGTGCTTAAGCTCGTCTGTAGCATCTTCATCACATACAATAATTGCATGAGGATGCTGCTGTAAACAACTGATAGTCCACATGTGGTTAACTGGTTCTTCAACTCCATGGCGAAGAGCACGAGCCTTGTTATGACCATTAACCATAATCATAACTTCTTTAGCATCCATAACTGTTCCAACACCTACTGTGAGTGCTGTCTTAGGAACCTTGTTTACGTCATTATCAAAGAAACGACTGTTTGCAATGACTGTGTCGGTTGTAAGTGTCTTCTGACGTGTTCTGCTCTGCAGACTGGAGCCTGGCTCATTAAAAGCAATATGACCGTCAGGACCTATACCTCCCATAAAGAGATCAATTCCACCAGCGGCAGCAATAGCCTCCTCATAATTCTCGCACTCTGCTTTTAGATCCTTAGCATTTCCATTTAGGATATGTACATTCTCTTTCTTGATGTCAATGTGACTAAAGAAGTTGTTCCACATGAATGAATGATAACTCTCGGGGTGATCCTCTGGCAGGTTTACATATTCATCCATGTTGAAAGTAATCACGTTCTGGAACGACACCTTGCCGGCCTTGTTTAGAGCTATTAGTTCTCTGTACATCCCCAATGGGGAGCTTCCCGTAGGGCAGCCGAGCTTAAAGGGCTTGTCAGCCGTCGGCTTTGCTTCGTTAATACACTTGGCTACATAGTTTGCAGCCCATTTCGACATCTTTTCGTAGTCGGGTTCAATAATTAATCTCATGCCTTTTTTGTTATTAAATTGTTTCCATTATCCGGAGGACCTGCCACTAAAAAGCTAAAACAGGGGGTTTCCAACGGAATTGTTTATTTCAGTTATTATTTACGCTGTTCTATCATCAAATACTTTTCTTTTACTAGAATACCATAACTTCTTGTATATTTGATACAGTCTTCGCATAGTGTTGTAAGATAAGTAGTGTCTGCATTCTCTTCCTTTACTACATGGACTGCACGAATCTCGTTTTCACAATAAAGGCCATCGCAGAACTGATTCCAACATTTTGCCTTTACAAGCATATGGTCTTCCCATCTTTGTATGTCTTCACGAGCAGCGACACTCTTTATTTCGATATTTACTTCATGCATATCATGTTGGTATGGTAATGGAATCATTCTACTATATATTGTTTCTATCTCAAAATATTAGAA
>Ga0326511_10001184_pt1 | contig 22020 bp, 19 predicted proteins | sample 0_2496_0518_D_FD_203701 | JGI IMG/M metagenome (GOLD analysis project Ga0326511, IMG submission 203701) | Bovine rumen microbial communities from UC Davis, California, United States - 0_2496_0518 | ecosystem: Host-associated > Mammals > Digestive system > Stomach > Rumen | place: USA... | reverse complement strand
GGTATATTGCTTAAATCTTCCTGAGCAGGTATGACACCTTTTGCAGCTGTACGGTTCCACCTTGCTTTATCTGCGTGCTCCGCTTCCTCTGCTGTCTTTGCCATTTCACTGCTCTGCCTTGAACCAGCATAGTCATGTTCAAGTGCTTGCACTAGATAACCGCCTGGATTACGAACCTGTCCTGCCAATTTAGCCTTCCGCACATACTCCATATTTGACTGACAATAAACCAAGCCATGCTCCACCATGGCTCTGGTAGCAATATCATTGTCTAAACCATAGATTTCCTCCATACGTTTTAGGCAATCTGCTTCTGCAACATCAAATGTACGTACACTATCACTATTGTCATGATCTAGACTGGAATGTCTTTTCTTATAAGTTGTCTTACCGCCAGGTTTGCTCTTAGCAAAAGTCTTATCTGATAATTGTTCTATATCCCTATCCTTCTTTGTGATAAGGAATTTTATCTGCTTTACAGCTCTTCCCTGTTTGATATACTCAGGCTCTACGTTAATATCAGTTTTGCTATTAACCTCTTTTACCGCTGCCGTGATGACCTTTTTGAACTGCGAAAATACATCATAGCTTTTCGTAGTTGCTCCAAGCAGTTGACGCCACTCCTCAACGTCAAAGAATACTTTCCCTTTATTTTTCCAGCTATTGCAGATTTCATATAATCTCATAGCAGGAAAAGACTTACATTCCGCTAACTGCCCATACTCACCACGGGTGAAGGTCTTCATCTCCCCAAGAATGTATGATTCCAGACGATGATTAAAACCACATTCGAGATATCCGTTCTCATACTCCATGTCTGGCATCAGGCTATGTACCTTCCACTTAGTGCCATCAGGCTCCTGAATTGTTACTGTTGTCTTTACTATTTTCTGTGCTTCCTGTAGGAGCACCTTACCGTAGTTGGTTCCTTTGATATTTGCAAACTTCACTAACTCGGAAGCAGGTATACGCAAATTAGTGACTCTGTTCTCCTGAACCGCCTTATACATGACGTAATTGACTATCTTGTAATCAGTAGCTGTCAGGTTAGCATGGAACTGTATCAACTTGTTATCTTTGGTCAGCCAGTAGGTTTGTCTATACTTCTTCGCAACTACATTTGCCACAAAGTAGCCCCCTCTTAAATGGGAGAAAAATAATAGATGCCCATTTTTCTCGTCTATCGTCTCCAATATTGGTATTAAAATCTTCCCACTTCAGATATTCTACTATTAAAATCTTCCCACTGTCAATTAAAATGGGAGAAAAATAATAGCTTTATCTATTAAAATCTTCCCATTTGAAGTTCCCAACTATTATTTTTCTCCCACGAAACTATTATTTTCTTCCCACTTAGCTATTATTTTTCTCCCACGAAACTATTATTTTCTTCCCACTTCGATTCCCGCAGCCCTTGATATCATTGGGCTGGAGCCTCTCCTACAATATAACAATATGTTTACAAAAGAACAACAACAACTACTATATGCTGTTGTTGTTCTTTTAAAATTTATAATTATCATATACTATACATCTCATAAATATTAATTATATACGACTATTCAGTGTTTTCCACTATGTCCATTCTAGAGCGACACTAGATGACTCTCATCCTCATTTGAAACTAACGCGACCTTTAAAAACTTTCATTCTCAAAGGCCGCGTCATGTTTCAAGGGGGATAAAGTTATAGGGGTATATGAAAATCTCAGGAAACGCTTATCAATTAGCCATGCAGGCAAGCGCGAAGTCTAGGGCCTTGCCCGGATCTCTGGTTAGGTCGACATATTCGCGGCCACTGGTGGTTGTGCTCTTCACGCCTTTTTCATCGCAGTCATGCTTCAGTTCATCATACATCGAAGCCATCTGCGGCGCGAGGACGATGAGATCATAGTCGGTGATGACATCCTTGTGCTGCCCATAGGCCATGGCTATGGATTTCACAGACACATGACGCTCGTCCGCGCCCTTGCTGATGGCCTTGGCGAGCATGGAGCTGGTGGCGCCACTGGCGCAGAGCACCAGCACAGTCTTTTCCTCGCTCGGAGCCTTTATCTCGGCTGCCGCCACAGGCTCGGCCTTGGACGGGACTGCCTCTGGCTCGTCCTCGACAATCTCGCCGCGAGCCACGGCGGCCTCTCGCTCGACAAGTTGGGCATCATAGACACGGAAGAACGGATAGTAGAGGACTGCATCCATCACCAGGAGCAGCGGAGCCAGCGCAAAGGCCAGCGGCGCGAAGCCGGTGCCGACCACGAGGCCGATAGGAGCCGGGGTTGTCCAGGGCAGGATAAAGCTGAAAGAGTTCATGCCGAGCACATCGACGAAGAATTTGAATGTCCAGACATTCAGGATCGGCGCGAGAATGAACGGCACGAAGAGCACCGGGTTCAGCACGATCGGAGCGCCGAAGAGGATCGGCTCATTGACTGCGAAGCAAACCGGGATCATGGAAGCGCGGCCCACGGCCTTGAGCTGCTTGGATTTCGCGATGAAGGCGCACATGGCGCAGAACATCAGGGTAGCACCGGTGCCGCCGATGGTGGCAACGAAGTAGGAAGTCGGATGGGTGAGGATGGCCGTAGCATGGCCGCCGCCGGAGACGATCTGCAGGTTCATTTCGATATTGGCGATATAGATAGCGGTGACTGCCGGCTCGACAATGGACGGGCCATGGATGCCGACGAACCAGAACAGGGCCATCGCGCCGTAGATGATAGCAACGCCGACATAGCCATCCGCAGCCACGAAGAGCGGCTTGAAGACTTCGAGTATCCAGGCGCCGAACATCATGCCGGTGACGTTCTTGAAGCCGATGGAGAAGAGCCAAAAAGCCAGGATCGCGACAGACAGCGGAATGAGGTCCGCGAAGGTCTGGGCAATGTAATGCGGCACTTCCTCAGGCAGCTTGATGGTGATATTGCGGGAAACAAAGAATTTGTAGATATTAGGCACAATGAAGGCAACGACGAAAGCGGAAAGCAGGCCTTTCGTACCCATGAACTCTGCGGCATATCCGCCCTTGATAGGCTCCACGGCCAGGAGAAGCAGGCAGATGATGGAGACGATCATCACGGAGGTGTCATTGATCTGGCGGAGCTTCGGCAGGGTGTTGTTGATGCTGCCGGTGAGGCTCTTGGCGATGGTGGCGACCATCAGCATGGCCAGGATGCCCATAGAGCCGTTATAGGCCTGCCACAGCACGCCGCTGATGCTCTCCGGCCAGTGGTAATCGAATATCTCCGGCACGCAGGCCACGAGGATGAAGAGCGAGGAGAACAGGATGACGGGGATGCAGCTGACGAAGCCGTCCCTGATGGCCCGCAGGTATTTGTTGTTGGAGACCTTTTCAAAGAAAGGCTTCATTCTCTCTACGAGCTTGATGATGGTTTCCATAGACTTTCCCTTCCTTTCACAGGGTCGGTGAAGATTGCATTAAGACTCGCGTTCGATGTCTATGCTTGTATTATATCGTTAAATCACTCCTGCGTGTTTCCAAGCTTTGAAAATGCTTTCATGCCATCATTAAGCTCCTGCGGCACGGGAAATGCGCCTTTTTTGCCGTTCTGCCATATGCAGCACGCAACATCCTAAAGGAATCAGAGCCATCCGTGAAGAATTTTTTTGGAAAGGCTTTCCAGCAACAGAAAACCTATTGCAGCCCTCATACAATATAATAGATGCATCGCAGAATCAACCTACCTCCACGAGAAAGGAAGGATTTGCCATGAGACAGATTTGCGGCACCATCGGAGCAGTAGTCCCCAGCCTGGATAATTTATTCTTTGCCAGCGTCATAGACGGCATCGAGGCATATGCCAGGAACAATGCCTATTCCTTGCTGCTTAGATGCGCGCAGAACGATCCCGAGCGGGAAATGGCCTGCATCACCGAATACATATACAATAAGGCGGCCGGGGTCATCGTCATAAGCCCAAATACCGAAAACTTGCGGCAGTCTCTCTACGAAGACCTCGCCATGACCATCCCTATGGCCTTCATCAACGCCTACCACCATATCGAAGGTGCCTGCTATGTCGCCAATGATGAGGCCGCAGGCGCTCGCAAGGCTCTAAACTACCTGTACGGCCTCGGCCACCGCAGGCTCATGCTGGTCCGCGGCGGCCTGTCCGATTCCTACGAAATCAAGGAAAGAGCCTTCCATCAGTTCCTGCAGGAAAATGGGCTGGCCCAGGGCAGCGTGCTGAACATCGGGAACGGCAACAGCGCAGACACCGTTGAAGCTACCGTCGAGCAGTTGCTGCCCCGCTTGCAGAATTCCCGTCCCACGGCTATCCTCTGCTGCAATGACCTGATGGGCCTGGGCGCCGTCAACGCCTGCAAGCGCCTCGGGCTGCGCGTGCCAGAGGACATCTCCGTCATCGGCTATGACAACACTCCTCCCGCCAAATACGTCGAGCCAAACCTCACCACCATGGATCAGAATATGTACGAGTTGGGACATAAAGCCGCCGAGGCTATCATCCACCAGATAAAGACCGGCGAGACGCAGGACATCACTTTGGAAAACAAGCTTATTGAAAGAGACTCCACCGGGCCGGCCGTCTAAATACATAAAGAAAAGTATCCTGGCATTGCAGATCATGCCAGGATACTTTTATATCTGCGCCATCGGCGTTCAGCAAATCAGCACATCCCAGGGGCTACGTGCCATTTTTACTTTCAACGTTATGCAAAGCTTTCATATTTCCTCTGGCGTGGCGAAGGGAGCTATGCGGTAGTTTTTATCAGAAGTTGCGTGATGTTCGGGGAGAGAAAGGCAGGCAGCGTCTGGCTCAAGCGAATGTTCCTTATGACCAGATCGGCCGCTGCGCAGCCAAGTTGGAATATCTGTTGGTCAAAAACAGCTTGTTTCGGCGGGACTAAATTTGCTATACAGGTGTCGGCTCCCTCTGCGGCCATGGCATAGGAGACACCCTCTATCTCACGATAACCGTTGATGAAGACCAGCGGCGTGCGGGCAGCCAGACGCTTGTAGAAAGCTTCCTCCTGGCTCTCCGTATCAGAGCTGATGATTATGATGCCGGCCACGTTGCGCGCTATCAATTCCTTCGCTGCGGCCTGCTCCTGGGCGGGACCCTTGCGCGCGCAGGAAAGAAGCAGGGAATACCTGCCGTTGCTGGCCGTCGCCTCGATGCCGTCTATGATTTTCGCGAAAAACATATTATAAAGGCCCGGCACCACCACGCCAATGGTCGTGGACTGCCTGAGGTTCAGCTCGCGAGCCTGGACGTTCGGCACGTAATGCAGTTCGTCGATGGCGGCTTGCACGCGCTCGCGTGTCTTCTCGCTCACCGGATAGCTCTTGTTCACCACGCGGGAGACCGTTGCGACTGATACACCGCATTTCCGGGCCACATCTATGATGGTAGCGTTCTTGTTTGTCGCTTCTTCCTCTGCCATTTGTCAGCCCCTCCCTTACGGACAAAGGACGGGGCAGCACCTACGCCACCCCGCCCCTATCCTATCATTTATTCACAGCCGCTACGAAGCGGTCAAAAGCCGCCAGACCCTGTTCGTCGCGCTTGAAGACACCGGCATGGGCAAGTACAGTTGCAAAGACCTGCCCGATTTCCTTCTGCAAGACGGCCTTGACCTCGGCCTGCTGCACTTGCGGGTATTTCCGGCGCAGTTCTCTGTACCAATCCGCATGGAGCGCAAGCCTTTCGTTATTCGAAATATCCTCCACGCCCTGCACCAGCAGGCTGCCCAGTTCTGCCATCTCCGTGCGCAGGCGCCCCGGCAGCACGGCCAGGCCCATCACCTCGATCAGGCCGATATTCTCCTTCTTGATATGATGGACTTCCGCATGAGGATGGAATAGGCCCAGCGGGTGCTCCTTGGTCGTGCGGTTGTTGCGCATCACCAGGTCGAACTCGTAGTCGCCGCGGCGGCGGCGGCCTATTGGCGTGATCGTGTTATGCGGCTCGCCCGCGCTCTCCGCCAGCACCTCCACGCTCGCATCGCTGTACGCTCGCCATTTGGCCAGGATTTTCTCGGCCAGGTCCAGCAGCTGCGCCCTGTTTGCGGAGCGAAGGCGCAGCGCTGACATCGGCCACTTGATGCGACCTGCCTTGACCTCGGGGAAGCCCTTGAAGCTGTATTCCTTTTCTACGGTGGCCTTTGCCATCGCGAATTCGTAATGGCCGCCCTGGTAATGGTCATGGGACAGGATGGAGCCGCCGACGATCGGCAGATCCGCATTGGAGCCTAAGAAGTAATGCGGCAGGTAGTCGAGGAAGTCTAAGATGTTTTCAAAGGTAGTGCGCGATACCTTCATCGGCACATGCTGCTCATTCAGCACGATGCAGTGCTCGTTGTAATAGGTGTACGGTGAATACTGCAGATACCACGGCCTGCCTGCCAGCTGCAAGGGAATCAGGCGGTGCGTCTGGCGCGCCGGATGGACCGCATGGCCCGCAAAGCCCTCGTTCTCGCGGCAGAGCAGGCAGCGCGGATAGGAAGAAGACTTGACCTGCTTGGCCTTCGCGATGTCCCTCGGGTCCTTCTCCGGCTTGGAGAGGTTGATGGTCACATCCAGCTTGCCGTACTCCGTATCTGCCTGCCAGACGAGATTCTTCGCGATGCGGTCGGGACGTATATAGTTCGTAGCCTGGCTGAACTGGTAATAATGTTCCGTGGCCTTTTGCGGAGACTGCGCATAATCCGCGTCGAAGCAGCGGATGACCTCGGAAGGGCGTGGCGTCACGCAGTCCATAAGTGCCGTGTCGAAAAGGTCGCGCTCGTTCACCGTGTCCTCGATAAGGCCGGTCTGCACCGCATAGTCTAAGAGCTTGTCCAGAACTGGCTGCGCATAGGGCAGTTCCTCTGCCACCGCTTCTGGCACATACTCGTCCAGATGCAGCAGCGCGAGCAAACGGTTCGCCGCGTAATAGCGGTCCGCCTCCTCCAGCAAGCCTTGCTGCAAAGCGTAATTGAGCAAACGATTGATTTCCGTGCCGATGGACATATCTGCCGCTCCCCTTCTAAAAAATTATCTGTGCCTTAGTCCTGATAACCTTCAGGATGCTTTTGGTGCCAGTTCCATGCCGTGCCGATGACCTGCTCCACATCCGTGAACTGCGGCTGCCAGCCGAGCACCCTGCGCGCCTTGGCGCTGGAGGCGATGAGCTGCGCCGGGTCGCCTGCGCGGCGCGCCCCCATCTCGACCTTGATCTCGCGGCCCGTGGCCTTCTTAGCAGCTTCTATCATCTCTTTCACGCTGAAGCCCTGGCCGTTGCCGAGGTTGAAGATATTGCTCTCGCCGCCCTTGCGCAAATATTCCAGCGCCAGCACATGCGCGTCCGCCAAATCCACCACATGGATGTAGTCGCGCAGGCAGGTGCCGTCCGGCGTCGCGTAGTCATCGCCATAGACAGTGATATGGTCGCGCTTGCCGAGAGGCACTTGCAGGATCAGCGGAATCAGATGCGTCTCCGGGTGATGGTCCTCGCCAATGGAGCCGTCCGGCAGTGCCCCTGCCGCATTGAAGTAGCGCAGAGACACATAGCGCACGCCGTCTGCCTGGCTGACCCACTTCATCATCTTCTCCATTGTACGCTTCGTCTCGCCGTAAGTATTGGTCGGCTCCGTCGGGTCGTCCTCCTCGATGGGCACGCGCTTCGGCTCGCCATAGACGGCTGCCGTGGAGGAAAAGACAATCTTGTCCACGCCGTGCCTGACCATGCCCTCCAGCAAGACCTGCATGCCGTACACATTATTGTTGAAGTATTTCAGCGGCTTCTCCATGCTCTCGCCCACCAGAGAATTGGCCGCGAAATGGATGACCGCTTCAATCTTGTTCTCGGTGAAAATTTTGTCCAGCACAGCGGCATCGCGGATATCGCCCTCGTAGAACTTGGCAGCCGGATTCAGGGCGCTACGGTGGCCAGTCTGCAAGTTATCGACGATGACGACCTCCTCGCCCTTCGCGACCAACTGATGCACCGCATGGGAACCGATATAGCCTGCGCCGCCGCATACCAAAATTGACATGATGCTCTCTCCTTTTATTTCAAGCCAAACAATTTTGTCCACTATGCCAAATTACAGGCGATGTGTGCCGTCAGCGATGCTCGCGACATAAAAGCTTGGAGCATAGCCAATGGCCTCCTCATAGGCCTTGCCCACATTTGCCTTGAAAGCCTCGACCGCCTCGTTCTGCACCAGGCTGACCGTGCAGCCGCCAAAACCGGCGCCGGTCATGCGCGAGCCGATGACCCCCGGCTGCTGCCAGGCAAGCTCCACCAGCGTGTCCAGTTCCTTGCCCGTCACATCGTAATCGTCGCGCAGGGACACATGCGACGCGTCCATCAGGCGGCCGAACTCGGCCACGTCGCTGTTCTCCAAAGCCTTTACCGCCGCCAAGGTGCGCTGGTTCTCATAGACTGCATGGCGGGCGCGCTGGCGCTCCAAGTGCTCCGAGATATGGCCGGCCAGCTTGTCGTACTCCGGATTCGTCAACTCGCCGAGCGCTTTGAGTTCCGGGCGCACCTCCCGCAGCTCGTTCAGCGCGTGCTCGCACTGGGCACGGCGCACATTATAAGCGGAAGAAGCGAGGCTGTGCGGCTTGTTCGTGTTCGTGATCACGATGCTCGCATTCTCCAGCGCGAGCTTGCTGTAACGGTACTCCAACGTATTGCAGTCGAGCAGGATGGCGCAGTCCTTCCTGCCCATGCCCACCGCGAACTGATCCATGATGCCGCAGTTCACGCCGACGAAAACATTTTCAGCCCGCTGCGCCAGCTTCACCATCTCCACCATATCCAGTCCGAAGCCGAAAGCCTCGTTCAGGATGACCGCCATCAGCACCTCTAAAGAAGCAGAGGAAGATAGGCCAGAACCGCCCGGCAAAGTGCTGCCGATTGCTATGTCGAAACCGTGGCTGCATTTATGCCCGGCTTCCTCGAACATGCTGACGACTCCCATAAGATAATTCGCCCAATCCTTAGTTGCGTCATGCTTGAGCCCGGACATTTCAAATCCGATGATGCCTTTATCTGCCAGATTGACCGAGAACACATTGGTCTTCATATCATCACGATCAGCTACCAGCGCATAGGTGCCAAGCGAAATCGCACAGGGGAAGACATGGCCGCCGTTGTAGTCCGTATGCTCACCGATTAGATTCACCCGTCCTGGTGAGAAAAAGGCACGAGTCTTTTTGTCGCCAAACCTCTCCATAAAGACTGTTTTCATTTTTGCCAGCATATCCATAAGGCTTGCCTCCTAATTAATTGAAAGGAATAAACTGTAAACTTTTTTGCCGTTTTCTCATTCATCACTTACCTTGCAGAATCATTATAGCAAAATCCACGTCCCTACAGTTTCCAAGTCATGAAAACATTTTCATTGCTTATGGAAATGAAAAAGAGGTTGCTGGCCAACGCATAGCATAACGCGTTGGTGCAGCAGCCCCTACTCAAACGGAAAAGAAGAAAACGTCTATTTATGAAATAATTTTACATCAGCAGAGCCTGCTGGAGTTCCTCACAGGAATGGAAAATCCTGTCTGCCTCGATGCGGTCCTTGTCCGGCGTCCAAGCAAGCAGGCCAGCACCAAATCCTGCCGCCCTGGCTGCGGCCATATCTGTCGGCATATCGCCTATGAAGAGGCATTCTGAAGGACTGGCTCCGGTCTGCTCAGCGTAATAGAGCAACGGGTCCGCTTCGGGCTTGTGCTTCTCTGTCATGTCAGCCACCACTACGAGACCCATGAAACGCTCCAAGTGGAAATGCGGGAAGAAGGCATCGTATTCCTGCTGGGTGCGCGAGGTCGCAGCACCTATGGACAGCCCGGCCTCCTTCAGCCTGCGCAGCAATTCCTCCGTGCCGGGATAGAATGTTGCTTCGGAGGCAACAAGATGATAATCCTCAAACCACTGCTGCTGGAACTCCTCCGCATCCACGCCCGTTACCCCGAGTCCGGCCAGCGACTCTATGGTCGGCAGGCCGAAGACCTTCCGTACCTCCTCCAGCGTGAATTCATATCCATAACGGCGCAGCGTATGCTGCCAGGTCTTCAGGCAGGGCAGCTCCGAATCGATAAGCGTGCCGTCCAGGTCAAAGACGATATGTTCATATTTTCTGCTCATGGTAGATTCCTCCTATGAATCAGCTTTCAACTTGAAAATAGTGCTTGCTCCGCTGGGCGGCTTGCTTGCGAGCCGCTTTATCATGTTCCTCCTGCAGCTCCTGTGACAAATAATCGATCAGGATGCGGGAGATGACGTACAACGGCAGGCGCGAGGCCGCATCGACGCTGCGGATGGAAACGTGCTGGTGGCGGTAGCCGAAGACAGTCCGGTGCGCCAACTGCGCGAGCGGACTGTCCGGCGGCCCGCAGGTGATGGTGATGAGACGTCCGCCGCGCGATAAAGCGTTCTCTGCAGCACTGACAAGCTCCGGCGTCTTGCCGGAAAGGGTGAAGATGACGACCAGCTCATGGGGCTTCGCGTTGCTTGTGATTTCCTGCATGGTGGCGGCATCTGAGTTGGCGAAGACGTTGCAGCCCAAAAGCTGCAGCTTAAGGGCAAATTCCTCCGCCACATGCTCAGACAGCCCGCGTGACAGCAGGTAGATGCGGGGAGCCGTGCGCAGTTCCTTGACCACAGAGAGCACAATCTCTTGACTGAGGTGGTCTATTGTGCGTGTCACCTCCAGCAGGGATTTATTGAAGATCTCATTTACTGCGAGGCTGTCATGTCCTGCCGACTCCGTTTCCCGGGCCACGCGATAGCGCAGCTCGGCAAAGCCGGAGAAACCGCACTTCTTGATGGTGCGGGAGACCGTGGCCGGCGAGGAGTACGTAGCCTCTGCGACATCGGTGATGGACATGCGCATGATGTCCTCAACATGCGCATTAAGGAAAGTGATGACCGTATGCTCCGTCTCGGTCAGGTGCTTGTGGAAGTTCTGGTCAATCTTGATGAGCATGGCTAAGACCTCCGAATATTCGTTGATGCTCTTGCTGGGCATATTATAACGCCGCCGCTTCAAGCAACGCAATGCCTCAGGCTCTGTTTGGAAGCGTTTTCAAAAGATGAAAACCACTGCCGTTTGCCATGCGCTATAATAGCATCATAAGCGAAAAGCAATCGACGTGCAGTAAAGAAAGGACGAGCAAAATGGCAATGACGAAAGACGATATGGCAATGATGGCAATGGAAATCGTGGCATATTCCGGCGACGCGCGCACAAAGTACCTGGAGGCCATGGACAAGATTGCCGATAAGGATTTTTCCGGTGCCGCTGCACTGATCAAGGAAGGCGATGAACTCATACTCTCCGCGCATAACCAGCAGACCGAGCTCATTACTAAGGAAGCGCAGGGCGAGGACATCGAGATTGGCTTCCTTACTGTGCATGCCCAGGACCATCTGATGACGGCGATGCTCCTGTCGGACATTGACAAGCGGCTTGTGAAGATTTTCCAGAAGGCGTGAGGTGAAGAACATGTCTGAACTTGCTAGATTCCCGGAGAACTTTGTCTTTGGCGGCGCAACCGCAGCTTACCAGGTCGAGGGCGCGACTAAAGAGGACGGGCGCGGGCCCTGCGTCTGGGACGAGCATATGGCGCGTCCGGAGAGCCGCTTCGATGGCGACCCGGCCAGCGATTTCTACCATAGATACCCTGAGGATATCAAGCTCGCCCACGACTTCGGCGTGAACGGCATTCGCATCTCCCTGTCCTGGACACGCATCCTGCCGGAAGGCAAAGGGAAAATAAACCAGAAGGGCATAGACTACTATCGCAAACTGATTGCGGAATGCCAGGCCCAGAACGTGGAGCCGCTGGTCACGCTGCATCATTTCGATACCCCGCTGCCATTTTTCCATGACGGCCACTGGCTGAACCGCAATCTCATAGAAGAGTTCGTCGAATACGCGCGCATCTGCTTCGAGGCATTCGGGCAGCAGGTGAAGCAATGGGCGACCTTCAACGAGCCTTGGTCCATTGCCCAAAACGGCTATATTGCCGGCAATTTCCCGCCCTGCGAGCATTTCGAGATTGCAAAGGCCATCCAGATCGAGCACAACCTGATGGTTGCCCATGCACGGGCCGTGAATCTCTACAAGAGCATGGGATTGCCGGGAAAAATAGGCATCGTGCATACTTTGGAGGGCAAAGTTCCTTTCACGGACTCTCCGGCTGACCGGCATGCGGCCCAACTAGACGATGCCATTTCCAATCGCTTCATGCTTGATGCCTGTTTCCTGGGACGTTACAGCGATGAGACAATGGATCTCATCGACGAGATCCTGGAGAAGAACTGGGGCGTGCTGGCCACTGATCCGCAGGATTTCCGTGATTTCCGCGAGGCGGCCGCGCAAATTGATTTCCTCGGCATGAATTACTATTCCAGCCATTTCCTGCAGGCCTATGATGGTGAAAGCAAAGTGTTCAACAACTCCACCGGCGAAAAGGGCACAAGCGTCTTCGCCCTCAGGGGCATCGGCGCGCGCGTGACGAACCCGGAGGTGCCGACAACGGATTGGGACTGGCCCATTTATCCTGAAGGCATGTATCGCCAGCTCAAGCGCATAGCTCACGACTACCCGAACTACAAGGAGCTATATATCACCGAAAACGGCATGGGCTACAAGGATGAGCTGAAAAACGGCGAGATTGACGATACGCCGCGCATTGCCTATGTGCGGGAGCATTTGGAGGCCGTGCTGCGTGCCATTGACGAAGGCGTCAATGTCCGCGGCTACTACATCTGGAGCCTCCAGGATATGTTGTCCTGGAGCAACGGCTACAATAAGCGTTACGGCCTGTTCTATGTTGACTATGAGACGCAGAAGCGCTGGCCGAAGAAGAGCGCTTACTGGTACAAGCGCCTCTCTGAGACACATGTGCTTCAACCAGTGCCGGGCACAGAGGCCGATGCCGGAGAAAAAGAAGAGGCTTCTGCCTGCGAGGCCGCCTATCAATCGGCATGAGAACCAAGCCGTAACATAGAATACACGGAAATCTTAGCGCGCTGCAAGGCATTCATGCTTATGGTCAGCATAAATAATATCACCGGCTATGATCTCACCGTGCAAAGCAGCAATATCAGACGAAAAAAGAAGGTGTTGCATCATGCGGATTGATGACATCACAGTCATCATAGAAAATGGTTCTTGCAGTTCCAAGGATGCGCAGTATTACATTGAACAAATCAAAAAGTCCAGCAAACTAAAATTAAAAAAGGTCACATTCAGATGTTCTGACGCATCTTTATATCTGCGTTATGCTTTCGAGGGCAATCCCTTTGAGCGCATACGGAGAGTCGCGCACCATTGCTCTGGATAAGTCTCTCGATGTATACTTGTATACCTACTTTCCTCTTATTGACAGCACCCCCCGCAGCCCCCTATAATAAAGCCCATCAATACGAACCGAGGCAATGAGGCCCCATAGAGTCAGGTACCGGACTCTGTGGGGTCTTTATGTTTTTCCGGCTCTATTGACGGGACTATTGCAGTCCCGATGTTTGTCGTAGCTTTTATATTATCCTGCATATTCTTCAGGAAGGATCTGATCTTATGCTCAATACAGGCGATACGGCCTGGGTGCTCATCAGCGCAGCCCTAGTCTTCAGCAGAAAAAAATCAGTAAGGCGATTGTCAGGAGTTTTGGTACTATAAATAAGGAGGCACCCGAGTAGATACTGGGTGCCTCCTTATTCAAAAGCGAGTAGTGATGCCGTTGATTAATTTTCAATAGGTACAACGGCTAAGGTTTTCCCTAATGGTGCAAGGACTTTCAGGAACGTGCTCAGTTGTGGGCTCGTTGTTCCCTTCTCCATCCGCGCAATCACCGGCTGCTTGACCCCGCTCAGTTCCTCCAGGCGTTTTTGTGATACGCCCTGCTCATGCCTAGCCTTGATAAGCTCCCCCATCAATTCCACCCTCAGGCGGCTCTCCGAAATCTCAGCAGGAGAAAATAGCTCACGCTGGACATCATCCCAGCTTTCGCTCAATGCCTCGCTGCCCCGCTCCTGAAGGTCCTGGAAATTCTCCTTTGCCTGCTCAAGCGCCTCCGCGTATGCCTGCTTACTCATCTTTCATCCTCCCACGGAAATCATCAAACAGCCTCTTGGCCTTGTCTATCTGCTTTTTCGGCGTTTTCTGAGTGTCCTTCATGAAACGGCTCAGAATGACGAAACCGCTGCCATCCCATGCCGCAAACATGAACCTGTCCCTGAGCGGGCGCAACTCCCAGATATTGCCCTCAACGTGCCTAACATATGGCATACCTGCCGCTGTGCCATGCTTCTGCAATATGCCCATGTAGTCTTGTATCTTGTGCAGTTTGATGCGGCTGGATTTGTTCGCCTTGCTGGCCAGTTCCCTGATATATTCCAATGGCTCTGACCTGCCGTCTTTGTCTTTATAGAAATGTATTTGATACATGCACAGCCCCCTTATCTAACTAAATAATAACTTAAAAGTTATTATAATGCAAGTCTATTTTAAAAGAAGGGTTGATGTCCATGTGTGATGGACAATGTTTTATCAAGAGTTTTGACACATCGAAGCTGATGCCGTAATATAAGGGCAGATAATGCGTCAAAACTCTTGTTCAAAAAGGGCCTGGCTTTATGACAGTGTTGTCATTGAGCCAGGCCCTTTTTGACAGATTCCTTGGAGAAATTATTATCTATAACATATGTTTACAATGTAAACATATGTTATAGGGACGATAAGGTAGGAGAACACTTATGATATATGGTTATGCGAGAGTAAGCACCAGGATTCAAGCCGCACACGGCAACAGTCTGGATGAACAGGTGGAACAGCTGCGTGGTCGAGGCTGTGCGGAGATTGTGATGGAGCAGTATACCGGCTCAACGGTGCAGCGTCCGCTTTTGGAGCAGTTGCTGGCGAAGCTGGAGGATGGGGACACGTTGATGGTCACGAAGTTGGATAGACTGGCCAGGACTGCGGCAGAAGGGAGCAAGATGATAGCAGGGCTTCTGGAACGAGGCGTAAATGTCCATGTGCTGAACATGGGGCTGATTGACAATACGCCTACTGGTCGTCTGATTTCCAATGTGCTGCTGGCCTTTGCTGAGTTCGAGCGTGACCTTATTATCGAGCGGACGCAAGCAGGCAAGGCGTATGCGCGAACCAGGGAAGGGTATCGCGAGGGGAGGCCACCTATACCTGCTGCCCAGAAAGAACATGCTGTGAGCCTTGTCATTGCCGGAGAACCTTATAAGCAAGTCATGGAGGAAACAGGATTATCCCGAAGCACCATTAGTCGTGCTGTAAGGCAATATAGACTGGAAAAAGAATACAAATAATATCAAGTTGACAAGTTATCAACCTGATATGTATAATATTGGTAGATAAGATATTAACATATTAAGCAAGCAACTTAACAAGTTGGGAAGATGATAACATGATAACTTATGCAGTTGTTAATAAAAAAGGCGGTGCTGGTAAGACAACTACGGCATTAGCCTTAGTAGATGGGCTGTCTAAGGCTGGCAAAAAGGTTCTGGCTATCGACATTGATCCGCAGGGCAATCTATCAAGTGTATGTCATACTGAGCCTGATGTTATTGGTAGTGCCGAGCTTATTACGAAGCAGCCTCATGTTAGTGATGTTATTCAGCACAAAGATAGCTATGACCTCATAGCTGGGGATGGTACTCTGGTAGACGTTGAAGCTAATTTGTTTAAGGTCATTGGCAAAGAGGCCCATTTACGCGAAGCTCTCGATGAAGTAAAAGATGAATATGATTACTGTATAATAGATACACCACCGTCTATTGGCTTGTTGACAGTAAACGCTATGGTTGCGGCAGATAAAATTATTGTAACAGCGAATGCTGATGCTTTTAGTGCAGATGGACTAGTAGAATTATACAGAGATATATCAGCAATTCAAAAGTATTTCAATCCAGAACTAAAAATAGATGGTATTCTTCTTACTAGATATTCTGAACGTACTACGTTAGCACGTGAAATGTTAAAAGAGTTCAGGCAGATGGCGGAAAAGATTGATACTAAAGTTTATAAGACTAAAATTAGAGAAAACGTATCTATTAGAGAAGCACAATACACTAGGCAGCTTTTATCTGACTATGACAAAGATTGTAATGGTGCTCAGGATTATAAAGTATTGTTAAAGGAAATGGAGGTTCTCTAAAATGGCATTACCACGCGAAAAAAAAGAAGTATATGGAGCTAACCGTATGGCTGTAATTGATTCAATAAAAGAAGATAAAAAAGTAGAAAAAAAACAAACTAGAAGTAAGCATGTTTCAGCAATGCTGACTCCAGATGATTTTTCAAAATTAAGGATTGCAGCTGCCAAACAAAATAAAACCATGTCGGCGTTTGTTTCGGATTTAATTTCATTAGCAGTACATAAGGAACAACTTGCTTGATAACTTAACTAAATATCATGTTATCAACTTGTTAAGCTAATAGCATGATAAGTTGATAACAGAAAAATATTGGAATTACCAGCCATTGTAGCTATTATATCCAAAGTGTTACCGCGCAAGGAGGCTGAACCGTTGGGCGACAAAGACAAAGTAGAGAAAATTCTCTTGAACTTCAATGATGTGTTTGCCGATATTTTGAACGTTCTTTTATTCAAGGGTGAAGAAGTTGTTACCTCGAAGGATTTACGCGATGCGTTGCCAAAATCAATGTATAAAGCGAATGACAATTTCCATGAATTAGAGCGTGATGTTGCGAAATATTGGAAACCAGGAAAAGTTCAATTCGCATTATATGGAATGGAAAATCAAACAGCGCCTGAAGATGATATGAGTCTCCGTATGGCTGGATATGATGGCATATCGTATCGTAAACAACTTTTAGACGATAAACCTAAAAAGAAGAAAATACGTTATCCAGTTATAAGTTTAGTCCTTTATTATGGTTACAAAAAGCGCTGGGATAAAGCAAGAAAAATTTCAGAGAGAGTTCCTATAGATAAGAGACTAAGACCGTATTTCAAAGAGTATGAAATTAACCTTTTTGAAATAGCTTATCTCGATGATGAAACAGCTAAATTATTCAAAAGTGATTTTCGTTTTGTAGTTGATTTCTTTATCCAAATGCGCAAAACTGGTAAATATTTTCCAACAGAGGGAAATGTAGAACCGAAGCATATTTACGAGATTTTGCAGCTGATGAGTGTCATGACAAAAGACGCAAGGTTTGAGCAGGCATATACACGAAGTAAAGCAGGGGAGGTCAAGACCATGTGCGATGTTGTAGATAAGATTGAGCAAGATGGTGCTGACAAGAAGGAACGTGAATACCTTATCAGCATGTTCCAGGAGGGACTTCCTATCCAGACCATAGCTAAAATTGCCAAAAAGTCTGTTAAGGAAATGGAAAAATTTCGCAAGCAGTTTGTTACTGCCGGTTTATTGTAACTTGATAAGTTAATATATAATCAAGTTGATAACTTAACAGGTTGTTAAGTTGCTAAAAAGAGCGTGATTACCACATCATCGGTAATCACGCTCTTTGATTTCGTCACAAAATCATTTCTTTGAGGTAAGCATGACCTGATATTTCTCGGTAATTGCTTCAATCTTCTTTTGAGCCTCTTCCTTGGCCGCAAGGACAGCGGCCTGCTTTTCGTTGGCAGCGCGTTCAGCTGCGACTTCCAGTTTTTCATCGTAGCGACCACGGATGCGCTCGGCCTCGGCCTTAGCTTCTTGCTTGGCAGCGTCCAGTTTAGCCTTGAGGTCTTTCTGATTTTCATCCAGCCGGGAGATGTTGCCCTTGGCCTTGGCGAGTTCTGCCTGGCTATCTGCCAGTTGCTTCTTCAGGGCGTCCAGGCTGGCCAGTTCCTTCTTGAGTTCAGCTATTTCCTTGGCCTGAGAGGTGGTGAGGCTGGTAAGTTCGTCTGCCGTATTTTGTGCCTTTGCAGCTTGCTCCTCGGATTTTTCCACCTGAGCCTTGGCAGTAGCTTCTGCCTTGCGCGCCTCTGCTTCGGCTGTTATGAGGGCGTTGTTGGCGTCCTTCTGTTCAGACAGCTCCGCTTTGGCAGCAGCGGCCTGTTGTTTCGCCTCGGCCAGCTGCTCCTGGAGGTTGCTGATGGTCTTGTCCTGACGCTCCAGCTGTGCTGCAAATTCATTTTTGATACGCTCATCTGCGTTGCTGGCTAGGTTGAGGCTGGCAACATAGGCAGCTTCCAACTGGCTGAGCAGGCTGGAGAAGTTGTCGATCTCCGTGCTGCGGCCTGTGAGCTTGCCTTTTTCCTCGGCCATCTGGGCAGCGCGGATGAGCGCCGGAAGTATCTCATTGTTCCTGAGTCCCTTTGCCTCGGCCCAGCTGTCCAGTGATTCAATCGTTTCCTCATCGGCACGGAAGGCTTTTGTTTTCGTTTCTGCCATAGTAATATCTCCTCATGTGTTTTGTTTATATAGTTATCAAATGTTTACATATACATTATAATGCTTAATTGACTAAAATTCAACAGTTTACATTTGTTTACAATGTAATTTTATGTAAACAAAAAAACAGATTGGTAGCCGCCTTGACTGTCAATCTGTTTTTCAATTATGTGCTTATACTGCCTTATGTCATTCCTTTATGCCGATATGCCCTGTTCGTTTAATAATATCCTGCAACTGCGGTCTAACCTGTTCCCATTGCTCGGCAGTTATATCAGCTTGGATGTCATATACCCACATCTGGTTGCCATCTTGGTCTAGCTTGTTTGTACCATCTTCGTTTTTCTGGTGTATTGCCACTACACCGTCAGGGTAATGTTCCTTATACCATTCTACGCTTAGCTTTGATGGTACATTTCCGGCCAGCACCTCCGCATCATAGATATGCTCCAGAAGCACTGTCTGCTGATGATTTTGATAGATGGGTACGATTAGCAATATAAAGATAGCTGCTACCACGGCACAAAGAATTATTTCAGCTTTGTTAATACCGCTGCTATTCTCCCTCTCTGATTTTCGCAGTGCTCTGGCCAGATCATCGGCATCTATGCTGTTGCTGGGGATGTAGATGTGTTCAGCCACCTCGCTGGCCGTAGGAATGTGTCTGTTGGCTATTTGGGTCAAGGTAGCGTCTTGCTCTGCCTGCTTTTTCTGCATGGAGGCCACCATTTCATAGAGCCTGTCCTGACGCTCCTGCTCCTTCCGGCGCTGTTCTTGCTGTGCCGCCAGCCTCTGATTGAAATTATTATCCATGTTCTGCTGCGTCTCCTTCTATTTTTATCTGCTCCAGCCTAACTCCTTGGACTTGCTGGCTGTATGGCTCTGCCTTATCTGCTGCAAGGTCTGCTCTTCAATTGAGAGCTTCGGCTCCGGCTGGCGCGGTGCTTCACGTTCAATTTCTCTTTTCCGTTCTTGCTCCTGCTGTTCCTGAGCCTGCTGCACCACCTTGGGAACATACAAGGTATGCTTTTCCATCTGCTCCAGCAAGGTTTCGAGGCTCTTTTCCTTGGGGGCGTGGTAGTGGTCGTTGTTCTTCACTCCGGCGCGTTCCATTGAGAGGATGCGTTTCTCGAAGTCCTTGCTGGTGATTTTCTTGGCAAAGTCTCTGGTCTGTTTCTCCAGCCTGTCCTTGCTGTCCGTATAGACCACGGCTTTCTCTTTGGCTCGGCTGATGTCCACATACAGGGCGTTGCGGTTCTGCCGGATGCCTTTGGTGCTCATATCGGCCACTACGGTCTGGACGGTCATGCCCTGGGCCTTGTAGTTGGTGACAGCATAGGCGTGGTCGATGCTGCTGTATTTGTCCATAGACCAGCAAACCTGCTCTCCTGCGTCTGTCCTGGCTATGATGTTCTTACCGTCCATGCTGGTGATGGTGGCCATCGTGCCGTTCATCACGCCCAGCTGCTTGCTGTTGGCTGTGAAGATGATGCGGTCGCCGGAGGCAAATTGTCTGCGCTCCCTGCTGTCCTTCTGCGGGCCGTGCACGGTGATGTCGAAACGCTGTCCGGCCGCGAGTTCTCCTCTGGTCACTAATTCGGCGCGGATCTGCTTGTTGTAGGCTTTCCTGTCGGCGTTGGTGCTGACCAGGAGCAGCTGCTCCTGATATTTCCCCAGAGGATTCGCGGTCATTTTGTCGGTGATGGCCTGCATCCGCTCCTGCCGGTTCTGGATTTCCAGATAGTCGCCACGTTTTTGCAGGGTGTCAAAGGTCTTGAGGTGGTTTCCCTGTACGGATTCGCGCACGGCTTCCAGAAGGTCGATGTCCTTCTGGCGGCGTATGTCCTCCAGATAGGCCGTGCCTGCTCCTGCTTCAATCAGGGCTTTCATCGGCGTTCCGGCTCCGACTGGCGGCAGTTGGTCATAATCGCCGGAGAGGACTACTTGCGCGTTCCTGGCCACGGCTGCTTTCTGCAGCTGCTCCATGAGCTTATCGTCTACCATGCCGGCTTCATCGACAATCCAGATCTCCCTGCCGGAGACTGGCTGCACATGGGAGAAATCCCAGCTCTGCTTGATGCCCTCGATCTTTGGCTGCTGTTCCTCTGGCGGCAAGGATTCCTTCTCCAATTTGTTGAGGAAGCTGTGAATGGTGCCGGATGTGATGCCGCTTTCTGTTTGCAGGCCGTCTGCCGCTTTGCCTGTGAAGCATACGCCACGGATAGCTATGCCATCTTTTTCGCACATCTCGCGCAGGGTGTTCATGGTGTAGGTCTTGCCTGTTCCGGCCAGCCCCTGTACACATAAAAATCTGTCATGGCTGGTCATGATATGATGTATGGCGGCTGTCTGTTCCTTATTCGGTGTCAAATGCTTCTCCCGCTGGACTTCCGAGAGCAGTCTGCCGGATTCTTCCATGCTGACTGCTTTTATCTGCTGCTTGCCCTCCTGCATCCGCTGGACTATCTCTTTTTCTCGCCGGATATTTTCCTGAGTGGTGAGGTAGACATTCCTGCTGTCACCTTCCACGCGCCCCAACTTGATGAGGTCGGCTCTGTCCATAGCTTGCTGTGCTTCGGTTTCGCTGATGCAGTGTAGCACTCCTGCCGCCATTATGCGGTGCCTGGCCTCCGGCACGGTGAAGGCAAATTTCTCTGCGCTGAGTTCCTTGATTGTATCTTTGGTTATCTGGTCGATGGCCTTCAGCCGTTCACGCCCATTCTCGCGCTGCACATAATGATTTCTGATTGTTTCGGATTGGAGCTTTGCCAGACGACAGACTGCACGATTCGGCAGAAGCATATCAGCTGGCTTCTCTGGCGCATCCAAACCGCGTTCGGACAGTAGCGGCAAGCCACATCTTTCTGCAAGAGGGACAAGGTTTTGTCTTTCTGCTCCGAGAGGACGCGCAAAACTGGATTCTCCGGCCTCGCCTGCAATATCCCTTCCTGGAGTTCTCGCTCCGTGTTCCTTTGCTGGTTCCTGCTGATAAGATTGTCCATGTTCCTGTCCGTCCTTCCTGATGATGTTGATTCTGCCGTTGTCGTAGAGGTCGCGCTTGACTTCCTCCATAATTTTCTCAAGGTCGGCATTGTGGTCTTTGGTTTTGCGTGTGGCGAAGTTTGCCATCTGCATGACCTTGGCGTTATTGGGCAGGCCCAGCTTTTCGGCCTCTGCCAGTATCTCCTGCCGCCTGGTGCTGTACTCCATGACGATTTCACGGTTATATCCCTTGAGTTCAAAGAGGCCCTGCACCTTGTCTGTGATTTCCAGTTCGTAACCTGCTTGCTGCAAGCCCTTGGCAAGTTCCTGCCGATAGATGAGGCCGATGGTCTTCTGGGCGTTCATCAGCTTGCCGTAGTCCTGGGTAAGCATTTTCCCTTCGGCAAAGGTTTCGTTCATGATGACGCAGTGGCTGTGGAGATCCAGCTCGTTGTTGCGGTTGAGGAAATGAACAAACTCGCCTGCTGCCATATTGCGACTATTGAACCTGTTGCCATCGCTGCGCGTCTGGAGGTAGTCCATTTCGATTGTCTCCAGTGCCTTGTCTACGGCTGCTTGGTGCAGGCGGATGATTTCTTCTTTGTTTGTTTCGGAAATTGCCATAGCGAGGCTGACAGACTTAGGCGCGGAAAAGG
>Ga0326511_10001183_pt1 | contig 22036 bp, 18 predicted proteins | sample 0_2496_0518_D_FD_203701 | JGI IMG/M metagenome (GOLD analysis project Ga0326511, IMG submission 203701) | Bovine rumen microbial communities from UC Davis, California, United States - 0_2496_0518 | ecosystem: Host-associated > Mammals > Digestive system > Stomach > Rumen | place: USA... | reverse complement strand
ATGATGTTCCCCCCTTTCATGAGGTATACTTTTCAAAGTGCCGAATTGTGACAAGAATTTCAGAAATTGTAAAAATCCATCATGATTTATGAATGATACACAAAAAAATCATGCAAATTTTGTGCAAGATTTTCCATAAAAATACCCCCTGAAAAACGTATCAATGACAAAAGCACATCAAAAAAATACAATCTGGTAAAAGTGGTTGATTTTTATAAGAGAATGTGCTATCATTAAATCAAAGTTCAGTCAAGAAAATTTTAGGAGGAATTGTTATGAAAAAAATGAGAATTTACACAATGTTAATGTCCATATTGATTGCAATGGCTTGCACTGGTTGCGGTGGAACAATGGAAACAACCGCTCCAGTGGATTCATCCGTAGCCATGGAAGCCCCTGCTAAAAATGAAATTGGTGCGCTTCCTGATATGGCGTTGAATGATGTTGCTGGTGATGATGCAGACGGCGGGGAAGAAGTCGCCTATGCTCCAGAGTACGCAGAAGAAGCAGAAGCCGTTGACGGCGGAGACACTGTAGCAGATGTCAGAGACAGCAAGGTATCATTTGGCGCAGAAGCAGACGGCGTATCCAAGAGTGCTGCTGCGCCTTCTGCCTCGCCCTCTGCCTCACCTATGGCGGATGGAGCGGTAGCAGGTGCGCCCTCTGCCTCTCCATCCTTTTTCGGAGGAGCTATGGATGATGCCAAAGGCATGGAAGCAATCAACGGAGCAGTCGAAGATATTATTGACGAACCCATTGACGAGCCAATTGTAGAAGAGCCGGATGTTGTCGCAGAAGCAGGAATGTTGACGGCTGGTGAATGGAATGATAATGATAATTGGGGCTTTTTCTCTGGAATTGTCAACAAAGATTTGGTATCATTCCCAAGCTATGGGATTGACCCCACGCAGAGAATTGCTGTCACGGTCAAGAATGAATCCGGCGAAAATTTACCCAATGCAAAGGTTCAGCTCCTTGCTGAGGATGGTAATTCCATCTGGAACGCAGTCACCAACAAGAATGGTATTGCCTACCTGTTCGAAACGGACGGCAAAAAGGGCGCATCTGTCAAGGTGAATTCCCCATCAGGTGCAGAAGCAAACGCCACTGTTGAAAAGCATTCCGATACTCAAAGCGAAGAGGTCAGCAAGGCGAATAATGTTGATGTTGCTGTCACCGTTGCCGACAGTCCTACATGGTACAATGATACACAAGTAATGTTCATTGTAGATACCACCGGTTCAATGGGTGATGAAATGTTTTACCTGCAAAGTGATTTTGGGAGTATTGCCGAGGAATTGAATGATGAGAAAATTACATGGTCGGTATCCTTCTACAAAGATGCAGGAGATGAATATGTCGTCAAGGGCGAAAATGCTTTTTCCAATGACCCTAAATTCATTCGTTCCCAACTCAATGCAGAATCTGCGGACGGTGGCGGAGACAACCCCGAAGCAGTCGCAGAAGCCCTCACAGATGCTTTCAGTAACCACGAATGGAAAGACGATACCGCAAAAGTGGCATTTTTGATTTTTGATGCACCCCCTCATGACGAAAAAGCCATTGAAGTGCAGAACGCTGTCAAAGTGGCAAGTGAAAAGGGGATTCATCTTGTCCCAGTGGTTTCCTCAAATGCCATGAGAGAAACGGAATTATTTGGACGTGCAGTGGCTATTTGTACAGGTGCGCCGTATGTATTCTTGACGGACGATTCCGGAATTGGCGGTTCACACTTAGAGCCAATCATTGGGGATTATGAAGTAGAAAAGTTACATGATGTGATTGTGAGAATTATCAACGAGACAAAGCAATCATAAGGAATCAACCCATGAAAAAATTATCTTTGCTATTACCAATCATTTCTATTTTCTTGTTTGGATGCAGTCAGGCAGTCGAAACGGAAACAACAGCTCCCTCAAACATCACCATTGAACCCCTTGAATACCAGAGCATTGGCGGAAGTCTCTATTATACAGAGGAACTCCTTCACCAGAAAGCCCGTGACGGTGACGAGGACAGAATTCTCCGCTGTATGAAGACCATTTGTGATTACTTTTCTCAACATTACGACTATGATATTTTGATAGCCAATTTCAATTATGACAGTGAAAATAATCTTGTCTTCAATGGCTATGCAATGGTAAACGGTGTCAAAATCAATGATGTGTTTTTCTCCGTAGATATGTACGGCATGGAAATGGATGAGGAGATTTATTTCCAGCGTAACGATTTTATCAACCCCGACAAAATCCAATTGGATGACATCATTTCACCGTCTCAAATGCTGGAAATTGCCGTTCCCCTCGCAGAAGAACACAAAGAAGAAATGATTGACAGATTTTCTTCTGAAAAAAATGTTCCCATTGATGGCATTTATTTTCTGGAATACGATTCTGAAAATGGGCTGGTGTATCATATCGGATTGGGGACACACGGATGGCATGACAGTTTTATTGTGATTGATGCCCATACCGGAGAAGTCAAGGACTCCTATTTCTGGGATGGTGTCATAGTGGATTAAATTGCAGTTTTTCACCCTCTGGACGTTCTGCCGGATATTCCGGCGGAGCTGTCCGTTTTGGATTTTTTAAGAAAGGAATATTCCCATGAAATCAATCAAAATTCTGACAATATGTTGTATTTGTCTGACATTCACAGGATGTTTCCGGCACGTCTACCCAACTCCAGAAGACGAGCCGGAAAATATCAAGATTCAAGTTTCGAATGCCTATTCTGACAGTGATTTCAGCGTACCCATTGAAAAAGTCAGCATCATTGAAGAACTGGATTTGATACATCAAGATGCTAAAAAAGCAGACCCTGTTTCCAAAAGAAGCCTTTTGGCAGTCAATTTCGAACGTGGCTATACAGATTACACCTATGCATATTATGGCGGCGATACTTGGGGATATTCCATCAATCACCGAAACCCGAAATATTTCACAGTGGATATAGAAACCTCTCAGGCAATGGCGGATAAACTCTGCACCTATAGCGCATTGAATTGCCTTGCAGAAGGGGAAGCATTTACCGCTGATTTCTCCCAAATGGACAACGTTTCCAAGCTCCCTGAACATGACCCCAAAAATACCGGAGAAACACTGTATTTTTATTCGAATGCCAGAGATACCATTTATTACGATTATATCATTGACGGCAACAATCTGTATTATTATCAGGAAACTTCCGAATTAACAGATGTAGAAGTTGAGGGAAGTCCCCTTTACAATTCCTCTGGTGAATACGAATATGCAACGGACGGAAAAGAATCGTGGTATCGTAAGGAAATGTATGACATATTCTATCCGACGGAAAGTTTCGAAGGCGATTATCAGCCCGAATTTTTAGCGGATAAACTCAAAGACGAATATCAATTTGCATATGGTTTTCCTGTCCACATAGAAATTGATGAAGACGGAATGACCCCCATCATTGGAAACCGCTGTGAAGTATTCCGCAACGGTGAAGAAACGGCAATCGTTCTTTTAAATGAAACGATTGTTTCTGCGTGGTTCTATGATACCGAAAATATGAAAGTCCTTTCAACTGTGAGGAGCTACGAAAGTGATTTTGACATGAAAGAATACATGGAACACGCTCATAGCCATACCGAAGAAATTGAAAACCAGAGGAAAATTGATGCCAATAAAACCGCCGAGGAATGGCTTGCTTCTGATTTGGATAAAATTGGAATGTATGGAGTATATCAGGATTTTCAGTCGGCATTATTGCCGGATACAAGCAAAATCAAAAATTTGAATACACAGCCTGACACCGTTCAGAAATACATTGACCGTATCAAGAATAATGAGCCGTTCACTTATGGATTCTGGACAGTTTTTGATTATCGCCTAGAATATAATACCATAAGTTCGGACGGAAAAAACAGCTATCTTTATTCGGATGTATCCAGCCATGATAATTCTTTTGATTATGAAATAACATGGATTACCCTTGACGACAATGTGTATTATTTGAAAGATGACAAAAGCGGGTATGATTGTTACCCCGTCAGCAATCCAGAGGAAAATGATGCTCTCTATTCCGTGCCTGACCCCTTTATCATTTCAAGGGAAAGAGAATATATATCCGCTTATGAATATCAGATGGACAATATCAATTATACCGTTGAAACATGGACTGTTGGTCATAACCGTGTCGATTTCCTGTGCAGAGACGGCGGTATTGTTGCAATTCGCTACCGTGATTTAGGAAAATGGAAATATGATTTCATTGCACGTTATGAAATGGAAGCCGATAAGGATTTAATACAGCTCCCTGATGATGCGGTCATATTCAAGCACAATATGGAAGATGATTCTGTCACAACGGAATACTATCAGGACTAAACAAAAAACGCTGGAAATTTCCAGCGTTTTTTTGATTCAATACAGCAATTCCACTATAGACAAATAAGAAAAGATGTGATATAATAGAGGACAAAGGAGTGATAAAAATGATATCAGTAGAACTGAGAAAGATAATCATAGCAGACAGGGAAAAAGGGATTCCAGTAGAAGAAATTCATAAAGTACTGGGAGTAAGTATCCCAGCAATTTATGATATTGTGAGAAAATATAAAGAAAGAGGAACACTGGAAGGAAACTATTCAGGAAGACCAGCAAAAATAACAGCAGAACAGAAAGAAGCCATGCTGAAACTGGTAGAAGAACAGCCTGATATTACACTGGAAGAAATCATAGAAAAATTAAATCTTCCAATCAAAAAATCAAGAGTAAGTAAGATTCTTCGTGATGAGAAGATGTTTTTTAAAAAAGAAGCAGGTACATGCCAGCGAACAAAAGCGTGAAGATGTGGCAGAAGCCAGGGAAGTGTGGAAAGAAAAACAGAAACAGCCGAAAGAATTTCCAGCAGACAAATTGGTATTTTTGGATGAAAGTGGTGTGAATATTGATATGGTGCGCCGTTATGGAAGAGCTAAAAATAAAAAGCGTGTACATGATTATGCTCCACGAAATACGCCAAAGAAAACAACATTGGTATCTTCTGTCAGACTGGACGGAACGCAGGCATATGAATTTTTTCAAGGTTCTTTGAATGGTGAGAATTTCCTGAGTTATATCAAAAATACCCTTGTCCCCACATTAAGAAAAGGGGATATTGTAGTGATGGATAATCTCAGCTGCCATAAAGTAAAAGGTGTCAGAGAAGCAATTGAAAAAGCAGGTGCATCCGTTCTCTATCTGCCTCCCTATAGTCCGGATTTCAATCCTATTGAAATGATGTGGTCAAAAATGAAAGCCCTGCTCCGAAAGTGGAAAACAGATACTCTTGATTTACTTCATGCTGCGATTCCTGCTGCTTTTTCTGCTGTTTCCACATCTGATATTTCTGGCTGGTTTTCTGCTTCTGGTTATTCTTTATCTTAAGTGGAATTGCTGTAATGTTTCTTGTTTCGGATTTGCTGATATTCCGCAAAGACTTCCAGACATTCCGGACGGTCTAATTCTTCCGAAATATCGAACGAATTCAAGAAAAATACTTTATCCCTGAAACCGATTGCATCCGTATCAGAAATATTACAGCCGTAATAGACTTTTCGGATATTCGCCCACAAAATCGCCCCCAAACACATGGGACAAGGTTCAGCAGTGGTATATAATTCACAGCCTGTTAAATCAAATGTTTCCAATTTTTGACAAGTGTCATGAATTGCCATCATTTCGCCGTGACAAGTGGGGTCTTTCTGTTTAACAACTTCATTGTGACCTTTTCCGACAATTTCGCCATCTTTCACAATGACACACCCAAAAGGGCCACCATGACCGGAGCGGATTCCATTCTGAGCCTCTTCGATTGCAATTTTCATAAATGGATTCATCATATCACCCCATTAAGGATTTTTTGAGCAAAGCCAAATCAATGACATTCACGGAGCTGTTTTCATCCATATCAGCACGGTGGAATTGTTCCTCAGTGAAGGTATCCATTTTGTGAATATACCGTTGAAGAGCAATCACATCCAATACACTCACAACACCATCAAGGTTCACGTCACCTTTGGAATTGACAACAATGGGTTCTGTTGGATTCTCTTCAGAAATTTCCGCAAGGCTGGGAACGCCATCACCCCACCATTCCCATACATTGCCTTGACGGAATTCATCAACACGCTGGTCTCCTGTCCAAGTGAAAACCTCATCATAGAGATGACCATTTTCATAATACCATCTTGCAAGGGAGATAATTTCATCAGGATAATTTTTATAATAGCCGTCATTATCACCGGTATAATTTGACCATCCTGTGTTAAAGCCCTTCAATGCACCTCTGACAACCTGATACCCTTCCAAGCCGTCCTCTGTCATGCCGACATGAACGAAATGCATAATTTTTCGGATACCCATATGGTCGGAGATGATTGCATCATAGAAATTGGATTCCGTCAAAGAATACTGATACATTTCGGGAACATCTTCTTCCTTCATGAAAGTAGGGTCTGCATCAGCAAAAGCAGTAACTGCGGTCTGTAACGTCCCATACGCATGAGCGGAACTCACCCCGAACCCCTGTGAAAAAGCGGTTTCAATGTCTGCGCCGTCACCGTTTCCGCCGAGGGTACTTTCACGAGTTCCAATGCCAAGGAATAGAGCATAGACTTTTTCACGGTCAGTTTGTCCCAAACGTGTAGAAATCAAATTCCAATGCTCATCAATTTCCTTATAAAGAGCATATTTGACTTCCTGCACGCTCATGGCGTGATTGATAGCCCTGATTTCCGCCGTAGAAGCATTTTCAGGGGTATTTCGTTCGCCATAATTGCAGGGATTGCCGACACCTTCCGTTTGAACATCTCTGGATGTATCGTGAAGAGGTTCATTTGCAGAAACCGGCATTCCCTGAAATAACATCATTCCAGCAAGCATAAGACTGCCGATACCTGTCAATAATTGATGTTTCATGGTCATTATCCTTTCGTCATTACTTTTTATCAGAGAGAGAATAAATCCTTGAACCCTTCAAACGCTTTTCGAACTCATCATGTGGGAGGGGCTTATCAAATAAGAACCCCTGTGCCATATTGCAGTGAACACGTTTAAGGAATTCCGCCTGATGAGATGTTTCCACACCCTCTGAAATAATTTCGAGGTTCAATTCCTGCGCCATACGAATAATATTTTCAATGACAATTTCGTCAACTCGATAATCTGCAACGTTTAAGGAAATACGGTCAATAAAAGATTTATCCAATTTGATAATATCCGCCTTGAATTCACGGAGCATATTCAAAGAGGAATACCCCGTTCCAAAATCGTCAATAGAAGTACAGATACCATTATCACGCATTTTCCGCAAAAATTCAAGCAATGCATCATGATTTTTCGAGCCGGACATTTCCGTCAATTCCACTTCAATGTATTTGCTGTCAACATGATATTGATGCATGATACTGACAATCTGTTCCGATAAACGGCTATTTTGTAAATGCTGTTGAGAGAAATTCACCGAAACACGAACTGGTTCAATCCCTCTGTCAAGCCAATTCCTAATATCACGACATACATGCTCAAACACATAAAAATCCAGCTTACAAACAGTTCCCTCACGTTCCAGAACCGGAATGAAATCCATTGGCGGAACGACTGCCCCATTATGAAACCATCTGACAAGAGCTTCACAACCACATAATTTTCTATTTCCCAAATTCACTTTTGGTTGATAGTAAACCAGAAATTCTTCCGCCATCAAAGCTTCAGGGAACAATTGAGAAATCTGCTTATCATGCATAGCCTTTTCCTTCATAGAAGGGTCGTACCATGCTTGGTCAGTGGCTTTTCCGGAATGTTTGACCGCATTCAAAGCGATAGTACAGCAATTCATAGCTGTATTCAGGTCTTCACCTTCCTTGATATTATAAGCCCCTGCATGACAATGAACGCTGAACGACATTTTTTCCCCATGAAAGAGAATCGATACTTTCACTTCACGAATCAAGGAAAGAAACATTTCCGCACGTTCCTTGCGGATGAGTGCAAAAAAATTGTCTCCTCCGGGTCTTGCAAGACGTTCATCAGGGAGTAAAGCCTCCTGCAATTTATGACAATAGCTGATGAGAATTTCATCACCTTTGGACTGTCCCACCTTAGAATTGATATACTTGAAGTTTTTGAGATTCATGAAAACTCCGGTATAATCGGAAAGTCTTCCAGAAGAAAAAAGCCTTTCACCATGGGACATCAAACCTTGGGTATTCATTGCACTTGTCATATAATCTGTTGTATAAGCCCGAATCAAAAGCTTATACATTCGGGTACGACTTCCCAGCAAAAAAATATTACTAGCAAGAAATTTCAAATCGTTCTGTTCACTTCTGCTCCAAACATAGTCACTTTCTGGATATATCACAATCAAAAATGTACCACGTTCCGCCGTTTCGAATTGATATTTTTTCATATGGGCTTTGGTACGTCTCTCATGATTATCGAACAAAATCATTTCAGAAAGCTGTCCATTTGGTGCAAGCATACTTTTAGGAGCTTCCAAATGAACAGAAAGAAAGCCAATATGCAGCATTTTTGCAATGGGAATAAGAGCCTTAGACATTGCCGCACAGAGTTCTTTTTCCGAACGATAATAACCGCTTGAAACATTCATAAATTCTTGATATTCCAGTGAACAAATTCTATTTTCATGACTATTGACAGCCATTTCAAATCCCCCTTTCATACCTCTTCCATTTTGAATACACTTCCATACTATATATATCTATTGTATCATATTTTTGGAATAAAGTAAATGCTTTTATGAAAATATCCTGTAAAAATCGGAATCTTGCAAAAAAAATTACAGTCATAATTATGAATGTTGCACAATAAATCTCATCCATTTTTTTTTTTTTTGTGAAATTCACTGCTTTTCCAACCACAAAAAATGCACTGAAATCAGGGATTTCAGCGCATTTCGGAGATATGAAAATTTAGAAAGAAGTAACCAAATCAACAAGATATTTCAGAATCTGTAAAGCGTCTGCATCATCAGGCTTTCCATTGTGGTTGACATCAGCATTCAACATTTGTTCTTTGGTCAGGTCAAAAATTCCCAACAAATGTTGATTCAATGTCAATACATCAGCAATATCAATTTCGCCGTCACCATTCACATCACCATATGTTACAGCAGGCTCAGTGGTAGGTTCAGGGGCTGGCTCAGTAGTAGGCTCTGGAATGGGTTCAGTAGGTTCAGGGATAGTCTCAGTAGTGGTGGGTTCAGTAGTAGGAGGTTCAGTAGGTTCAGGAGCGGTTTCTGTTGGGGCAATTTCGGAAGCATCAGAGAGGAACATGGTATAATTCACACAATAAGCCGCCTGACCATTTGCACCCAATTCAACGGTATCACCAGCATTGAAATTCTTCTGATAAATGACGAATGTTACATCATTAGAAGACTTCATTGTCATGTCTGTTTTGGTATAATTCGCAAGGAAAGAGGGCATAGTTTCGACACGTTCATCCACAGCAACACTAACAAGGATATTTTCTGTCGCCTTGAAAGTTCCCGTCATATCCATAGCATTCTTAGAATCGCAGGCAGTCAGGATTTGTTCAGCTCCTGTCAAAGACTCTGGTAATTCCGTGATAGTGAAATCACGGTCTCCGAAAACCAGAGAACCCACACCAGCATTTTCAGCAAATCTCCAATCGTTTCCATTTTCCGCATCAGAAACCTTCAAATTTTCGCCTAAAATGCCATTCACCGGAATACTGTCTTTCCCAAATGAGAAGAAATTCAAATTCATGAGGTAGCCTTCTCCCCCTGTGAACTTGATATATAAATTATGCTGTCCCTGAATGGTAGGAATATTGAAAGAAACGTCTTCCCACTTTGCAAAATTTCCGCTTCCTGCATAAGGAATGGTTGCAACAGGCTGATTCTCCAAAGTATCAAGGTACAATTCCATCTTGCAAGCGTTACCAGAAGCACGCACTTGGAAGCTATTAGCTCCCCCTTCAAAATCGAGGTACTTGTATAATACATAATCACCATTTTCGATAAAGCCGATATTCTGACCGCCTGTGCTGTCGCTGGTATCCTCTGTACGGATTCCGGACTGGTCAGAGAAATTTTCCGCTTCCATCTTCTGGAATGCTGAAGTATATTCAATAGAAGCCGTTTCCGGAGAACGTTCCACCACGCCTTCAGGGAATGCATTCACAGTCAAGTCATTGATATAGTATTCGATATTGGTGTAACCTTTTCCGCAGTAATCGCCGTTAATATCTTTAGGGTCGTTAGGATTCAGTCCACGCAGAACTTCCCAATCGTCGTCCATACCATCATTATCATTGTCAGTGATGGTCTTTTTGGTAACAGCGGAGGGGTATGTATAGGTGACACCGCATTCAATATGATATTTGTCGATATTGGTTTGATTAGCGTCAGTCGCCTCAGAATAAGCAGCTGTTCCGGAAAGATTACCTGTTCCGGTTTTGGCTTCATAAGCGCATTGCTGGTCAACAGCGGTTCTTGTATCGGAGGAAATGCCATTTCCGGCATAAGTCACAACGTGTTCAAAGGAAGCCTCTGCACTTTCGCAAGTATCCGCAGTCGATACATTAACCCCATTCACAACCGTCTGGAAAGAAGTGCCACTCTTCAAAGTATCCTTTGTGATACCATAATCAGTAGTTAAGGCTGCTTTAATGTCGATACCATTCCAGTTATCAGAGGTAACAGTATCATATACAGAGCCGTCTTTATTGAGCATTCGATTGCCCTGCAAGAAAATCTTGAAATTTTGTGGTTTGGTGGTACTATCCACATTGACATAATGTTTACCGCCAGTTGTACCGTTACCCATTTTGAGGGTATTATTGACATAATTCAAATGACCGATAGTGCCGTATGCAGTTTGATAAGCCCAGTTATAAATGACATTATTGGTAAAGTCAGCAGTTTCAGTGCCTTCAATCTTACCACGGAAATTTCTGGAAACATTATGAACAATCAGATTATGGTCAAAGGTACTATATCCTTTCCCCATCATCAAGCCGAAACCATGCAAGCCCTTTTTATGTCCGCCCCAAGAATCCGCAGGACCAATAATAGAATACTGCACGGTATAGTATTCATTGTTGGAATACAAGCCCCATTGTTCATCTGTTGTCCAGCTCATTGAGCAATGGTCAATGATGGAATTCGAACCTTTTGCACCGCCCCAAGCATCATTACCGGAGCTGGTAGCCTTATATGGGCCCGGTCGGGAGCTGACAAAACGGCAGATGATATTATCACCGCTCATACCCATCTTATAATTTTTGAGGGTAATTCCCGAACCACCGGGGGCAGTCTGTCCGGCAATGGTAACATTGCTTTGTACGAGGATATTGCTTGACAATTCGATTGTACCACTGACATCAAATACAACAATTCGCCCCGACTTGCTGACAGCATCACGGAATGAACCTGTTCCGCTGTCGTTCAAATTGGTAACGTGGTAAACTTCTCCGCCACGTCCGCCGGTTGCATATCGTCCAGCACCAACCGCCCCCGGAAATGCTAATACCGTATCAGCTGCACTGACTTTCTGTAATTGTTGCTGACTGATTGCAGTAGGAGTGAACGCCATCACAGCCGCCAAAAAAGCTGCAATGCCACTTTTGATTTTGTTTTTCATCTTCGCCAATCCTTTCATTGTGAATAAATTTACTGTAACGATATTGATTTAACAAATTCCTACTTCAAGTATAGCACAAATATTTTCCATTGTCAACTATTTTTTGTGGAAAAATGCCACATCCTTTTAATGAAGTTACTGCTCTTCAACCGGCATTTCTTGAATTTCTTCCTCTGGAGGAGTTTCGGGAGAAGGTTGCCCCTCTGGTTCAGGCAGAGGATTTCCAGACCATCCGCCCAGACTTTCCACAACGTTCTTAGAGCCGATACTTACATTCAGCCATACTTCCGTATGAATGGGGAGAATCGTTTCAGGGGGGTAATTTTGTTCCAACACAGTATCAATCTCATGTTCATCATCGGAAACGTAGCAAAGAACGCATCTCAAATTAGCATCTTCAATGGCTTCTTTTGCCTCTTCCGTCGTCATGGAAACGACATCAGGAACGCTGGTTCGTTTTGCACCCAAGCTAACAACCACACTCACCGTTGAACCCTGTGAAACGCTTTCACCAGCCTGCACACTTTGGGAGACGATTTTTCCGGCTGGAACTCGATTACTGAAAACCCTGTCTTCCAGCGTAACATATATCAATTGTTCTGAAAGGGTCGTTTTGACTTCCTCAAAAGTCATATCAGAATAATTTTCCATGGTGACAGTTTGAGAGGAATCAATATCTTTTCGTCCCACAGAAACCAACAAATGAATCACAGATTCTCTTTCCAGCTTGCTTTCCGGTTCGACATCCTGTGAAATCACGGAATCGGGTGCAATGGAATCACTGACAGCCCTTTCCACTTCGACAACAAATCCTAATTTTTGCAATTTTTCGGTTGCTTTTTGAATGTTCATCCCTGCCACATCAGGAACGACACTTTTCCAGCCTTCACTGACAGAAAGTATCACGGTATCACCTTCTTGAAGAATTGCACCAGCATGAGGGGATTGTGTCACAATGCATCCCTCTGGCACGGTAGGATTTTCCACTTTTTGGGTAACAATCGAATGCAAACCCAAATGCCCCAAATCCTGAATAGCCTCAGTTTCTGGAAGGTAAAGCAATTCAGGGAGTTGAATGGTATTTTCTGGTACATGATAACTCACATCAGGAAGGGTTTGTTCCGCCTTTTGGTAAGAAGTAATAGAATGTGTATTTTTAGCACTCCATTTCCGGAATGGATTGGTTGAAAGGTAGAAGCAACCGGCACAAAATAGGATGGTAGCCATCACAGGGATGATTTGAGATTGTTCCCAAACAGGCTTGACGGACTGAATTTTTTTGGCTGGTTTTTGGGAGTGGAGCTGATGCCATAGTTCCATAATGCTCAAATGTGTATCATAAATCCCATTATACAAAGCATTCCGGATAGTTTCAGGGAGCTTTTGCGCCGTTGATTCATGAAATACAGTTTCTCCAGTCATAGCACGATACAAGAGAAGACTCACCGCCCGAACGTCCTCTTGTACATCAGAATGGAGCGCACTACTCAGCCAATCATCAAGAATACATTCCCCCTCTTCCACATGAATGGCAGTATCTGTAATCCCACCATGACAGATACCCACCTGATGCAATCCAGCCAAGGTATCAAGAATGGGAGTAAACAATTGCATCGTATCCTCAGGAGAAAGAACCCCTTGTTTCAGCTGTTCACGGAGCGAAATATTCCGCTGAAATGGCATAACATAGAAAATAGTTCCATATTCCTCAAAAATAGCAAGAATTCTTGAAATCGCTTCATCTTCTGAAAGAGCCTGCAATTGTTTCAGCCGTTCTATCATAGTATTTCGAATTGCTTCCCATTGAATACCAGATTCTTTCCGCAAAGGGACAAAATTCCCTTCATAATCGAGACTACACCATTGAAAGGGCAATAATTCCGCAAGCAAAAAATGCTCATTGGTTTGCCTATCCTGTATATGGTAATACAATTCTGAACCGCTGTAGTGATGGAATTCCAGAATACAATACCTTTCCATTAAAAGGGTTTCGTTTTCCAGAATCGCACGTTCCACAGAGATAGGGAAATTATCATGATGTTTGAGATTCCATGCCATTTGAATCACCTCTTTTCCTGTAAGATACCGCTGTCAAGCTTCAAACCGCTCAACACCTGTAAAGCCTGATGGGTATGCAAAGCCCTGACCACCGCATCTTCATGCAAAGGTAATGCAATATCATTTTCTACGAATAGAATCGTCTGAGCCTCTTCCGTCAAAAGATACTGCAACCATAGCATTCCGACCAGCTGAGTATTTTTAGCGCATTCCTGATTAACAGTGCAGTAATATTCATACTGCAACACACAAGCATCATCAGAAGTCACAACAGGTATCATCTGAACCGCACCAGAATTCTGACCATTTTCCTGTATTTGTGACAAAATATTAGTACTCCCAAGCATAGGATGTGAACCATCCGCAAGAAAATACTGCAACTGTTCCTGTGGCTTGTGGGTAGATTGTCTGGTGATAAAGTCATCTGCACTGACATCATACAAGGTATCGGAAGGCAATTCACCGCCGGAAATAGTATGACTGCGACTAGTGGTATAATGCTGATTGCAATACAAAACCGGAACACTGCAACCAATCGGCAGTACATTCCCGAACCCTTCCAAATCGGTAATATAATGGTTATCAATGGAAAACTCCAATGATTCCAAATCCGCAGCCTTTCCCGTGGCTCTTGTATCCAGAGTATTCATGAAAACAGCCGGCATATTTTCGGGAGTCATGGAATCCAGCGCAGAAGAAAAAGCAGTTTCATCATAAAGCTGAATCTCCACACCATAGCCCTTGTGTTCACGTTGGAATCCCTCTGCTAATTTCTGATACATTTTGCTTTGTTGTTGCTCGTCAAGCCTTTTATCAAGGGGAATCCAAACGGAAATAATTTCCGGCTGAATTTCTTCCAGATTGATTTTCTGAATCACTTTTTTTCGGGGAGCTGGATTTAAGAAGAACATCCCGAAAAGTGCAAACCCAAAGCACAACACACAAGCCATTGCTAAAAACGGCTTGATATTTTTAGAATGCTTGACAGGAACACCAAAACCATTTTCACCAATCAAAGCAGATTTCAATAATTGTGCATCCTCATAATGATATTGCAAGGCTTCTTGTGTGACAGTCAATGCAGGGCGGTTTCTCAAATTTTCTTTTGCTTCCACCGTTTCAGAAAGCAAATTCCGCAAAAATTCCGTTAAGCTGTGTAAATCCTCGGCTTTTGTACCATTTTCAGTGAGATGGGGTTCTAAAATCAATTTGCCTTTTTCGGTGAATGTCAAGTCACTTTCATAAATTGCCCCATAATAGAAATGATTTTCATGCAGTTTGGAATACATATCACAAAGCATAATTCCCAGACTTTGTACATAAGTCGCCGTTGGGATGGGAATTGTCCGCCGGAAGGAATCACCATCAGAAGATGTAACCGCATAATAAGCCGTATGATTCTCATACCAAAAATCAAGCACTTTCTGCATATGGGGAACGCCCTCTTTCAAAAGCATTCCCATTTTTTCGAATTGTTGCAATCCGGAATGAAATGTTTCCTCATGTTCAGGGCATAACAATTCCAGCCCTTCACGCTTGCTAATACCAGAAGGACAATATTCCTTGATACTGATTTCTTTACCATTTTCAGTATATTCTGCAACATAGACAATATCATTTTCATTGATAGTTTCCGTGTCAAGTATTCGGATAGCATCATGTAAAATGGTATCCGGCAGAAGTGCAAGTTCCTCTTGCTGTTCTACATCAAACTCCATAATTCCGCTCCTTTTTGATTTGCTTTCATTTGCTTCTATATAGTATAGCACATTTCAGGGAAAATGTCAAATTTCGATACCACTCCTGTTTTCATAATTTTTTTCACTGTTGCATAAACTATTCATGGAAAGCAATGCTATATTCTCAAGTGAAATGGAGGAATACAATGCAAAGAAACATTCTGAAAGACACATTGCTATTAACAATCATTCAAATGCTCCTCGATGGCTTAGGACTTTTGTTAAATATATTCATGACAAAATACCTTGGAACGGAAGCAATTGGAATATTGACATTGACAAGCTCATTTTTTCGGCTATTAGCCGTCATTGCAAACGGAAATGTATTCTTATGTGCAAGCCGTTTCATCTCCGAAGAATTAGGCAAGCAACAGCGCAACCCCCGAAAAATATTGATGCACTGTATGGCGGTTAGTCTGTTAATGTGTGTGATTGTATCAGGAATTGTCAATTTATTTGCGAAAGAATGCAGTATATTTTTCTTGCAATCGGATAATTTGATAACCTCTGTACGAATCATGACAGCAGCATTACCATTATTAACCATCACATCGTGTATCAAAGGCTGGTTCAATGCCTGTTGTCAGACGGCAATCTGTGCCATTTCTGACGTGATAGATTGTATTGCCCGTACCATTTGTATGGGAATCATGATAGGGATAAAAGCCCCGACCAATCCACAAGAACTTTGTCATATGACCATTATGGGAACAATTGCCGGAACAATGGCATCTTTGCTTTTAATGTTGTGCAGTTTCCGGAAGTGTCATGCAGAAGCAACCGGAAAAGCCTCTTTGACATGGAAACAATACTTGATATTAGCCTTGCCTGTGATGGGTGGTTCAGCATTGACATCGTTTTTGAGTTCAGCAAATGACGCACTTGTTCCCATGACCTTGCGCCAAGCAGGGAATTCAGCCTCAGAAGCATTCAGCCAATTTGGAATATTTGAAGCGATTATCATTCCGACATTATTTTTCCCCTCCACGATTTTATGTTCATTGGCTGGAATTCTTGTCACAGAAACCGCAAGGGAAAAAGCAGCCAATCATTCCGCAAGAATCACAGAACTTTCAGAAAAGACCATCCGCCAAACAATTGTATTTGCAGTATTCATTACCATGATACTGTTGAGATTTGGGGATGAAATAGGGGTATTATTAGGGGGTGGAGAAATTGCCGGAAAAATGATAGTATTGCTTGCCCCTGTTGTACCATTCATTTATCTGGAAATTGTGTCAGAAAGTATTATCAAGGGAATTGGCGAACAGAATTTTTCCTCTGTGAATTACTTATTAGAATATGTGATACGAATTTCATTTGTATTGATATTCATTCCCCTGATGGGATTTTATGGAATCGTACTTTCCTATTATGCAAGTAACATATTTGGGAATGTAGGGCGAATCATTTTGATTATCCGCAAAACAGGCATGAATCCCGAACCTGTGAAACTATTAGGAATACCGTTATTTTCTGCAATTTGTTCCTCACAATTTCTCAATATGATATTTTTATTGCTGCATATTCATGCAGAAAGCCATCCCATTTGGATGATAATTTACAGCCTGTTTTGTTGTGGGGTATATCTGCTCATTCAAAGGGAATTATTCAAACTTTATGGAGTTTATCAAGAGTCAATTTTTTGCAAGCCTTAAAAATTTTTCTTCAAATTCACGAATCACCGCCCTGATGGAGCTGTCAATTTTCAAGTCGCAGAATTTCCGCACAAAATCGGGAATATCCCGATAATATGCCTCTGCAATCCCTCCAGCAATACAAGCCATTGTATCAGCATCACCACCAAGAGAAACAGCGTTTCGAACTGCGCTTTCAAAGTCTGTCGATTCCAGAAAGCAGACAATCGCAGGAGGAACGCTGTAATTTGTCCGGCTGTCGAATTCATAAAGCGGTCGGATGTCGTCAAGCCGGAATGCAAGAGGATAATGAAAACGCTTTGACAATTCCGAACGGATTTGAGCTTTATCAGCTCCCATTCTTGCCAACCAAACCGCACAAGCGACAGCCTGCGCCCCCCTGATAGCTTCATGGTGATTGTGAGTACAAATACAGCTAGCCTTAGCTTGCAGTAACACCTGTTCCATGGAATCATAAGCCCATCCAACAGGAATGACACGCATCGCCCCGCCATTTCCATAGCTTTTTTGTTTCCGCATAGAACGGGAAGAAGCCCACGAAACGAATAGATTCCCATATCCGGCATGAGGAAACCACGAAAAATATTGTTGATACTGTATCGCATATTCCCTGCAACGCTGATGGAGTTCCCATCTGGTAATAGGTTCAGGATGCAACAAAATCGCCTTTGCAGTAGCCGTTGTCAATACACTATCATCCGTAAAAGTAGAATCTTTCTGAAATGGGAAATCATAATCTTTGGTACAATGTACCTCATAATATGAGCCGATAATATCTCCATAAATTGCCCCCAACAATGCAAACACCTCCTGAATCAAATTATTTCCATTATAACATACTCTCATATGAAAAGCAAGCCATCCAAAATTTTTCTGTCAAAATATCTTGACTTATCATGATAACTATGCTATAATGTTAAAAAATGAAAGGAATGAGTAAATTGAGTTATTTCCCACTAAAAAACGGCATGAAATTGTATTATGAAGAGCATGGAACATCTGGCGAAACAATCATTCTGATGCACGGCTGGACAAGCAATCACACCGTCTACCGTGAACCCATGAAATATCTGAAAGACAAAGCCCACTGCATCATTTACGACCACCGTGGACACGGAAAAAGCAAATCAGCCAATACTGAACCTGTGAAAATGGAAACGCTTGCAAGCGACTTGCACGAACTGATAACAGGGCTTTCCCTTTCAGAAGTCACGCTGGTAGGCTGGTCAATGGGTGCAGGTGTCGCCATGAATTACATCAGACAATATGGCTGTGAGAAATTGAAACAAGTCGTATTATGTGACATGACCCCGAAACAATTGAATGATGAAAATTGGAATCTCGGCTTATATCAAGGCAAATACACCGCCAAAAATATGCGTCAGGACGCTGGAAAAACCTTCATTCAGCTATATCAATCCTTTGCTTTGGGAGCATTGCCGAAATTGAATCAAGTCCCCCATGGAATATTACGCCTGATTTTAAGGCGCAGACTCCGCAGTTGTGACAGGAAAGTACTCACGAACCTGTCAGCCTCCATGAAAGCGCAGGACAATCGGGACGTCATGGAAAATATCACCGTTCCCCTTGCCTATTTTTATGCAGTACCGGGTTCACTTTTTTCACCGGACTTAGCGAAATGGTATCAAGAACATGTCAATTGTCCATTCAAAGCAGTAGCATTTCCGGAAAGCACGCATATGATGATTGCGGAACATCCGGAGCAATTTGCAAACGAACTTTTGAAATTATGCTGATATTACGAAAAAAATGCCTGATATTCTCAGGCATTTTTTTGATTTCACGACAAAGATTCGCTATCTTTTTCCTTCAACCATTCCAGCATCAATTGAAACCCCTCCTCAGAAAGAGGAAATTCCTGTTCTCCCTCCATTTCCGCAAGGTCAGAACATAAGAACCCATGCCAAAATGTAACATATAGAGTCTCATCTTTGGGAACAATCTTAAAATTGAAATTTCCCTTACTTCCGGTGAAATAGTTTCCACTTTCGAAATAAAACGGTCTGGGAATATCGAATTCATTAGGTTTCGGCATGGTTACTCTCCTTTCAGAATGTCAATCACGTCTGCCAATGATGGCACACAAGCATACAATAAGGGCTTGAGTTCCTCATCTGGTTGGGACAAATCCGGAATCATCACAGCCTTGCATCCGGCGGAATATGCCGAACGAATACCATTAGGAGAATCCTCCAAAGCCATGCATTCCGCTGGTGGAAATCCGACTGCTTGACAAGCAGTCAAATAAATTTCAGGGTCAGGCTTTCCAATTTTCACCATATCCCCACATACAAACGTATCGAAATATTCATAAACACCGACTTGTTTCAAATAAATTTCAGTACGTTCTTTATCAGTAGCCGTTGCAACAGCAATTTTCCGATTGCTGTCTTTGAGGTACTGTAACAACTGGTCAAGCCCCTGTTTTTTCTCAATGCCATAAGTTTGGAGGTGTTCAGCGGTCAATTGTCGCCTTCTTGCACGGATTTCTTCATAATTGAAATTTTCGCCAAAAATCGACTGCAATTTTGGCTTTGCATAGTTCGCAGATAAACTGCGAATCTCCAAAACTTGTTGTAATTGCATGGGAAATCCGTATTCATGGGCAGCCTGCATCCAGTAACGAGCTAACAATTTTTCAGTATCCAACATCAGACCATCCATATCAAAAATCACTGCTTTTGTCATGATGTCCCCTCACTTTCTTGTTTTATGGTGAATATGTTCATCTGCAAATTTGGAATAGTAAAATCTCTGTTCCCGATAAAGCCCATAATAGCCGGATAACAAGTAACTCACAGCAATTCCTAATAAGCAATACGGCACACATTCCATCCCGAATAATTCCGCTGAAATGAATAACGTAGCAAGCGGACAATTTGTCACACCACAAAACAGCGAAGCCATTCCAATCCCTGCACAAAGAGAAGGCTCTAACCCTGCAATTTGTCCATAAACACAACCAAATGTTGCACCCACAAAAAAAGAAGGCACAATTTCTCCGCCTTTAAATCCTCCTCCCAAAGTAATCGCAGTAAAGAGAATCTTGAAAATGAATGCATACCATACCGCTTGACCATTGACCGCCTTCACGATAATGTCTCCACCTGTTCCATAATAATCTTGTGTACGAAGAATCAGCCCTAATAATATCAAGACAATTCCAGATAGTGCAATTCTCAAATAAGAATTTTGGAAGCGTTGTTTCATCCAATGTTCTGTTTTATGTAAAATAATACAAAAAATAATACTCAACCCTGCACAGAAAATCCCTAAAATAATCGTTTTCACAGCATTGATAGGATTCAATGGCGGAATCGCCTTAATTTCATAATGCGCCAACGGAAAGCCCAATAAATCCGCAATATAAGAAGCTGTCAAAGATGCAATCACACAGGGAACTAATGCCGCATATTGCATAGTACCAACACACCCCACTTCCATAGCAAAAACAGCAGCCGCTGCTGGTGTCCGGAAAATTGCCGAAAATGCCGCACTCATTCCGGTGATAATCAAAGTACGGCGGTCTTTTTCACGCAATTTCACAGCTTTTCCGAATAAATCGCCCAAACTGCCACCTAATTGTAAAGCCGCCCCCTCACGTCCGGCACTTCCACCAACAAAATGTGTAATGATAGTGGTGAGAAATATCAAAGGAGCCATCTGTACAGGTAAATTCGCCTCTGAACGAATGGAAGCCAATACCATATTTGTCCCCTTATCATGCTTGTCATGTGTAACTCGATAAAGCCATACAATCAATAACCCCCCTATCGGAAGTAGCGCATAACACCACCAATGCGAACGGCGGTATTCCGTCCCCATATGAATGCATTCCACAAACGCAGCACCCACTAAACCAAGAATGCCCCCCAGTATCACAGAGAGAAAAATCCACCGCAATAATAGCCGAAGATGCAATAATGCATGTATCATTCCATGCATCACCAAACCACGAAGCCAATAGAAATGCCCTGCCTGTTTGTGACGGAGCTTTTCAAAAATATTCAAAATTTTCACCTTCCTTTCTATAGTTCTATTGTATGATATTTTTTGATTTTTGTCAAGCCTTAATAAAAAATAAAGGGGGTATGGGGGAAAGTTGCGCCCTTACTGCGTTCTGCATCAGTTTTTTGCAGAACGTGCTAAGATTTTACGGCGTAATTTCTCCATTATAATAAAACTTAATCATTTGAGGAATGATATTAACATCAAGTAGATAGCAAATTGATGGGGGCTGCTGCACTGCTATGTGCAACAGCCCCCTCTTTTCACTTCTTGAAATTCCGTAACTTTTTAATGAACTGCTGTACCCATTCGGCATTTGGTTCAATTTCAGCATAATTTTCCAAAATGGAAATCAATTCCATAAAGGTAATATAAATGAATACAGAAATTGCTGTCAATGCTCCGGCAAATTCCGCTAAACTTTCAGCGGAATAATATTTTCCAAGCAGCTCCATTCCCATTTCAAAGCCACATGCTGTCAACATTACTCCGATTTCTGCTAATTTCCGTAATCCGCCTACACGCATCACCGCTGAGCAATAATCATTTTTGATATGCGCTTTAATCCAACCAGTCATAATGTCAGAAAGTGCTAACATAATCACAATCAATAACATGATGAAATACTGCATCTCATTCCCTCCTTTCAAGGATACTGCTAAAAACAGGGTATTGTTGCACTCAATAAGACAACTTGTCGTAATCAATATTTTCAATAGCACATAATATGTTTTACATATTGGACAAATAGACAAAGTAGGTGTATAATAGATACATAAAGAAAAACACACCTAACAATATAGAAAGGAATTGGTGATGGATTTATGAAACATACAAAAATTTTAACATGGACAGCGTGCCTCGTATTATTGGCATCATTTACCGCTTGTGGAAGCGCAACAGAAGCAAATACTACT
>Ga0326511_10001181_pt1 | contig 22051 bp, 35 predicted proteins | sample 0_2496_0518_D_FD_203701 | JGI IMG/M metagenome (GOLD analysis project Ga0326511, IMG submission 203701) | Bovine rumen microbial communities from UC Davis, California, United States - 0_2496_0518 | ecosystem: Host-associated > Mammals > Digestive system > Stomach > Rumen | place: USA... | reverse complement strand
TTCAATATAGTCTTACAAAGTTTAGGTGTTGTTGACTTAATAATCTCAATACCTGTACCTGATATTTTTGGTGTATCATAAAATTTTCCTTTAACAAACGCATAACCCTTAAGATATTTCTTTTTCTTAATACATATCTGTGAATATGAAATAGTTTCCAATTCAAATTCATGTACATTTTTACCATGTCTTGGATTATATATTTCTTCACACCATTTGTTATTTAACTTATCTTGGAATTCTTTACAATACTTTAATACCCAATCAACTTTTTTACGAGGTGTATCATATTTTTGTTGATATTCTTTTGTCATACATTTAAAGAAGTTTCCAAATGTTACATATACAGAATCAGTATCAGAATACACAGATACAGGAGTTGTTCTATACCATTCATGTTTAGATTCATTCAATTCAAAATCAAATTGTTTCCACAAATCTTTTCTTTCCCATATAGTGTTATGGAACCATTCTTCCAAATTGTGCCACATTGTTTTTGTAAGATGTCTACATTCACCAGTAATGTCAGCAGCCAAAGATGCATTAAAGAAGAAAAAGAATCTATTTGCGCATGCACCATATAGACCATTCATCAATACTTTATGTGCTAACTCAAGAAGACTATATTCGTGACGTAAATCTTCTACTTCGACTCTAAATTTCTTGAGTTCTTCATCTCCCATTACTAATAAATCATCATATGACTTATTAAACTTCTCTTTTAATATTTTCGTTATATCTTCACTTAATGTTTGACGTTTATTTGAATGATTAATTAAATAATCAATTTCTACAAGAAGTTCAGATTCAATTCTTTGTCCCGTGTATTTGTATTTATCGCGTAATACTTTAAGATTTGCTTGTATACGACGGAATGCATAATCCTTATCATTTTTATATACATTACCCATTACAGTAACAAAATAATTTGGATCTTTTCTAAATTTTTCAAGTTCTGATTCAGACCATTTCATAGTTGTATATCTACCGAAACTATCTGGACCAATTTTCTTTTCATAGAAGTTTTCAAATGAAAGATTACATGATCTTACTTGTGAAGGATAAAGTGATGCAAAATCAAAACATACATCATACTCATATCTTCCTGGAACACATCCACAAAATGCTCCTTTATATGGAATAGTTACTCTTTCAATAGAATCATAATCCCATACAACCTTTTGTCCTTGTTTATAAAATTCTTCAAATACATTAGCTGTACCTAATGCAACCTGTCCAAATGCTGCTTGCAAAGGTACTAACGTTACTGATGATACTGCACATGGAGATTCTATTGATTTAAGTTTATAATGTATTAACTCTCCAATACATGAGTCAATTGCGTTATAGAAATAATACCATTCTGGATCTCTTTCATATAATTGTTGTAATGAACCTTCATATTTAATTTTATGAGCTTTTACCGCTTCATTACCAACCCAATCAAGAGAGTATGATTCATAAGTTAATATGTGATCATATTGTTTTACAATTTCCATATAGTCAAGAATAACTGAATGACATGGACCAGGTACTTTTACTTTTGTACCATCCATTTCTTCCCAACTATACATTTTTATTTCATTTGTTGGAGATGATTTACGTATCATATTATATGCAACACCTCTTCCAAATAATTTCATTATACGATTAACTAAATAACGATAGTCGAAATTATATGAGTTCCATCCAGCTAAACATGGAATTTTTGGAATAATAATTGTGAAGAAATGTTTTAATAATTCTTCCTCAGATGAAAAATATTGATATAATACTTTAGGTGTTTTATTTCCTACTATATTCTTTGCAAATTCATTTTGATTAATCCAATTCAAATAACGATCTCTAAATCTTTGAATTTGTTCACTATTTAAATTGTGTAATCCATAAACAATACAACTTAAATCTGGACCTACTAATGATATTGCTGTTACTTTTTGTTCTACCTTTTCTGGATCTGGAAATTCATCAGATACTTCAGTTTCGATATCAAAAAAATAAAGTTTAGGAAAATATTGAGCATGCATAACTTCATTAAGATCTTTTGGAAGTTCATACATAAACTCTAATATGTCAAATTCATTTGGCGTATAATCAATGGTATCTTTAAAAATCTTCCTACATCTTTTACCATTCCATGTAGGATATTCACCTAATTCATCATATTCATAAGTTTTAATATGATGCAAATATTTTTGATAAAATTGTCTATTTCCTTGTTTATCAATATAAGAAATAGTTAATTTTTGTTCCTTTTTGTTCCATGTTCTGTCTAATATCATAAAAATTATTAAATATATTTGTAAATCTGCATAATACAGATATCTTCAAAGAAGATTTTATTAAAATGTGTTTTTCGCACAATAAGTTTCAATTATTTATTTTAAACTGTCCCAGGTGTTCATTAGATGCACACCGTGAACATATAATTATATTTTAATATAGAATTATAATTATTAAAAAATCATATCTGGAAAGACTGTTTGATTGCCGTTCATTTCAATCCATTCTCCTTCCATTTTATTTTTTGAATAATCATTTACCACTTGTTTATTCTTACGTTCTATATAATTTGACTTTTCTTTATCACTTAATGTATTAGTTTCACCTTCAATTTGAACAGTTTTATCAACTTTATGTTCATTAAGTTTTCTATTCCACTTTTCACTAAATTTTCTAAATGTTTTTAGTAATACATTAAAATCTTCATTTAATTCTGAAGTTAATATTGTATCTGCATCTGTTATTTGATTATAACATTTATTAACCTTTAATCCAGGTAAAATTTCTTTTCCATTTATAGAAGCATCCAATAATGCAAATTGTGTATTGTCATTTAATTTATTAAATTCTACTTCTAAATAAAATGGTGTGTGTTCTTTATACCAATTGTTATTCATATCACTATTGTTGTAAAATAATTTTTAATGTAATCCATTATATCTTTATAAATTGAATTTCTAATATCTTTATTATTTGGTTCAAACAAATAATTTTCTAATATTTTGTGTATATCATCAGAAATTTTATTTATATATATTTCATTCCTATTTTTATTCATTTTAAATCTTTTTATTAAAATAGAAAAAAAGAGTAACGATTTTCACAAACCATTACTCTCAAATGTTATTAAACTTTTAAATGCTATGATATTTCTTCAATATCTATGTGCTTAATTTTGTCACTATAACCAGTATCACCTTCAGAAAATTTAAGAGGTATATGATCATATTTACCATTCTTTTCTACATACAATACAAAATCAAGTAAATCATAATCATCTTTTCCTTCACAAAATAGTTTAATCATATCCTCTGGAAACATTTCAAAATCATTATCAAAATCATCTTCCATAATAATAGTGTAAATTTTACCACCCATATCATTGTAACATGAAGAGATATCCTGAATCTTTACACTTACCAAATTAGGTGCCGGGTAATGATTTCTTTTCATAAAATCTTCTTTATCACCATGCTCCCATTTCATGAAAACTCTCTTAAAATCTTGAGGACCAATATTTATTAAATTCCGAAATTCTCTAACTGTAATCATATCTAATTAATCTCTTAAATAACTTAAAATAGTATCTAACTCTTCTGTTGTGGATATTGTCATATGGGAATCAATTTCTCTATAATCACCCTGTGGAGACTGTCCCCAAAACCATACATCCACAGTACATTCTTTCTTTTCATCAACAATATCCTTAATAAGATCATTTGTAACAACCAATATAATCGCCCTGGTTATATCCTTATCCCACTTAGTATACTGGGTACGATAACCATGTTCCTTTGTCCAACTTGCTGAAAATCCAAGACTCTCCAAATAAGATTCACTCAAATGTGTCATAATTTAATATTTTTATTATTTACGTATACAATATAGTAATTTTTTAATAATATTTCAAAAATAATTAAATAAAAATGACAGGATTAATCCTGCCATAATTATTATAAGTTAATAAAATGTGAAGGTTTTAAAATTTTTGATCCATCATCCCCTTTTTCTCCAATAAGATATCCAGATGTATCATTCATATCTTCACCTTTTATGTTTTGACTTTTTATATCATCTTCTCCATCTCTTGACTTATTTCCTTCCAATTCCGTTTCTGTTTGTCCAATTCCTTGTTCGTTATTTCCTGAATTGCTTGCTCCATTATTTTTAATAGTTGTTGTTTCGGTATTTTCCGATAAACTTTCGGTTGTGGTTTGATCTTCATCTGTACCCATTTGTTGTCCTCCATTATCATTATTGGATTTACTTTCTTCGGTTGTAATTTCTCCTGATTCTCCATCTTTCTTATTGTTTAATTCTTCTATTTGCTTTCTTAATTGTTCTATTTCTTCATCTTTCTTTTTATTAGATTCTTGTAAACCTTGATTTTCCATATGAAGCATAGAATTTTGATTAATTAAAGGATTTTCATCATTATATACTTTATCAAATTCTTCTTTATTGTGTATTTCGATTGGTGGTTTATCAGGGCCTTTATCGGAATTTATTTCTGTAAATTTAATAGATTCATTTGATTCTTCAGATTGATCTGTTAAGTAATTAGTAATCATTGAAGTTAAAAGTAATGCGGCAACAGGAAGTATTGCACCTACAAGATATACAATAATTACATTTGCCTGGGCATCCGGTAAATCTGTCCAAATAAATATAGGTTCTTTAAAATACCTAAGATTTTCAACAGAATTATTTATAATATATTTATATGAACTATATACATTACCAATTACCTGTACTAATGTAAACATAGTCATAAGCACCCAAGGCATTATTCTATTTCTATCTTTAGCAGAAGTTAACAAACTAAATAATACAGCTGCCTGGCCAACCTCAAATGCAAATGCTAATATAATTGACATCCATGAATTATTTGCTAATCCAAAAAATGCACAGGCATGCCAAAATGAACTAAATGCAACAATTAAATACAAAATTGCAAAAAGCCCTATATAAATCGTGTGTTTTGTAAATTTCATTATTTTTTTATTATCTATAATTTTGTTATGTCATATAATTACATATATATTGAGTGTTATTTAAGTATTTATAATCTGGAATATCTATATAATATTTATATTCTCCACTATGTGTATAGTTTTCTCCATGATAAAAGTATTCTAAATATTCTGAATCTAATATTTGCATACTATAAAAAATATATTGATAATTATCATTATTAAAGAATTTATTTACAAATATTATTGAATAATATATTTGATCTATTCTTTGATTAAAATTAAAATTATTCATTAATTCACTTAATACATATTTATCAAGTTGTTTATTCGTTTCATTATTTTTGACAATCATAAATGTTGTCATTATCATTCCTTTAGAATTATAATCATAATTATTTTTTTCACAATATTGTAAAAATTGTTCCTTTTGAATTGGATTTAATTGTCGTGTATTAATCCATTCATCATATTCATTTAAATAATTATCTCTCCATGGATGAAGTAAATATGCACAATTATATGAAGAATACGACTTAAATTGTAATATAAATTTATTAATAGATTTTTTTATATGAACTGATGCATCAATTTTTACACAAATATCAGTAGATATATAATCTAGTGCAGTATAACGTGCTATTAATGTTTTTTGCCAACTATTATATTGATTAATATTTGGATAATTTAGTTTTTTAAATTGCCAAACATTTGATTTTAAATCATCTCTATCAGTTAAACATATATATTCTGCATTTTCATCTATTTCATCTGGATCTCTTAATATATCATAATCACCAAATAAATATGTTACAACACTATATAATTTTTTCTTATATGTTATAAATTCATCCCAAAAATATGAATGTATTACTTTAGTATATGCATGACACCCAAAAGGTAATTTATGATTTGTTACTAAATATAATATATTTGGATTTGTTTCATAAGAAAATTTTGCACATTCATAAAATGAAGGCATATTAATATTAGTGTCAATTCCATAAAATGATAAAGTAGAAATTATGCGATCTTCACCAAAATTAGTATTTTTATCATTGATTAATGTATCACATACATCTTTATATTTTAAACATAAATTTTTCCAAAATGATATTTTACGAAGGGAAAAACCGCCATTAGCACTAGTATTACTAAAATAATTTAAATAATTTTTATCATCACAACATATAAAATGTGGTGCACCAATATAATCATAATTTTTATCACACCAATATTCTAATTCATCCCTAAATACCCAACAATCTGGTTGATAAATTAACATAAATTCATATGATTCAAAATATTCATAAAAACCAGAATTTAACATTAAAGAATTATAACCTTTAGGATAATCAGTAAAATATGAATCCCAAAAATAATAATGTTCAGTAAAATTAAAATTATTAAAATAATATGTTCTATCTAATGACTTTGGACCAACTGCAATAATATCATATTTTTCAACTGGTAATATTTTAAATAATTGTTTTATTGAATTATATTCATCAAAATTAAATTCTTGTTTATATATTGGTACTATTATTACACATTTATTTCTATTCATAAATATATAAATAAATTTAAATTAAAATAGTTAAATTAAAGGGAGAATTTAATTTCTCCCTATTTATTATTTTCTAACTATATTTACTCTTATTCTATTTTTTAATATACTATTATATTCATCATCTGTATGTTTTTTAATATATTCTTTAATATCTTTATCAGTAACATCATTTAAATCATTTAATTCCCCATCGATTTTCCATACCGTTAATCCATATTTTTCTTTATCTTTAAATGATTTAACATATTCTGAATAACAATTTTTTATTTCTCTAATATTTAAAACATACATATAAAATTTAATTCCATAATCTCCTCTAATAATTAATTGTCTATCTTTATATGTTTCATGTAAACATTTATTTAAATAAGCATCTGATTGTACGTCATTTAATACTAATTCCATTAACACATATACATCATCATTAAGATCTTGTAATGTTAATTTTTCTAAAATTATATTTTTCAAATTTTTCATTTTAGTTTAATATATATTTAAATTTTTATTGGTTCATTAAGTTTAAATTTCTCTAAATCTTGTTTAATATCATAAAATTCTCCACCCATATTAGATGGTGATACATGATTTACGGCAATTTCAACAGATCTTAATGTACCTATAGGATTTCCATCTCTCCATCCGCAATCCCATTCAAAACGAAGTTTACCACTTAATTTACTTGGAAGTTTAATCCAAATTTCTTTGGGGAAGTCTTTATTATCTTTAACAACGGCTTTAACTATGTTTTTAACATTCTTGTCAAGCCATTGATTAATCCAGCCAAAATATTTCTCTAAAAATTCTTGTTTATAATATTTTGCTTGAACGGGTTTAATATATTTCTTTGATACTTTTAATTCATAACCAGGAAATTCAATTACATCTTCCCAATAGTCAAATTTAGTTGATTCTACAATATATGTTTTAATATTTTTCATTATTTTTCACATCCTTTTATTTTTTCTAAATCACGACCTTTAAGAATTGTGGCCCATTTAGGTGCATTTTCAGGATCTTCACTATTTTTAACAATTGTTCCCCAAAAACTATTTTCACCATGCCAAGCTACACATGCTTCAGGCTCAGAGAAATTCCATTTAGTATTATCATTAACTTCCCAATATTCAGCTTTAGAAATAGGTTCTTGTTTAACATCAGATTCCCAATTATTAGAATATCTCATGTCATTACCAACACCCTTTATATAAAATCTAATAACATATTTTGGTTGTTTTGCTTCTGTTATCTTTTGTATAATATTTTTCATTATTTATATTATTTTATATTTATTTATCTTCATTTAAATCAATTTCTTTTCCTTTTGAATTAATAAACATAACTATTTTTCCTTCATCTTCTTTTAATTGTTTAACAATAACACATTGTTGTTTTGGATTTAATTCAAGGTGTTTATTTATTGCTTCTTTTACTTCATCAATTGTTTGAAAATATGCTCTACCAATATGACCACGATTTCCAGTTATAGTATACATAGTTTCGGATTCCCCTTTATGTCCTACTTTAATATAAAATGCAGAATAACATGGAAACTCAACTTTAGTTTTTAACCATTTATTAGTATTATAATCATAATATTTTACAATTTTATGATTTGCTTCTGTAATATAATTATTTATATTTTTCATTTTTATATTATTTTATTTATTAAATTTTGGTTTTTGTCTTAATGACTTTAATTTTGGTAGAAGTTTCTTAAGTTCAGTTGACTCCCATCCAGTTTTTTCATAATGTTCATCTTCAATAAAATGTATGAATGAATTGATAAAACATTTTAATCCTTGACGATAATATATTTCATATAATTGATCGGCAACTTCTGTTTTATAATCAGAAAAATCTTTATTTGCTTCAGTTATAGTTGTTATTATGTCTTTCATAATTTGATAATCTTTATATTTCTAATCTTTATATTCACTAAAATCTAGAATTTTGTTCTTTTCACAATAATCACCAATAAGTTCAACAATATCTTGTAAATATCCTGCAGCCTTTTCACCTTCTTTACCTCTACATATATCTGCTCCAGTTACTTCATTAGTTACATCCATCAAAAATCTACAAAATTCTGAAACATCTTTAGCTTCTTTATCGGCATAATCAAAAACTGCATCCCAAGCTTTATCTTGTAAAGATGAATTACTTTCATTTATTTTATTAACTATATCTTTCATTATAATTTAAAATTATTTTATTAATCAGTTGTTGTTGATGCTAAAATATTTTTTGCATATTCTTTTAATTCATCAGCACCAAAACCAGTTAATTTTCGACTTGCACAACTTCTAATTGTTAATTCCAATAATTCTTTTGGTTCGGCAGAGTTATTATGCATTAATATATCAATTATATCATTAATATATTTTTCTTTAGGAGTATTTGATTCATTTATTATAAATGTTTTAATGTCTTTCATAATTTAAAATTATTTATTTATTTAATGCTGCGGAATAAATTATACCATCTTTTTCTTTACCATGTCCGATATTACGATAAGAAGTTACTTTACCATAATCATTACGGATATTATATACAACATCTTTTGTATCTTTACATAATACAATTTTTTCTACTTTTTCTTTCGTAGATTTTCCTTTTTCTTTAAGTTCTTCTTTAGCTTCATTTTCATCTGTTGTATAGATTGCCACAATAGTTAATTTCTTAGCCATTGGACGAGATGTAGTACATACCCAAATAGTAGCATTATCATCAGTCATTTCTTTTGTATATAATCCATGAACTGCAAATACTTTATCTTGACCTTCTATTTTTCCACGTTCTATATATATTCCACCGGTTGAACCTGTAAATGTTAGTTTTTCTTCAGTATCTCCACCACCAGAGCCATCTGCATATTTAAGACCTAAATATTTTTGTACATCAACTGGGGCTTTAGGATCATTTGAACGCCAACTTTCTTTAATAAATGTTATTATATTTTTCATTTTGAAACTTACTTAATTTATTTTATTTATATACAATTTTCTTCTATTATTGTTTCTTCTTTAATAGCAGATTGTAACATTTTAAGTTTTTGTGTTTCTCCAATAAAATAAATCCCAGAATAAGGATCCCATCCTATTTTAATTCCTCCAATATCTTTAATTTTTTTACCTTTATCTGATATTGTCCAAGTATCTGCATTTTCATTTTTTAAATATAATGCAGATAATGCTTCTTTATTTTCATTAATTTTTGTTATTATGTTCTTCATTTTGTTATAGATTTCATAAATTTGTCGTCTTTAAGTTTGTTCATTGCAGAACCTTCTTTATCTGGATAAGCAGAAGATTTATCATTAGCATCTGTACCTCCTTTGAATATTTGAGGCATATCATCTCTTGAAGGTGCTGATTCAAATGGATAATTATTTGCTTTTATATCTAAAAGTCTATCAGTAATATAATCAATTATATCTTCTTTTATTTGTTTAGTTAGTTTCTTTGACGATAATTTTGGAATATATTCACAATAAACATCTATTAAAGAATCATCAAATGTATCTTCAAGATACTTACGAATTTTCTTTCTATCAAAGTCATCATCAAAGAAATTAGGTCCATCTACTTTATTTGATGGGAGCTTACCATTATTTTTATTATTATCTGCCTTAACTGCTGCAATAGTACCTTGAACAGCTTTAAGCATTTGAATTGGAGATATATCACCATCATAATTAAATGATAATATTTTTCCATTTGGATTTAATGCTATAGCTTGTAACCATGTATGATGACCATCAATAACATAGTTTTTTCTAAAAGTAACTATTGGTTTGTTAATCTCAATAGGATTTGAAAAGGTCTTCTTAAATGAATCTTCTTTTGTCAAAGCATGTTTAAGAGACTTATCCAAATCAATTTCTTTTTGTGTTGGCATTAATTGAGATACTGGAATTTTTTGTACACTAAATCTAAGTTGTGTATCTCCCAAATCTCCGCCAAAACCATCTTCTAATAATGTTGCTGATTTTGGATCTTCCAACATTTTATTAAGTGTATCTACGTAATCTTCATAATCTTTATGTTTCAACCACTTCTCAAGCTCTTTACGACGTTGTTTATTAGAAGTGGTAGAAACTTCACGAGATTCGAATATGTAATTATTAAGAGATATCATTTATAAACTTATTTATTTTTCATATTCTGTTAATATGTCCAATAATTTATGCATTAATTCATGCCAATCTTTTTGTTTATCCTTGTGTGTTTCAGAAATAATGTTCGTAAACATTTGTTTTAAATTATGAACACATTCGTCAAAATCTACTTTTGTAAATTCATAATAAGGAATATCAATATGACGTTCATTAACTAATAATGCTTTTAAATCTTTCATTTTTTTAATTCTTTAATATATTTTTTAAGATCTTTAATATCTTCTTTTTGATATTCTTCTTTTCCAAATAACTTAAATCCCCAAAAATTAGTACCTTTATCAATTATTTCTTGAAGATCTTTACCATCTTTATCACTATTAATAAGCTCTTTACGACGTTGTTTATTAGAAGTAGTTGAAATTTCACGAGATTCGAATATATAATTATTTAATGATCTCATTTATACTAATATTTCATTAAAATTTTTAATCTTTATTTTTCCTTTAACACTATCTTCACTAAATAATGTTACTTCGTATTTATGGTCTATATAATCACCAACAAATACGTATCTGTCATCTCCTGATTCTTCTTCAACAAAATCAAATCCTAATTTATACATTGCATTTTCAACATCTTCAAAATTTACCATTTTGAATCCATGTTTAATAGATCCAAATTCACGAAGTGCTCTACCTATTTCTTCATGAAGTTCTTCTGATTCAGTTGACTCATTAATATACAATTTTATGTCTTTCATATTAATATTTATTTATTTTGTTTCATTATAATAATTACAAACCTTTTCTGCTTCTTTAGTATTTTTAAATACTGCAACCTTTGGATTGTTTTTATCTTCAATGCTTATAAATGCATTCCATGCTAAGATATCTCTATCATCATCAGGATTTACAAAAACAACATCATCATTATGTTTCTTAACAATTACATTATATGGATATGCATCACCATCTTCGTCTATCCAACCTAAAATAATGTTAGCACCATCCTTTAAATCTAATACATTAACATAATATTTATTAATATCGACTTTAGTTTCATTAATATAATCTTTAAATGATTTCATGTGTAAAATAATAATTTATTAAAAATAATATTTATTAATGTTAAAAAAATAGAAGATTGTTTCTTGGAAACAATCTTCTTAATGTTATTTTCTATATTCTAATGAGTCTTCGTCAAATTGTATTTCAATTGGATATTCATTTTCATTATTTGATTCTGATGCTTTAAATATATCGACCAATTTTTCTTGTACATTTTCTTCAGTAACATCTATCATATCAAACCTATCAAATTCAATAATATATACCAAATTTTTAATTTTAAAATAGTCAAGTTTTATGTCATCATCAGTTTTCTTTACATCATATTTCGAATCCCATTCAATATATTCTTTAGGTTCTATGTCAATATGTTCAAATGTATCATATTCAAAATGTACGTCAATAATGTTTTCAAAATTATTTCCAAAGAATTTTTCCGAATAATCTTGTCCGGATGGTAGTTGATTTAACCATCTGTCATCCATATATTGTTGTATATCTGATTCTTGAAATGTTTCAGGGGCTTGTAATATAATTTCTTCGGGTTGAACTATATATGTTGCAATAACAGAGTTCAATCTATAATTTTCAACAGCTTCTTTAATATAATTTCTAAATGACTTCATTATTCATCTAATGATATATTTTCTTTAATATTAATATAATAAGGACCTTCATGCATATTACGTTCAATATCATTTTGACATTCTTTCATAAGTTCATATACATTAGTCAATAGTTGTTTAACTTGTTTATTAGTTAAAATAAAGTTAACAACCTTATTGCAGAAATATGTAATTTGTGAAGGTGCACATTTATATTTCTTTGCTAAATCTTTATTAGATATCTTTTTATGATCATTAAGACCTCTTGCAGCATAGAAAATATCCATAGTTTTCTTATCAAAATTTTTCTCAATAAGTTCAAATGCCTTATCCCAAGATTTCTTAATATCTTCTTGATCTAAGTTTGCAGAAGCATCATCAACTTGACCCATAAAGTCAAATAATGACTTATTACCATCTTCACCATTCTTAACTGTCTTATCACCTGATATAGAATAGCTTCTTGTATTCTTACCAGTTTCGGCCTTTTCTTTTCTTTGTTGAGATACAGGAATCTTAACCAAGTGTGACAATTCTTTAATACCATCAAGTATAAAGTTACGAATAATCCATGCAGCATATTGACCAAATGTCAACTTAGTAACATCTTGATCATGTCCTTCCTCATCTTTTTTAACTCTTTTAGGTGCACCATATTGTTGCATTGCATAATGTAAACCTTTATTACCCTCTTGTACCAAGTCATCAAATCCCATATTTGATTTACCATCAAATTGGTGAGCAATTTTCATTACAAGTGGTTGATATTGTTTAGCCGCATTATTACGACCTTGTTCAGTATCAAGAGAAAGAATAAAATATTCGGCAGGTCTTTCCTTATTTAATATATGTTTAAACTCTTCTTCTGTAAAGAATACTGGGATTTCACGATATCTGCCAGATTTTACGACAGCATATATATTATCCCACAAATCTTTATTTGATGCATTAGTTCTACCTTTATTATAAAAACCAGCCAATACATTATCTTCATCTGATTCCAATTCTGTAAGATAAGTGTTATTATGATCTATTAAATATTGAATAACATATTTTGTATTAGGAGATAATACTTTGTCTGCCAACTTTAAATATTTTTCTAAATCACTAGAACTAATGTAATTTATTGTTTTGTCACCTACATTAATTTTGTTAATTTTTGATTGCGCTTCAACAATTGTTGTTAAATTTTTCATAAAGAATCTATTTAATTAAATATTTAATTTGTTATTTCAGTTCAATTTTGCAAAATTATTAATAATAATAGAATTAAATTGAAAAAATTCAATCATTTATTTCTATTTTAACATTAATTAAACTTTTATTAAAAATAATTTATTTTAGATAATGAATATAATTAAAACTGTATGTTCATGGACATTAACTTATAAATTTTTTAATTTATTTTATTCTTTATATGTTTATATTAAAGATTTAAATTATATAGGAGAAACATTTTATTCCGAAGCATTTAAAAGGGTGTTAAAAGAATATATAAATGTTGATATTGAAAAGGATTGGATAGGTCGTTTATATGGTGTTATCAACCCATTAATTGATATGAATGGAAAATTTAACATTAATAATATGATTATAGTGTTAGATGAAGATAATACAAATAATAATGATCAAGTTCAATATTTTGTGCATAAACAACTATCATTAATTTCAGAATTATTTAAAATAGAAAAGTTATATGATTATATAAATTTATCATTTGAACATATTGGTCCAGAAAATTCAGATAATTATTTATTAATATTTGATATAATATCTCGAAAAGTTCTGGCTAATAATTTTAAGAAATTTACAATACAATTGTTAATTTATGTTATAATTTTTCTATCTTTAATTATGTTTGTATTATAACAAACTTTAAAAATATATTTTTATAATTAAAATGATTAATCCAGAAGAAAAACAAAAGCAATTGCAAGAATTTGATGCTTCTTTGGAAGGAAAAACACTTGAAGAATTAAAGGCTATTGAACAAGATATTATTAAAGAAGCCGAAGATTTGGATAAAGAAGTATCTGAAACAGAATTTAAATTACCTAAAAAGAATTATGCAACAGTAGCTAAGGCTATACATACACTTCTTGAGAAAAAGACAGTACAATGGCAATTTACTCTTGGAATGATTGCATTATATGATTTTTGGGATGAAAAGAAAAATCCAGGTAAAGTTAAGTATCCTGTGTTAGATAGTACTTTACGTACTCTTGGGGAAGCTTCATTTACTGGTTATGAAGAGTGGGCTGCCGTAGTAGCAATTAACAAGTATTTTGAAGATATTCGTGAAGAATATGTTAATATTACTGAAAAGGTTTATGATGTTGCATCTAAACATAATTCAGTAATTGATAGAATTCAAAAGGCAACTCCAATTGGTGAAGTTAAACAACAATAATTAAGCTATTTAAGTTTATTTATATTTAATTTGTTATTAAAGTGTAACTCATATGTGGTTACACTTTTTTATTTTTAATTAAATGGCTAAAAAGAAAAAAATATTGTTAAAACCAAAATCTGACATAGGAATGAATAGAGAATTACCTATGTGTTATAATTGTATGTGGAGGCATAAAGATACTGGTTGGTGTCCAATGTATGATGAATTTTATGATTATAATCATATATGTCCAACCAAAAAAATATTCAGATACAATTTTGAATTAATGGAATTAGGTTATAAGAATTTACATATTTAAATGGGATTAAATGTTGCGATAGTTGGTTCAAGAGATATAAATGATTTAGAATTATTAGAAAATATATGGGAGCAATTAAAACTTCCATATAAAGATATTTGCATAGTTTCTGGAGGAGCTGTTGGCGTAGATACTAATGGAGAAGAATTTGCAAATAAATATAATATACCAACATGTATATTTAAACCTGATTGGGATAGATATGGTAAACGTGCAGGATTTAAACGTAATGAAGATATTATTAAAAATTGCGATATATGTATAGCGATTTGGGATGGTAAATCTCCAGGCACAAAACATTCTATGGATTTATGTAAAGCTTATTTTAAGAGATTATATGTTTGGAATAATTCACCAGGACAAAAGAAATTATTTACATATAAATACGAAAATACACAATTAGAATTATTTTAGGAGTTGAACATTGGTTCAACTCTTTTCTATTTTTTATTAAAATATGTTTAAAAATATTTATGAAGTTTAATGGACCATTTGTTCTCATAAATGAAAAAAACAATTATGAATTAACTGTACAAAACATTATAATAGATTTAAATAATACTTATTTTGGAGAATGTGCAATAAGTTTTTATTTCAATTCAAACATAACTGAATTTGAATTAAATAAAATGTTCAATATTTCATATTTAATAAATAACAATTATACATCAAAAAAAGATATTGCGAGTGATTTTAAATTATTTGAGTTTTATAATAGACAACGAATATTAAGTTTAGAATTAAAGAATGGTGTTATTTATGAATATAATTTAGATGATTGTAATGGTAATTTTTGTAAAGTTTATTTTGATTGGTATATAGTTTCTTATGAAAGCAGAGTGTTTAATAAAATAAATAATATTAGAGAGTCACAAGAAAAACTTTTTAAAGAAAATCTTGATAGACTTAAAAATCAACCTCCAATTGGTAGTATTGAATGGTTAATGAATACTAAAAGAAAAACACCAAGTTATATAAATGATAATGAAAGTGTTTGGGAACATAATATTAAACATTCATTTTTACCATGGAATTGGTTTAAAAATCATAAAATAACACCAGAAGAAACTTTTGATTGGCATTAAAATATGATACATTTTATATTTACAGAAAATGATCCTCGATATTTGTTTTTAAAATTTGATAATCGTGAAGATGATGAGAATTTACAAGGTTTAAAGAAACATATTAATCTTGTAGATCCTATATGTTATTTGGCAACATATCAAGGAAGAGAACCATTTACCCAAGATTTTTTATATGAATATATCCAACCTACGGGGCAGCGAATTTATTATTGTGCTATAGGTTTGTGGCAAGAAATATATATTTATTTTAGGGATCATAACATACCTTTTGATGGGTTAATGGATCATCAACAATTCTTTAAAAGAAAAATGCAACATTCTTTTGAAGAATTTAAAGCAATTGTTGATAGTTGGGGTATGTCAAGAATTCCAAGACCTTATCAATATGAGTCAGCATATAAAATTTTGACATGGAAACAATCTATAAGTGAACTAGCTACACGTGCAGGTAAAACACTTATAGCATATATGGTGTTTAGATATTGTGTAGAATATCTTGGTGCTAAAAGAATGTTAATGATAGTTCCATCAATTGACTTGGTAACACAAGGTTTTAATGACTTTAATGAATATAAAGAATTTTTCAAAACTGAATGTATTTGGGCAGGAGGTAAATTAGTAGAATCTGCAAATTTGACAATAGGTACTTTCCAATCACTTATAAAATTCTTGGAGAAAAAGGATGCAAAAGGAAAACCTAATAAAAAATATAATCCACATTTTTTTGATGGTTATGACATAGTATTTGTTGATGAAACACATAGGGCTACTGCTGAACAAATGAAAACAATTATTAGTCAGCCCTTTATGAAAAATGTAAAAATAGCCTATGGAATGACTGGAACTATTCCTGAAAAAAATACTATCCCTTATTTTTGTCTTAAATCTTTATTAGGTGCAACCATACAAATAATCAAACCTTATAAATTAATGGAACAAGGTTATATATCAAAGGTTAAAATAAAACAAATAAGATTACATTATAAAGATAAAAATTTAGAAAAAAATGCATATATGAAATGCGCAGAATATGCTATTGGAGATTTCAAATTAGAACCAGATCCTAAAAAACCTGGTAAGATGAAAAAAATACCTTTAGAAAATCCAATTCATCAATTAAAGTTTGAAAAGAATATACCTGGTGGTGTATTAGATACTAAACATTTAATATTTGGGGATAAACGAGAAGATGATTTGATGTATAATGAAATGAGAGATTCATATATAAAAGCATTAAAAACATTATTAGCAGAATCAAAAAATTCAAATGCATTGGTTGTAGAAAGATATACAACCCATTTTATGGATGCTCGTATAGATTATCTTTGTAATAATGTTTTATCTATATGTACAAATAATACATTAATACTTGGACATCATACAACTTATTTACAATATTTGACTGATATAATTATTAAACGTTTCCCAAATAGACATGTTGTAACAATTACCGGAAGTGTAAATAAGAAAAGACGTGATGAAATAAAAACATTATTAAAAGAAAATAATGATTGTATTCTAATAGCATCTTATGGGGTTATGTCTACAGGTATTACTCTTTCAAATCTTTGCTTTGGTGTATTATTTGAATCATTTAAATCTAATGTTGTCAATATGCAATCTATAGGACGTGGATTAGGATTGTCAGATCTTAAAGAAGAATATACATTATTTGATTTTATAGATTGTTTCGATAAAGTATGTACAAATAAAATTTATCAACAAGGATTAAGAAAAATAGAAATTTATGAAAATAATCATTATCCTTACGAAATTATAAATGTTAGGGTTTAATGTCTATTTTAATTATAATTTATAGTTATTAATAATGGAAATTAATGAATATCAAAATCAAACAAAAAACTATTTACCATATCCTCCAGAATTAGGACCATTTTATAATACTATATGTTTACAAAATGATATAGGCAATTTAAGTAATAAAGTTAAAGAACTTATGGATAATCCTGAACAAAAAATTGATAAACAATATGCATTAAAAATGGCTATTAATTTAGGAGATATTATGGGTCATGTTTCAAATTTGGCAAACGATATTGGGATGACATTGGAAGAATTATGTGCATTAAATTTAAGAAAGCTTCAAATGGAAAGAGATAAATTTCATTTAAAACAAAATCAAAACATAAATACATATGAAAATAAGTAAAACACCTTTTATTAAATGGACTGGTAGTAAAAGAAAACAAGCATCATATATTGTAGATCAATTCCCAAAAGAAATAAATACATATTATGAATGTTTTTTAGGGGGAGGTTCAGTTTTGCATGAATTATTAAATCGAATTTCTACAGGAGAATATAAAGTTAAAAAAATAATATGTTCAGACCTTAATAGAGATTTAATAGATATATTTAATATATTCAAAAATAAAGATACTCGTCAAAAATTATTTGATTATTATTCTAACTTACATTATCAATTAATAGATAGAGCAGATATTCCAAACACACCAGATCCTTCTGATCAAATTAAGAAGTGTCAAACATTATATTATGAAATGCGTGATAAGCTTAATAGTATGAAACCAGGTGATGCAGAACGCCCATATATATTTTATTGGATAACAAGAACATGTTTTAATGGTCTTATAAGATATAATCCAAAATCTGGAAAATTTAATTCACCATTTCATGTAGGTGGTCGTTTTGGTATTAAACCAGAAGAACTTCAAAATGTATTTGATAGTTGGGGTTATGTAATGGATAATGTTGATATAGAATTTGTATGTGAATCATATGATGAAGTGATTAAAAATGCAAAAGAAGGTGATGTAGTATATATGGATCCTCCTTATGAAAATACTGGTGGAATGTATTTTTGTACAACATTTGATGCAGAACATATGTATGATGTTATTGAAAACGTATCATCTAATGGAGCTAAAATATTATTAAGTTATGATGGATATACTGGTGATAATGATAATAGGACAGCAAATGTACGTAAATGGTATGTTAGACATGAGTATGTGAATAGTGGACATTCATCATTTAAAAAGTTAAAATCTAAATCATGTGGAACAGCAGCTAAAGATGTTTTGCGTGATTCGTTATATATGAACTTTTAAATAAATAAAAATATAAAATTAAATATTATGAATAAATCTATAACTGTTAATGAGCTTAAACAAATTTTAAATAAATTTAATGATAGTGATATTGTTAAAATTGAAATAAATGGAGCGTATTGGGATATTACAAATATAGAGTATAAAGATAATACTGTATTTTTAAAATATGAATAAAGAAGAATTAATTGAAAGAATAAATTTAAAAGCTTGGGCTTCACCAGTACCTAATGATATTATAGATAAATGTTATAAAATGTTATTTGAAGATGATTCACAATGGAAAGAACATTTTGATAATGAGGCATTATATGTAATAGGATTATCAGAAGATAAATACGATTATTATTGGGTATGTATAAATAATAAGGAACGAAAACTTAAATTTATTACTTGTGTATATAATATTGATAAACCTTGTAAAAGAGTTACTAAAACTTGGAATAAAGATGAAAGAAGAAATATATTGAATGAAGTTAAAGAATATTTTAAAGAAAATTCATTAAAAGAAAATTTAATATATTTAGATGAAAAATTAAAAATATAAATAAATTAAAATATAATATGAAGAATATTGGATTGGTATATATGGCAACATCAGTTTATAAAAATTATTTTCCTAATTTTTTAGAATCAATTAAATTTTTATTTCCTGATGATAATAAAACATTAATAGTTATTAGTGATGGTTTACAAGAGTACAATAATCAAATAATTAATAATACAAAAATATATGTTAAAGACGTAGTAGATCTTCCATATCCATTTTTACCTTGTTGTAAATTTAGATTTGTAACAAGATATACAAAGGAATTTAATTTTGATTTTATTATGAATTTTGATTCAGATACGATTTTTTTAGAAAAACCTAAAGAGTTTTGGGAATCACTCAAAACAAAAATGGAAAGTGGAAAATTATTAATGACATTACACCCACATTATTTATATACACCATATAGAGATTTTTATGAACCATTTATTGTTTCTAATAAAGAAAGTATAGGTTATATTGATGCAAATTATATTAATGAACATCGATCTTATATAATGACCAGTTTCTTTGGAGGAAAATATGATATTATAAAATATTTTGATGATAAAATTTATTATATGCTTGGTAGAGATATGGATAATCTTAGATGGATTCCACGTTTTCCTGATGAAGCATATATGAATAAATTATATATTGAAGAAAATGTTTTAAATAATAATGATAATATTTTGTTAGAAAGATATGTAACAATTAATCCTTATATTTATGGGGATTTTCCTGAAAGAAATAATGGGAATATACATATAAATAATTTTCCTGAATATGACGATACAATTTTTATGAATCAAAAATATGATGTATCAATAAAACAAACAAAGAAAAATAATGAAGTAGTATAAATTAAGAAAAAATCAAATAAAGTCAAAATCATATAAATGAATATAAGTAAAAATATTAATTGGTTTAATTATATTGATCATATATTTGTAATTAATTATATTAATAACAATAGATATGATGCAATATGTAAAGAATTACTTAAAGTCGATATTGATATACATAAATTATCAATAGATAAATTTTCTTTTTTATTTGATATTGATTATAATATACTTAATAATTATATAAATTTTGAAAATATTGTAAATGATATTAATATACATATTAATAATATATCAGATTTTGTTATTGACTATACAAAAATATATTTAAAACTTGGATTAAATTTATATAAAATATTAAAGATATCAAAATTTATGAATTATGAAAGAATACTAATATTAGAAGATGATGCAATATTTTTAAAAAATTATAAATATTTTAATGAAGCATTATTAAATCTTAATAGTTTATCTTTTGATATGCTATTAGGACAAGGTTATTATGGATTTAATCATAATTTTAATAATGCAATAAAAAACAAATGGCAAAATGAATTTTTCATTAGAACTGATATTGATAGTATTTTTACAAGTTATGGTGCTGCATTTGTATTATTAACAAAAGAAGGAATAAATAATATTATAAATATTTATGAATCATTAGGATATCCTATTATGCTAGATACAATAATTGGATTAACAAAATATAATCTTGACATATTAACAGTAAAAAAACCATTGGCAATACAAGATTGGTATTTTGAAGTTGGTGATGATAATACTTATAAACAGATTAATCAATATATGGATATTAATGAATATAAATAATTTTTCTGAATATAATGATACAATTTTATAAATCAAAAATATGATATTTAAATTAACAATATGGGATTAGATAATTTTACAAGATGTATTTACGGGTGGAAAGTTGAAGGTCGTAAAAATGTTAAAAAGTTTGAAGATAAACTTGAAAAAGTAAATGAAAATTATTATGATGATTATTGTGACTTTTTAGTAACAGATACAATGTGTGGTGAGTATATTTTCTTTGGTGCACATTTAGTTTATTATGATGCCGATGAAGGTGGAGAAGTTATAGTTAATGATAAACTTATTAAACAAGTTACTAATGAATATAAAAAATTTTTAAAAGAACACCCAGAATTAGATGAATTTCTTACTGAACAAATAGGAAAAATTACAACAAGTAAAAAACCACAATTATATATATTTCAACAAATTTGGTAAATTATTTAAATATATTTAATTTGATTTAATGAAAAACAACGAAGAATTATCTATTAATAAAAATTATAAATATGCTATATTATATTATGGAAATATTTTGACTCCTAATGAATGGAAAATATTAGAAGTACCATTATCTTCAATAAAATCATTAATGCCTTCATATAATGGTTATGATAAAATTGAAGTTGAATGGAATG
>Ga0326511_10001180_pt1 | contig 22053 bp, 20 predicted proteins | sample 0_2496_0518_D_FD_203701 | JGI IMG/M metagenome (GOLD analysis project Ga0326511, IMG submission 203701) | Bovine rumen microbial communities from UC Davis, California, United States - 0_2496_0518 | ecosystem: Host-associated > Mammals > Digestive system > Stomach > Rumen | place: USA... | reverse complement strand
AAGTGAGAATATTTCTTTGGTTTTCTAATTTGCCAATTAAATCTAAAGAATTGTCATACTCTTTAATTTTCTGTATTAAAGTATCTATACTGCGTATCTCATTTTTTATAGCAAACTCTAAATCTTGTCCTCCCATTTCTTTCTTGGTAGGGTTATTTGCTTTAATCTTGACTTTGATTAAGTCTTTATAAGCAGAAATAAGTTTTTCAATTTCGTCTTTCTCTTCGGAAGAAATTACCTTTCCTTTTTTACTTTCAAGAAGTTTCTTAATTGCTTCTTCCGAAGAAAGTAATTCGTTTTTATCCGACTCTACTTTTACAGGATTTGACAAACCCTTGTTTTTATCAGAATCATATTGTAATCTTAAAGAATTTAACAAAGAATCTTTTTTGCTTATATAAGATGAGGTTTGCTGAATTTGTTTCTGTTCTTTTTCTTGTAAAGCAATTAACTCTTTTTCACTTTTAATTAAATTCTTAAAGCTATTCAAATATTCTTCTATATACTGTTTATCGATAGAAGAAGAAACAGTATTTCTCATAGCCACCAATTCTTCTTCAAGTATAGAACGATGGTCATTTAATTTTGCTATCGAATCAGCAGAAAGTTTAGGCAAAATAGAACTATAAGACGATACCATATTATCAAATTTTATTTGACTTTTAGAAACAAAAGCATTAGTTTTTTCTATTTCTTTTTGGTTTGTTTGCTCTATTTTTTTTGTTTCTTTTGCTCTGTTGATATTTGCTTTATTGCTTTCCTCATTTCGTATATTCGATAATGTTTTTTCTCTTTCTTTTTCGAAGTTAGATATGTTATATGTATATTCATCATCAGTAGAAAAATATCTCAAACTCTTTAACAATGAATCTCTTTTATTCTCCATCGATGATATTAACTCATCTATATTTGAAGGGTCATATAATTTCCCATATTTTTCAGATAATTCTTGCCTGTTTGATTTATTTTTTTCAATCTGTTTATCTAATTTTAATATTTCTTTTTCTACATTTTCAAAAGAAGTATTTAAAATATTTGAAGTTTCTTCCCAACCTTCTTCTCCCAATTTCATTGACTTTAAAGCTATTTGTCCTTCTTTTGTCTTTTCTCTATAAGAAAAATCTCCGTCAGAAATAAGTCCAGTTTGAGATAAAATTTCATTTTGAGATAATTTAGGAGAAGTTTTTTCTTTTAATTTTTTATAAAATGTACTATCACCATGTGCAGTTAATGCCATAAAAATATCATCATCTTTTATTGCTTTTACTTTATCTTTTGATATTTTAGATTCAAAATTTTCAATATTTTTATCTAAATTTTTTATAAAATCAGATATTTCTTCTCCATAACTGTCAATATAATCATAACTTTTTTCTAACTTTTTTTTTGCTTGTAATAAAAAAGCATATTGCTTTTCTGGAGAATCGGAACTTTTATTATACGAAGAAAAAATCTCCTTAAAATCATCATTCCATAACTTAAATAGATTTACATCATCTTCTATAAGACTTTTAGATGTAGAAAATCTTTTTTCAGCATCTCTTCTTGCTTTTTTTTCAAGACTTTTTCTTGATTTTTCTCCTTCATTGCTCAACAAACTTCTTTTTAATTCATTTTCAGTAAATCCAACTTCGTCTAAAATATCTTTAAGTCTATTGTCAAACTCAACATCTTCTCCATTATATTTTTTTAGCAATTTTTTTAATTTAACGCCCTCATATAATTTTGCTAAATTAGAATCATAATCTATATTTTCAGTTTCGTTTGCTACCTCATTTTTTATTTCTAAAAAAATATTTTCAATTTTGCTTTTAATATTTTTTATAACTCTAGACAATGTTTCATCATCTAATTCATAAGAAAAGTCTAATTTGAATTTGTCGTTATCAGATGTTTTAGATTCACTTTTTATTTTATCTTCGACCTCAGCTTTAACTGTTTCTTTAGTTTTTTTGCTTTTTTCTTTAATTATATTTTCATTCTTTTCTATAATTTCATCTAATTTTTTTATTTCGTCATCTAAATTTTTGCTTATATTTTTAGACGATTTTTCTACTTCGGTTTCAGATTCTTTAATACTTTTGTTTCTGGCTTTTTGACTCTTCGCAACAGTTTCATCTATTTTTTTAGAAGGATTCTCAATTTTTTTACTTAATTTTTCATTTGAACTATCAATAATGTTTTCAATTTCTTTAACATCTTGTTTAAGACTTTTTTTTGTTTTTTTTGAATTATTAGTGATGTTTTTAGAAACTTCTTCAGATTGTTTAATTGTTTTTTTACTTATCTTTTCAGTTTCTTCTCCAACTTCTTTAATATCTTGTTCTATTTTTTCTGATGTTTGGCTAGTAAGTTTTTCTAAATCTTTTAACTGATTAGTCAATTTTATAGCAAATTCAAAATTTTCTACTCCAAATTTCCAATTTCCTTTTTGCTCTAATTCTTTGTTAATTTCGTTAATTGCTTTTTTGAATTTTCTAAAATTAGGAATTTCAGAGTCTGCACCACCTAAAGCCTTAAATCCATTATAATATTTTGTTACTTCTCTTGCATATCTTTTTTTGTCATTATCAGACAACGCTTCTTTATATTTCTTGAGATTGTCATTCATTCCTTTAATAGAATTAGAAATATCTTTAATATATCTTGAATAATTTTTTGTGATTTTATTATCAGAAAATGCTTTTTTTAATTTTTGGAATTTTTCTACAGAATCTTCCATCTCGTTATTAAAATTTTCTAAATCAGACAGATTTCCAATTTCTACTTCTATTTTTGGGGTACTTATCTTTTTGATTTTGTTATCAATTTCTATTATATTTTCAACCATTTTTTCTATATTTTTCATTGAATCAAAAATGCTATCCCCTTTGTCCGTACTATATGTTTTTTTCATCTAACCACCACCTTTATAAAATATTTAACAATTCGTTTAGTTTTTGGTTATATATTTTTCTACACTCAATTTCACACATTTTCAAATCGTTTTGTAAGTCATCTTCCCAATTTGAAATACAATATTCAAACTCTTTTTCTAATTCATAAAATCTAGTTTCTCCATTTTCTCCCCTAAAAGCAGGTTTATACCACTTATGTTTAGAACCTTCTGTAACCACCCAATAAGGAACTTTACTACTTAAAGGATGTGGATTCCCAAAATCATCAGTTTCATCCAATATACCACCATGCCATCCTCTTTTATACATATATTCAAATATATATTTATTATTTCTTCCATGTCCTAAAGCATTGATATTGAAACCGACATCTATCTTCCCCTTTTTTTTCTTAATAGAAGCAACATTATAAAAACTTTCGCTTCTATGGTATCTTTTAGGAGTATATTCTCCATAATAATTTTCAGAATAATTATATGCAATATCCTCAAATCTTCCTTTAAGAGAATCGTAATCGTACTTAAAATTATCAAGATATTTTAATATTTTTCTTAAATCCAAACTCATAAAATCACTTTCCTTCAGGGTTTATAGAAAAACTATCCTTATTCTGCATTATCCACTCTAAAATAGTACCTAAAACAAGTTTATTCCCTTCTAATTTTCTATCAAGCCAACTTGTTAAAGATTTGTAGTTTTCAGAATAATCTTGAATAGTTAAATCTAAAAATATATTAAACTCATTCTTTTCTTTCTCTGGAATAATACCGAATAAATAACCAAATGTTTCAGACTCCATCAGTAAATCGTATTCACTAACTGCATTTTTGAAGTCTACATCAACTTTCGTATATAAATTTATTAAGTTTAACACATACAATATATGCCTAGTTATAGAATCGCTAATAAATACAATTCTTTCGGCTTCTTCGTCTTGTCCTATATTTATTTTTCTTTCACTTGTTAATTCAACTATTTTTTCACATATTGATTTCTTTTTAACACAAGAAATATATTGTGTGTCTTTCAATGTATCAACTTTATCTTTGTTATCTTTTATAAATTCTATATATTCTTTTACTGTCATAATAATCACTCCTTTTATTCGCAGAAACATGAATAACCGATACAAATAGAATCGGCTATATCGTCATTTACTTCTAAATTAAATTTATCTAATACAAATCTAATAGATTGTTCTTTTAATTCTTCTCGTTTCACTTTACTTCCTTGCTTAAATCCTAATGCTTTTCTCCATTCAGTAGGTTTTATTCTCTTAAAATCACATTTATTTTTAATAGAATATCCATATACTACACCAACAACAGTAGTTAGCATTCTAAATGTTTTAGGATTTCTTACAACAGATGTGTCCTCAATAACAACAGAAGTAGGAGAGTAGTGTTCTAATTTTTTTATTATCTCAATACACATTTCTTTTAATCTAATTTCAGAATCTTTTACCTTTTTTAAGTTTATCAACACATAATCTTTTAATTCTCCATCTTCCCAACAAGAAATGCCAGTACAAGTGCTTGAACTATCTATCGCAACTAAAATCATAAACAACACCCCAAATATCTAATTAAGCCGATGTTTGCACCATAAATCGTATAAATCGGCAGTCTTTTCTCTATCAAATAAAAACACAATTATAGGATTGCCTGTTTTTCTATCTTCGCTAAATTCTAAATGCAACAACTCTGCACCATTTTTCATATACGCTCTTGCTTGGTAAATATTTAATATCCTAACAACCCCAAATACATTGTATTTTTTTCCTGTTACTTTACTAACCTTAAAATGTTCTCTCTTATTTTCCATGTCTATCAATCCTTTCATTCCCCAACAGTAAAAAAAGAGGTCTTAATATCGTGAATTAAAACCTCTTAAAAAACCAATAATTCACTATTTTTTCTTTTTGTCGACTTTAAAAAATTTCTTTTCTTTACTGTCTTTCTCGGAAGTAACTTCATCTGCTTTTTCCTCAACCTTTTTTTCAATAGTCTTTTCAATTTTTGTAACTTCTTTTACTTCCTCTTTAATTTCTGTTTTATCAGCAACTTTTACATTGCCTAATATTTTCTCTATAATAGCCTTTGTAGACTTTTCAAATGTGTCGATTTTACTCAAATCGCACTTTTTTAATTCCTCTTTTGCTTTTGCAATATTTATCTTTCCAACATTATAATCCTGACAAATAACAAAAACATTTTTACAATTTTCGCAACAGAATAAAACACTATAACCTTGTTTCTTTGAACTACCACAAGAAGAACAGTATTCATACTCTGTTCCGTCAACTATACATTTTCTTAAACTCACTTAAAGTCACATCCCTTCTCTGAATTTTGAAAGACAGTTGCCTCGAATGCACGAAGCAACCATCTTTCTCTATCTATAAACAAAAAATATGAAATTAAGCAACTGTACCAGAAGTTACTGCTTCCTCATCTGGGAAGTAAATATGATACAATAACTTCTCTGATGAACAATAACTTACATTAAGGCTTCCATTGTAATCCATTTCCTGTGACTCTGAATCAAAATTGATTGTTACACTTGGGTCTGGCTGGAATGATGGAATAAAGATATAAGCAGCCTTGTAAACATCTGAACAAGGGTCTGCAATAGCAGCATACAATGTCAAAGCAATCTTTGATGGGAAAGAATCAGTTGTATTCTTCATTGCATAACCATCTGTAATACTCCTTCTGTGAATTACAATGTAATAATCTGCACCATTACCATCTGAATCCTTTGCTGGCATAGTAATCTTTGCAGGTACAGGATTTTCAGAAGTTGTTGCAGCAGTATAACCAAACTTATTTGTTTCTAAATCAGCTGCATTAGCCAAAGTCATAACTTCACCATTAGCACCATTGTTATACATACCGATAACTTTCAATGTTGCAATACCATCTCCCTCAGCAGTATCAAAATCTGCACCACTTGGAAGAGAGTAATCTCCACCAGCACTTACACTAATAATCTTTGGAACATCTGTAATAGGAGATGATGCACTTGCAATCTTCATATCACTACCACTATTAGCGTTAAGCAATACAGGGCTAATCATTGCAGATGAAGCAGTATATGTAGCACTCTTTGATTTATAAATAGTGTTAATTACATTACCTTTCTTGTCAGTTACCTCTGTAGGGTCTGAACTAACTTCAATCTGACTATTTGTCAACTGGTCTAACACATACAAGATTTCTCCTGTTCCATCTCCGTTAGATGTGAACTGCTGTGCTACACCACAAATAATTTCTTCTACGGAAAAATTACCTAAAGTAAACATACTTTTATCCTCGCTTTCTTTAAAATTCTAAAAATTTCTCATAAAATCTATTTGCTCTTGCTTAATTTCTTTAGAATCTATCATTCCACTATACATACCTTTAAGCAAAGCAGTTGATTGCTCATATATTTGCAATCTTTGAACAGAATCAAAAAAAGTTGCCACAGGCAACTCTTTTAATTCTGATAATTTATATTTAAACCCAGAATGATTTACACAAGATGATATTAAGGCTTTTAACGAAAATTTACCTTCATCTGGGTTTTTCTTGAATTTATTTAATTCTGCGTTTCTTTTATCCTTGTGAATCCATAATTTCTTCATTGTTTCCCCTTTAGTAAACATATCTTTAGGGTGGATATTAAACACAGTCCTATAATATTGAGAAATGTAATTATACACTTCTTCGTTTATCTCTATATGATTTTTTTCATCATATAGAATATATCTTTTTTCATTTTCTAAAGTTTCTTCAAATGGCTTAAAATTTGATAGTTTAACATCTCTAAACATAGGCTCAACAATTTTATCATCTATATTCTTGAACAGTAACAAAAACAACTGATAATCAGAAAATTCATTCCAATCTATTCCTATATCCCACAACATAGTCCTATACATTGTAGTATTAGCAACAAATATATTTAAGTTTTCATAAAATTTTTCATATCCTATCTTTACAATATCTCCAATAGTAGGTTGGTATAATGTTATACTTCCTTCGGCTGACTCAACATTTACAGTATATGGTTCGCCAAAATATATCTGCAAATCATCAAATTTAATTTTCTGTAACTTCGCTGGCATAATGTATCTCTTGATTTATAATCTTTGGTTTGCCATTTATTGTTTTAACAATGTTGTTGTCAGTTTCCATCTGGAATATTAAAACTCTCATAGCATAATCATCATCCTGAACATTTGGAGTGTCAGACACTAAACGAATTTTATTTCCAAAATAGTCCTTCCAATTAAACTGATTTATAAGCAATGCTGCTAATAAATCATGTCTTGCTAAACCACTATTATTGTATATTATATTATCTTGCTCACATAGGATATAAAAAGTTATTTCACAAACTTTTACTAATTTGTTATACCTAGATACAGTTGAATAACCAACCTCAAAACAAATAAAATTACTAGAGTCGGTCTGTGTGGGAGATATGATGTAATAAGGTAAAATATTTTTTCCGAAATATGAATCTGGCTCTTCTTCATTTAGATTTTCATTGTTCAAAACATGGATAATATCTTTATTGTTTAATAAAACTTTTTTTATTATTTCTTTAATTCTAATATCGTCAGAATCTAACAAAGTCTTATAACTCAATAATGCTTTTTCATCTTCTTTAGTCCAACTCATACATCAATCTCTCCTTTCATTCATCATAAACCGACTATTTCAATCTCTATAACGGATTTAACTTCCTCATTCAAATCTGTAAATCTAGCATAAATCGTTGTTCCTATAAAATCATCATCTCCTAAAAACTTAAATCTAACTTTGTTAAATTCAAGCATATCTGGAGTGTCAATTTCAATATATTCTGATACATCTTCTTCAAAACCATCTTCATCCAAATAATAAAAATCCCATACACCTTCTATTGGACTTATACTTAAACCACCATCATAGAAATTAACAGTATAATTTCTATAACCACCACCAACTTTTAATTGAGAATTGTCACTATCACAAACTATTTCACAAGTAAGTCTATTACTACTCTTGTCTAATTCATTATCAACTTCTTTAGGCTCTATATAAGCATCGTAATAATTCGCCCACATTCCTATAACATTACCATCACTATCTTTTTCAATATAATCGTGAACATTATCGTATCTGTCTTGTGCGAATGTCAACTTGACAATTCCTTTCGTAGCCATATCTTCAACTTTAGAATTTCTCCAAACAACAGGCTCTTCTCTAGGTTCTGAAATAATTATTCTCTGATTATAAAAGATTTTAGACGAATATTTATTCATAGGCAACCATACAAGTTTTTGATTTTCTGGAGATGTGATTTTGTACGCAGTCCATTCTCCAGAATTATAACTAGATTGACTCCTTAATACACACCACGATTCGTATTTTTGTCTATCTTTTACCCATTGTAATTTATGATTTACTGGCAATACTAAATATGTTGGAAACTGATTAAAATATTCTCCATATTGAGCAACTATCAGCCATCTTTGATAATTTCCCTTTTCATCTGGATAATCTAAATATAAACCTATTGGGAAACTAGCCTTATATGTCTTTTCAAACATATCATAGTAATAAGGCACATTACATTCAAAACTAGGTTTGAATTGGATGTGAAAAGGAACTTCATCCTTTGCTAATGAATTGTATTGCATTGTAAACAATTTAACTTCAACAGGAATTTTATTAGTTTTATACGGAGTGAGATTTTTTTCTTTGTCAAATTCTTCATCGTGGAACTGGTCATACAAATAACCAATTTTAGAATTTATATCTCCATCCCAACTTGCTTCTAAAATCTTATCAGATTGCAGTTTTCTATATTCTCCTAAAGTCTTGCCTTTATTGTTATTTATTCTTCTCAATGTATCTAAAGAAGGCATAATTACACCCCCTTGATGTTTTCAACTAATGCACCTGCATCAAGTACAAGTTTTCGATACACTTTGAACTCGAAATTTGGATTTTCGTATTCCATTAAAGCTGCTTCTAACAAAGATAATACTTCAACTAATTCTTTAGGGTAGGAGAGTAGTCTATTCATCCCACCTATTTTTTTAATCTCGATATTAAAAGCATCCTCAACATTTATATTGTCATATTTATCTTTTGTTTCTGGGTCAACTATGAGCAACAAGAAAAATATCCTTTTACGAATATTTTTCTTTGCTTCTTCAATTTGAGTGGAGGAAAATACACTATATTTACTCATGTTTTATCTAAATAAGGATTGTTAAAAAATCCTCTATCCTTAATTAGTTTTTGTTGCTCAACTTTCAAATCATCTAACAAACCTCTTAATTCGCTAATATGATTTGCTTGGCTATAAAAATTCTGTTCCTTTCCTCCATAGAACTGTTGCATATTTGCTTTAGACCTTACTTGTGGTAAAGTCCACTCAATAGCCATCCCTATTGCCAATATATTTATAACAAAATCCAAATCTGCACTTTCATCTACAACATATTTCATCTCAAATGTTATTTGTTGTATGTCATCTTTTAATATTATAGATGCAAATAATCTTCTGGTATATGGCTTTGATATACTTTTGTGTAAATATTCTGTCATCAACTCATTTGCATCTGAACCAGACATAGACAAAAATTCGTAATCAGAAACCATACCCAGAAAAGAATTAAAAACCTCATCATAACTAAAGGTAGTAGCCATCGACAAACACTCCTTTTCGCCTATTTTTATTCACTGAAAAGTGAAGATAAGAAGTTGATGTCTGTTCCGAACAAACTATCTAAAGTTTTAATTTTTCTTAAACTATCTAACTTACCATTTGAAACCATTGTAGCAGCCAAAGAACTTAAAGTAACTTTAAGACTTGGTGGAAGATTATTGATTGCAACAACCATTTCATCAATAGGCAACTCTAAAACACTCTCTAAATCATTTATATTGTAATTATCATTATAAAAATCATTAAGTGTCTTAAACTCTTTAATAAAATCATTATCAGTAATAATAATTCTAGGAGTATAGATGTAACTTGTCCTTCTTCTGACTAATTCAGATAAATCTCTATACTCTATCTCGCACTCATCACCATACTGACGAAATTCATATACATTGCCACTTTTAGCACAAATAGTTAAACCACCTAAAGTTACAGACTTACAAACAATCAAATCTGAATCTGAAAAAGTCTTTTTAGTAGTTTTTTTAGCAGTTTTTTCCTTTGGAACTTCTTCTGTAACAGTTGTTTTCTCATCGTCAAAAAGACCTTCTTGAACACTAGCAGTTTCATTCTGCTCTGTTACATTCTCTACACTTTTTTCTTTAACAGTATTTTTTCTTGGTCTAGCCATATATATTCTCCTTTTATTCACTTTAATTTATTACTCTGTAATAGTCCACTTACCGAAATACTTACCAACTCTAGCAGTAGCACCAAATTCTCTCTGTGCTTCATACTTCATAATATCATCAATTCTTCCGTTGGCTTCTCCTCTTTCAGTAATCTCATCAATAAGCGTTTCTCCAACATCTACAAAATCAATCAACTTGTCATCTCCCTCTGAACCAGTAGCAAAGAAATACAACTCGTTGTCATTGTAGAAATCTACACCTACCTGATTTGGCTTAAACTTCTGTGGAATCTCAACAAACAGATACTTTCCATATCTTCCAATGTGGAAGTTTGTTGCAACAGACTCCTTCTGTGATGATGCAATCCAATCAACTTTAATAAGATTATTTATCTCCTGCAAACCGATAGATGTACCAACAATTACAACATCTGCATTGTCATTAGCAACACTTACATTCTGTGCAATCTTGTTGAACTTAGTTCTGTTTGTAGAATTTAATGCACCAGAATCAACAAATCCTGCTGTTACTGGGAGTTTTGTTGCAGCGTTCTGTACCTCTGCAAAAATCAACTCTTGAATCTTTAAGATATAAGACTTTGTAATAGCATTGATAAGCCTAGACCAATCTTCATTACCAGCCAAGAATCTGTCAATATCAGCACCTACTGCAACACCATACAAATCTGTCTTAACTTCATAAGACTCTCCCTGTGGTAATCTCTGGAGAATAGTATCATGATGTCTTTTACCCATAAGAGCAATAGAAAGAATTGTGTCCTTTCCACTATCATTATAGAAAATGTTTTCATCTCCATCTTTTAAATTTACATAATTTACAAGATAATTAAACCACTCATTCTCCTTCAATCCCGTTGTAACAGTAATATCTAAAGTTTCTTCAATAATGTCAAAGAAATCTCTACCATACTTTGCATAGGCTCTCTTTCTATCTCTCTTTGATGATGAATCTCCTAAACCGAAAATCTGACGAGAAATAGAACGAATCTTATCATTTGCTTCTGATTTAGTCATTCCAACTAAATTTCCTGTATATGTATCTAACATTAAATCTTTTAATTCATTATAACTTACATCGTTACTCTGAAATACTTTCATAACTCTTTCTGAAAAATTCAATCTCATTGTTTTATCCTCCTTCCTTATTATCCTACTACTAACTTACCTGTATTTTTCTGTGCAGTAACAGTAGCACCTACTGCTGGTGTTCCTACAAAACCTTCAGCACTTACTTCAAATACATCTACAACGCTATCAAGTACATAAGCACGAACAACATCTCCCTTTGCATTATAGAAGAGCTTGTCATCCTTAAACCTCGAATCATAGTTTGTCATAGCGTTATCAATTACTTCACATACAAACAATGGAGGATTTTTTGGGTCAAAATTAGTAACACGAACATAATAACTATTATTTGTTCTTGTTCCCTTATCAATAATTTTTCCTTCAAATGTAGTAACATCTGTATCCTTGTAATTGTCAAAACTAACATAATCTCCCAAACCACGAATAGCACCATTATCTGTGTTCTGCTGAAGAACAAGATTAACTAAATGTCCTACATGAATCTTGCTTGGGAAAGCAACTGCATGGGTATTGTTCAAATTCAAATCTAAAGCCATGTCTTTATTCTCCTTTCAATTTTTCTTATTTTGCAGACAATCCACCATATCTACCTCGTCCTTCGACTTCGGCTTTTACAGAGAATGTCTTTCTATTTACTGTGTTTGCAGTATATTCCTGCACACTTTCTGCTACTTCTTTGATATAATTTGCTTTTTCTTTTAATTCATCTAAAGTAAATTCATCTTTCTTTTCGCATATCTCTTTGAATTTTGTAGTATTTCTTACCACATCAAAACTTTCGGAATTTAAGAAATTGTCTTTTTTAATTCCATCCAGCTCTTTTGATACTCTTTCAAATTCTGCTTTTGATTCTTCTAACTTGTCTATCTCTTCTTGAGTTAGCCAAGTTGCAAAAACCTCTTCTCTATCTCCAACAAGAGAATAAATGTCTTTTCTAACTCTATACTTCTGCTTATATGAATGATACCATCCATACATATATACAAATTTATCATCAGCATCAACAGAATACCAATCTCCATCTTCGCAATATGTATCGTTTACCAACTCATACAAAGCATTTAACTTCTGTGTTAAAGTTACAGAATACTCTAACACTTTTCCTTTGTGTGTTGCAGAATAAGTAACAGAATAATCTTCTGACGATTCCTCGTCAGTTTCCTCATCCGTATTTTCAACTTCTGTTTCGTCATTAGAATTTTCAACTTCCGCTTCGGTTTCCTCTTCGGTTGTTTTTTCTGTTTCAACATCCTCGTTTTCTACTTCCTCAACTTCTGTTGTTTCTACTTTCTCAACTTCTGTTTCAACGGATTTGTTTTCTTCGAATTTCTCAATATCAAGCATTTCTCCGATTTCCTCCTTCCTACAAGTTTTATTTTCAATATCAGACAATCTTTTTTCAAAGTTTGCTAATACATCAGCATAATTAGATGGAAGAGTAGAAACACTAAAATCTTCTATTGTTGCATTTGCACCTTCCATTCCCTCTTGTACTTCGTAGACATCTCCATCAACATCTACATTTTTACCAAGCAAAGTAACTCCTAGAAAATGAAATTTATCTATTATCATAACACTATCTTTGGCATTGTAAGATAATTCATCTATTGATATTTCAATACTCACTTTAGTTGTTCCTTTGCGTTCCATAATTTCAGAAGCTTTCGAGTATTCTTTGTATATAATTCCATTTGCTTCCAAATATGTTTTATCTTTTTCCTCATCATAAACAAATGATGGCTTGCAACTTTCTGGAATTACTCCTACAGGCTTTTCTATATATTCAATTTCTCCATCGTCATTCTGATAATAAGAATGTGTGGTAAAATCTAATTCTCCATCAAAATCTTTAATCTCTGCTAAAATCGGCATATTATAAAGACTAGGAATTGCTTCTTTAATTGTTTTCTTTTCAAAATACGAGCCATTTCTATTTTCTCCTGTGTGACACAATCTCAATTTTGCAAACATTCTAAATTCATCTGCATCGTATTTTTCAGTTTCAAACATACCATCCATTCTTACAAATAAATTTTTATTATCAATCTTTGAATCGAATTTTACATTTTCAGATTTTTGTGAGAAAAAAGAATACAAATCATTTATTGTCATTATCTTTTTCATAACAAACCTCTTTCTAAATACACAATTTATTAGTAAATATAACTTTGGCTTTTTCAGTTTCACTAAATTTCACTTTTCCATTATTCATAAACACCCATCCGTTTTCAGTAGTGCTAGGAACTTCTACCAAGCCTTGCTTTTTCAACTGTTCTGCTATCTTTTTATCACTACACTTGATAAATTTTACCATCTAAAAACCGCCTTTCTCAACTAGGGTTATCTCGACTTCTTTCTGTACTATCCTCTATTTCATCATCCTCTTTTTTAGGAGAACCTACAGAATCAGAAGATTGTGTATGAGAAGATGATAACGGATATTTCATTATATCGTGCAATCCTAATATATTTTCTTCTAAATGTGCCATTGCTAAACTTGATTTCTCCGATATTCCATTTAATGTGTTATAAGCAATCTTATTATTAAAACTATATTGACAAGATTCTAATAATGATTTTTTATAATCATCTCTTGTATATACAGATAATGGGAAATAAACAACATTACAAGGATTAGAAACATCATAAGTCAACATTCTATTAGTTATTCCTTGTATCTGTGGCATAAGAGAAGATATTGCAAATTCGGTTTCTGATTTAAGCCAAGCATTAAACGCAGCAGTATTATTTATATTTCTTGTATTTATTACTGCACCACCACCAGCAGTTGATAACAAAGTGTTTGTTGCTTCGTCTACTCTACTTATATCTTTATCTGTTGCAGTAGTAGAAAAGTCAAATGCTTCTATACCATCTCCCGGAATCATAGCAGCAGTAACATAGTCTGGAAGAGCAGAATCTATGAAAATATCTAAATATTCATTCATTAAATCTGGGTCAACTTCAAAATCATTTGCAATATTTGCACCAGATAATATTTTCATTTTCAAAACTAAAAGTTTATATATAGATTGTTCATCTGCGATTGCCTGTATATCCTCTAACTCTAAAAGATGTGCAATCTCTTGAAACAAACCAGCGAACGGAGGAATGACTCTATCTATTTCTGCTGACCTAAACTTAATACAAGCACAATACTCGTCAGGCATATGTATATATTTTTCCCCTGTTCTTTCATACTCTTTATACATACTTTGCAAAGGCTCTCCAAGAAACTCTATGATTTCTTGTCTTGCATCTGTTCTCCACTTCGACATATCAACAGAATAAGAAAAATCTTTTGTAAAATACCTTCCGTCTATCTTACATTCAGAAGGGTCTAACACATAGAAAAAACTACCTGTTTCATCTCTGTAAAAGATAGCAAATACCACATCTTCTATATAAGACCTTAAAAGAATCTCATAACTGTTATCCTGCATATTGTATGTTTCTAATTGGTTTAATGTTTCTTCGTAACTTTTTAATATGTTATCGTTGTCGTTATTCCCAGAAATATTAAAAGTTGATAAAGGAACTACATTTCGTGAATTTAAATCCCACATAGTAGCATACCAATTCACAAGCCTAAAATATACATTAGACCTATAATACAAATACCAACTAACATTTCTTAAATTTGTTTCGTTAGATAAAGGACTTTTTACATAATTCTGTATATCTTCCCTTGAATAAATATTAAGACTTGATGTAGAATTTCGATTTACATTTCTAAGTTTTTTCATTTCAGATATTGCTTTAGCAAAATTATCTCTTAATATTTTTTTTCTTGAATCTTCATATTTTGCTTTTTTATCTTTAACTGATGAAGTGTTGTCATTAACACTTGCATTGTGAGTTTCTTTCTTAAAATCCAAAAAACAACACTTCCTTTCTAAATTTTTCTACCACGAAAACTCCCCCTTCTTATCTTGAACTTTTCAACAAGAGAAGATGTTTCCTTTGGCTTTTCCATTAACATATTTCTACGAATATTCATTAAACCATAACATAATAAAACATAAGTGTAGGCTCTATCATCGTGCATTTTATTAGCTTTTTCTGGAACTAAATCAAAAGAATCTTTTCCACTATCGTGTTTCTTACGCACAAAATTGACTAATTCTTCTTTCATTGCATCAATGTTCAATAAAGACATCTCTTCTTGCCAATCTAATTTTTCAACAGTAGAGTTTACAGATTGCAACTTGTCTAATTCTTCTCGGACTTTTGCATCTGTTTCCTCTTCCGATAAATTTTTCTTTTTACACTCTTGTCTTATTTCTTTTTTCTTTTTGTTTACTAACTCCATATCTATCTCGAAAGTAGTTATATATCCTTTATTGTCATAAGGAGCAGTAAATTCAACTTTATCTTGATTTGTTAATTCGATAGCAGCTTCAAACATAATTGACTTAAAACCAACAGGAGATATTAAGCGAATTTTATCTACTGCATCTGGATATTTCTTGACATAATCAGCAGAATATACCTTATCAATTAAACCTCTATGAAACATACCATCTTTAGAAACCCAATCTTGCATTAAATAGTCTGCAATATTTACACCAGCACCACCAGAACCAGCATCTATATACACTCCTATAATGTTGTCATAATTATCTGCACCACCATTATAATCAAGTATAAGTTGCCTTAAAAAATCTACCTGAGATGGTGTTTGCATAGGTTTCTTTAACTTTTTACCAATATCTATCAAGTTTATACAGTTTACAATTCTCATTTTCTTTTCATATTCCCCATTCGGAAGTGGAGAATCGTAAACCTCCCCAACAGATATAACGGAATTATCCCTAGAGCGAGCAGGGTCATAAGCCAAAATATACTTTCTTGTATTGTCTGGATTTATCCAAACAGGTTTTCTTGACACTTCATTTCTAGTTATAACACCTCTTTTGAAACAAGCATTTACACCAGCATCGGTTGTAAACTCACACAAATATTCTCTTCTTGCTTTTTCTGGGTTTGTTCTTAACTGTGAATCTATCTGTTCTCTACTCAACATAGGAGAAGTAGGAATATTATGTATTGTTGGTTTCATTACTAAATTGCAATCTATCAAAGCAACAAAATAATTCTTATTACCACATATCATCTGTTTGCTATATTCTCTAAACATACGATAAAATTCTGTGTCATCAGAAGAAGCAGAAGAAACAGATATAGTTTGATTAGGTATAGACTTTGGCATTGCCATAAGTCGCACAATGTCAATAGGTTTACCATTCTCATCAAAACCTGTTGTAAATGATGAATCAACTGCTGTAAAAGCAGAATAAACTTGTATTAAATCACTTGCTAAAAAACCACCCTCATCAAACATTACACATTCTGCTCTTAAACCTCTCATTCGGTCTATGTTTGAATTAAGTGTTTTTGTTAAACAATCATTATATAATTTATATTCAAAGCCAGATGGATTGTGTGAAAATCCATCCCCAACTGCATTGTTGATAACTACTTCGTTTTTGAAAATTTTACCAGTAGAGCCTTTCATACTTCCAATTCGGTCATTTGCTATATCTTCTAGTTTCTTAAATGTAGTAGCCGATTGCTGACTACTACCAGATGCAATATAACATCTCCAAGGGTCTGTTGATAACATCTGTTTTACCATAGCAAATATTGAAATCCATAAACTTTTTCCATAGGCTCTGCTTGCAACAATTAGAACTTTTGGAGTTACCCAAGCAGATTGCATTAAATAGGCTTGTGAATCTAATAACTGAATATTAAAGAAATCCTCAATAAATCTTACAGGATTTTTCTGATAAAACTTTCTTTCTTCAGATAATTTTTGAAAACCTTCAATCTTTTTTGATGATAAAGGATATTCTCTGTATTTTTGAAAAATATTTGAATAATTATAACCTTCTAAAACTTCTTCGACAAAACTTCTTCCATATTTGCAGTTTTTTGCAATATTCTTATCATAAACAACCGAATAAGATTGCCTTCCTTTTTTCGGTCTTTCATTTTTTCTTCTTGCCATCTAAGAACTCTCATTCTTTATCTTGACATAATGATTTACAAAATTAGTTAAGTTTATTAAATTTTCACTATTTAACAAATCATTCTCTTCAAGATAATCTCTTAATTCTATATTTTCCTTTAATAAAATTCTTAAGGATTCTTCATAAGAATCTGCTTTGTACTGCAAATTTTTTATAGTTTTAGTTTGTTCTGCCAATAAATCACTATATTCAGTTTCATCAAGTTTTAAGGTTTTCAATATGGCTTCCATACTTATATCTGCAACTTGTTGCATACCCTTACAGGTTTCAATATCATAGCCATTTAATTCATAATCTCTTAAATCTAAATCTTTAATTTTCTTTAGTTTTCCTGTAAAAGTATTTTCTCCTTTTACAGTATTCTTATTATTCTTCAAAGAAATACAACTCTCTGCAGCTAATTCTTTAATTACTGTTGTAATCTTACTCTTACTGTCTTGTAAAGATTTAATAGTTGCAGAATTATGTTGCAATTCACTAGGAGAGGACATTAGCCTGCTGATAGAATCATCTATCTTTTGTTGTTGCAAAAATCCTCTAACAATACTAATTGCAGAAGAATTTCTCATTATATCTTCGTTGGCATCATCTCCATTAGCATCTAATAAACCGATTAACTGAGAATACAAGAATGGTTGGTCTGATGGTGGCTCTTTTTCAAAAGGGTCGAAGTCTAACAAACGAATAACATCTTTTTTGTTTTTTTGATATGTTTCAAATGCTTCTTCCATTTCAAACTGAACATCCTCACTATCCGATGTATAATTAGAGCCATAAGCCTTAAATTCATTTGAATCTAAATAATTCAATCCCACATAAGGCGACATTTGAATATTTTTAATATAACAAGACCAAACACTTGTCTTAACTCTTCCAGCTAACAGATTTTCGTATTCTTGAACACTCGCATTCCAAACACTATCTAAAAAAGGCTTATTAAGATAATACAATGCTTTCTTAACACTTTCTCTAGTTGCTTCGTGTTCATCTCCATATTTGTCTACTTGAAGTGCAATCTTTCTAGCACATTCTTTACAAATAGGAGTGACAGAATCTCCATCATTCATCATTGGGTCTGTATTTAAGTAAAACTTATCTTTACTTTTGGTAACATCACACATAATACAATGACTTGAATTTCCAATCATCTCTTTCATTTCTGCTAATTCTTCTCTTACTTCTTTTGCTGGTTTTAATTTTGATGCTGATTTTGCTTTAATAGAAGATGTTTTTCTTGCTCTTGCTTCAGAAGTTTTCATAACTTGCTTAGCCAATCAAACCACCTCTATTCCGATTTATTTTCATTTTCTTCGATAAATTCTTTAGACATCAATTCTTCAAAAGTCTTTGGGAAATTATCATTCCTTTTTTCGAGTTCTTCGTAAATAGCAGCAACTTTCGGATTTTTTTCTCTTGTAGTTTCTGGTCTGTTAAGTCTATTTCTTAAACTTCTTCCAATTTTGAATTTAATAGTACATATTTTTCTATCTGATAAATCCTTAAAACCATCTTTAGTGTTCATATCTCTAAATTTTGTTCTTTTTAATTGATGGATTCTTAATTTGCCAAATCCACGAATTTGTATTTCTCTTCTTTCTTCTGCAAGCATAATAGACATTTCCAAAAATGTGGCTTTAATTATTTCTTTAACAGGCTTTTTAACATATCCTGTTCTTTTAGCCACTCTGTCATATAACTCAACTATATTCGCTACATTTTCATTATCTTTTTTTGTTTTCTTTTGTTCCATTTAATCATCACAATCCTTTCATTCACAAAAATAATGGGAGCATCAACACTTTTAACAATTTATATATAATATGGGTATAGGGGTACTTACAAAAAAAAAGAATTTAAGAAATATAAGATTTTCTTGTTAAAAGTGAAGATGACCCACACAAATAGCAGAGGGGTTTTTGTATCAAGGTCGAAAATACAAAAACCATTTCATAATGAGAGAAAAACTAATAAAGAGAGTTTACGCTTCTCTCTTCATTATGTCCGAATGTTGAAAACTCGCAAACCATTGATTTTACTAGGTTTCAAGCGTTTTCAAATTTTTAACTGTAACAAAAAAATGCAATTTTTAATTGTTTATAGTAGACAAAAAGAAAAGATTCTACGAGTAAACCCATAGAATCTTTTCACACACACACTAAACAACCTTTTTATTCAAAAAGGAAGGAGAAGTAATATTATGATAAATATTACAACCAACTACATACTACCATTTTAATTATTGAATGTCAATACTTTTTTCAAAAAAAATTTATTTTTTTTCAAAACATTTTAGAAATGCTTTAGGATTTACCTCATACAAGGTTTTTAACAACAATGACCTGTTCTTTGATATTTCAATATGATGCAATTTGTTCTGTACTGTTGGTGTTATTTCAAACGCACGATTTATCAACCAAGAAAATAAACTTACATAGTTTCCAGATATATAAATCTTTCTTATGTCTTTTATTAAATCTTCAAAATTACTCTTGAATAAATTGTAGTCCTCATAACTTATTTCACAACCATTACTACGGATTTGATTATATTCTAAAGAATATTTGTTTATAAGTTGTTCTACTGATTTAGACTTTCTTTTATTTTCTGGAGATTTATGCTTAATAAAAAAGTCGGAGATGGGTTGAACATTCTGTTTCCTGTCTGAATCAACTGTTTCTAAACCATACAAATAATTCATAGGACAATTTAATTCGTAATTTATTTTAGACTTGTCAAAACCTTTTCTTATAGACAACCAAAATAATGGATAACCATTCTCTTTTACTTCAATTTCATCCTCAATTCGTTTTATTTCCTTGTCAACATCAACATCAAACTTTCTTTTGGCGTTATCTATACTTACTTGACTCAATACTGCTAATATATCTGCGTACTGAACAAACTTGTCATCTACATTGTTATAACTATAAGTCAAACATAATTGAGCCACATTTGCTGACCTGCCTATTGCCATCTGCGATTTTGCTAACATATTGTCTACTTTGGCAAAACTTAACATATCTGAATTGTATTTTGTCTTTTCTTGTGGAATGTTATTTACTACTGTATGATAGTTGTTATAACAAAATTTTGCGTGTTCAACAATTTTTTCTTGATTAGTTGTATATATAGAGTCACTATCAAAATCCGAACCATTATTTCTATCTTCAAAATCGGTATGATTTGTATTTACTGCTATTATCTGCTTACCAAAGTTAAAATACTTATGAAAGTATTCGTGATTTACATTGTGTAAAACTCCTAAATTAGCTCTACTGTTAAAAGGACTTCTAAACTCTGCTAAATACTCTCCCTCATTAAATCTTTCTGTATAACATTGTATGCAATCGTTTTCAATACTAAATGTCACATCATTATCGACACTTTCTCCAACTGAATGTAGCAACATTGCATAAGGCGAACCTACTAAAACTAAATTGTCTGCGTTTTGTAACAACTTTCCAGATATACACTTTTTCTTATAGTTACGGATAATTACACTTTTCCTGTTCCTAAAATAATCACAATTCAAAAAATCTTCGTTATGCTCAACTAATGCCAGTAAAACATTATAATCCATAGCAAAGTTATCATTTTTTTTCAAATAGTCTAAGAACACTTCGTCATCTAGTTTTAAGTCATTGATATATTCTACTGTCTTATTGCTGACATCTTTCATTATATCCGTTGCCAATGCGTTTACCATCTGATAACTCATCTGTTGTACTTCACCTAACTTACTTTTATGTGCAGTTTTTACAACCCCCCATCTACATCCATTCTTTCTTACCCAATCACTCCAATAATCATAACTAACATTAAACTTTATCCATTTTAGAGCATTTTCAGTTGTAATGATTTTAACATCTTTAACCTTAACTTCTCTACCAAAATAGTCAGTAATAGTTGCTTTTTCATAATCAGCACCATAATAGTCCTTAAAAAACTTTTGTATATAAGTCCTGAATGCTGCACATTTTGTCATATGTTGTCTTAACAATAAATAACCATCCCCCCATTCTGGAAAAATACTGTCATCTATCAATGCTTGTCCGTCAAACATAGTGTTAAATAAATCATAATTCTCTACAGTTTTTGCATAACATTGTTTTTCAGAATCAACATCTACTAAAGTTACAGTCTTTTTACAATACGAATCGACATCTTTAACTACTAATATCTCTTCTGGTTTAATAGTGATAGTATTCTCTATTCCAGATGATATTAAAGAAGCATAAGCACTTATCTCAACTATTGGTGCATTTTCTTTTGGTAGCTTTATACCCATATATAGAAAATTCCTTGCTTTCTCATACAGTTTCTCATTTATAAACATACAAGTTCCTTTTTTGGCTTTTCCTGTACTCCTATATAACATAACATAGTGTATTTTTTCACTCTTTCGTTTATTATAATTATAAACAATGTCAATTCCATTCTCATAAAAATAGTTTCTCATCTGTTCTCTATTTAATTTGATATAGTTTTCCCTATTCTCATCAGCTAGTTCATCTAATTTCTTCAATTTTACAAGTTTACTCTCTAATTTCCCCAAAATATAAGAATCAGTTGTGTTTTCTATCTCTTCTTCACATTTTTTAATCAGTTTCGATAAATGCTCTTTCTCGTCTATATAAGACCTACTACCATAATTAAACTCAAAACACACTAT
>Ga0326511_10001179_pt1 | contig 22054 bp, 34 predicted proteins | sample 0_2496_0518_D_FD_203701 | JGI IMG/M metagenome (GOLD analysis project Ga0326511, IMG submission 203701) | Bovine rumen microbial communities from UC Davis, California, United States - 0_2496_0518 | ecosystem: Host-associated > Mammals > Digestive system > Stomach > Rumen | place: USA... | reverse complement strand
TCCGACGATCTTCTCCCATCCTTTCTGACGGCCATAGACATTATTGATCTTATACATTCCATTCAGCCGTCTCCATTCCGGATTCTTGTCGATCATCACGCCGATTTCATGAGCGTCCTTCTTGGTTGGATCCTTTGGCGTCTCATCCTGCATGGTAAGTGCCTCTCTGGCCACCATCCGGATGCATACCCGGTCACCCTTGGAGAATTTGGCGAGATATTCGTTGATTGCTCCCTCCCGCCAGTCATCCTCCATAGCTGCCTCCTGCACTGCGCGATAGGTTGCGACCAGATCCCTGTTTGCAAAATTCTTCATCTCGCCTCGCTTGTATTTGTCCCTGGCTTCTGCCCAGCATTGCAGAATGTACTCCCGGCATTCCTGCTCGATGTCATGGAGAGTATAACCGTCCATGTTGACCTCGACTGGATAAAACCTCCGGTTTCCTGTCTTATCCTTCAGAAATCGCCGGTTGTTTGTAGTGCCGATGAAGACGCAACGCCTCGGAAGAGATGACGGTGAGCGGGCATAAGGCTTCCGATATTTGTCAATCTGCCTGGTGATAAAGGCCTTTACCGCTTCCTGTTCACTCGTCTTGTTGAGCGCCAGCATCTCGGAGATTTCGCAGATCCATGCGCCTTCCAGCTGCTCGATGCTTTCCTTGCCTTCAAACTGTGTGACCTCGGAATAATAGTTGTCATTGATCGCCAGCCACCGGATGATGGAGGATTTCCCTTCGCCCTGTTTCGTGCCAATCAGGACGGGCACATCATCGAATTTGCATCCGGGCTCATACAGCCGGTTGATGCCGCCGGCGAAGATCAGACGGGAAACCTCGCGTGTATAATCGGAGTCTTCGCAGCCCATCCATTTTGTGAGGAAGGAGCCGATCCGCTCCGTGCCATCCCATGCCGGCAGCGCTTCAACGATGTCCATAACCGGATTGTATTCCCGTTCCCGGAAAAGCAGGAGCAGAGCCTTTTTGTGCTTCTGGTCCGAGTACATCTTATATTGCTCCTCAATGTACCGCTGGCTCTCTGCCTCGTCCGCATCTTCCCAGTCTTTAATTGTCAGCTTGCCGTTTTCAATCAGATGGATCTCCGGTGCAGCCTTCAGCAGATTGTAATGGTACTTTTCATATTGCGGATCAAAGAACATGATGCGTTGATAGTTGTTCAAGGAAGACACCGGCACTCCGTTTTTGTCCAGGTCAAGATAAACCGGAAACTCATTCGCAGCGTTGTAATTGCTTACCTTCTGGGCCTCTTCTTCAGACAGACGGTCCGCTTTCTCCAGCTGATCAAAAATCTTGTTCAGGATTTTCACAGCATCCGTCCCCAGCTGCATGGCGCGGGAGATGAAGATGCCGCGGATCTGACTTCTCTCCACGGCAGTACTGACACCATAAAAGGCGTCCGAAGCCAGGGCACAGAGGCCATTTAATTGTTGGTCTGAAATGGCCTCGTTAATTGCAAGCATTCCGTCTCTGTTGTTCTTATCCATCCATTGTCACTTCCACCTCTTTAGCTGCTCCCGTGCCGCATAATACAAAAGGTTATAAATCAACCTCGGTGTATTTTGTGGGGCACAGAACAGGATTGTGATGTTGAATCGGATCTGAAAAGACAGCAGTGATGCGACCAGTGATTTCTCGGAGAGCTGCGAGCGGTAATTGTGCAGGTAGATATCTTCCCATGTTGCATTCTCAATGATCAGGAAGACCTTAGTGCCTGAGGCTTTTGCCCGGAGGAATTCCCGCTCAAAGCGCTCCCTGGCTGAAGTGAAGTTCCCGGCGATTTCGTCGAGGTTCCGCTTGCGCTCGATGACAATGTCCTCTTCCAAGGTCATGTCGCCGATCTGCACGGAGTAATCCCCGACATCGAGCTTGCGTGTGATGTACTGGATGCCCTTCTGTTCCCACCACTCTGTCAGATGGTTATTCACCTGTTCCCGGCTGTCAGCAATGATTGTCAGCTTCTTCAGCTCTGCCGACAGCTCGGCTTCAGTCCAGTGCTTTACCATCAGAACGGAATATCGCCATCATCTTCGCTGTCATCCAGCTCGGTGAATTCCTGCAGCGTCGGCATTGCCTGCGGCTCGTCATCACGGGCCTTCCAGATGAATTCCGGCAGATTCTTTTCCTTGCTGGATCCTGCTTCAATCCACGGATAACGGTCCGGCTCAAAATAGCCATTGTCATTGACCTTCAGCTTTACGGCACCCTGTGCACCGCGCCACTGGAAGCAGCTGTCGGGATTCGCCATTGCCGGATTAGATTTGATGCCAGGGAAGGCATCCAGAAACTGAGAGAAGTTATCGTCGAAGTATTCGTTATCAACGATGTAGGCCTTGACCGTCGAAGCCGTCCCGGAAGGCCGGAAGCTGATAACGAGCATCTGCTTCCCGCTCGACTTGCTGGTGGTGGATTCTGCATTCAGAATGATGCAGCGGTAATTGCCGGGAGTGCGTTCAACGTGCTCCGGCTTTTTGTAAGTGTAATTAGACCAAGACATGATATTATTTCCCTTTCTTTGATTTGTAATAGGTTTCAAGGTTCCATTTTGAGGTATATTTTTCGATCAGGCCATATTTGTCGAGATACCGCATGAACTGCCTGATCATTAGTTCTATGGGCTGCGTGTCCTCCGGATAATAGATCTCCTTATAAACGAATTTGCCGTCACAGGAGAGGTATTCAAAGCGTCTGGCCTCCGGCACGAGGTAAAAATACATCGGGTGCTGCGGTGAATGCAGGTATTTGTTGAGGTGGTAATTCTGCGAGAATTTGGTATCGTAGATCACTCCGGCTCGGAGGAAGTCAAGCACACCGTGCAGCTGAAAGCACACACCGTCAACGATGATATCCCGCTTGATGTCAACCTGCTGCTGTGAGCCGTGCAGATATTCTGCAAGCTCTGTTACAGGCTTATACCACTTATGATCTGCCGGAACATAAGCACCATTCAGAGCAGAGTTGACGCAGCCCTCAAAGGCAACACCGTTCAGCATCTTCTCTGTCGGCTGCTTCGGGATACGGTCGAGCGATTTTAAAAACCGCTCGTACCCTTCATCCGTTACAAAACTGTACTGCCAGTCAGACAGGAGGCTCTGCGTCAGGTGAAATTTAGGATTTTGCATCTCCTGCCACCCATGCCTTCTGTTTGGCATCCCACTTCAGGCCGAGCTCCTTGCAGCGTGCCTTATAAATGGCTCCAATTTCCTTCTTGGAGGTCAGTGCGTGTGGGAGAGTGTCCAGCACCTTGGCAAACTGATTTGCGCTCTCAGCGTCCGTGATGGCATCCATCATGCCCGGAACGCTTGCCATCAGATCATCGTAGGCCTTCTGCTGCGGAGCGAGTGCTGCCGTCTCTGCTTTGAGATTCTCCCGGACCTTGGCAAACAGCTTGGTGAGGAAATCATTCGGATCTCCATCCTTCAGCTCTGGCACCTGGATAGTGCCCCGGATACCGTAGGCCGATTTTGCCGTATACTCTTCGGTCGGAGTAAAGCCAAGGACCCGCTTGCCGTTCTGAATAAAAAGATGCGCTGCCAGATCTGCCGGCTGGTAAACCAGAGTCTTGGCAGAGCCTTCGCAGATGAGATCATAGAAGATGCTTTCGCCGTTCTTGGTTTTGGCCTCATGGAAGATGTACACCACGTTGAAGTTCTTCCGGAGATCTGCGGAGAAATCGAGGAACAGCTGTTTGACATACCCGAAGCCCTGCTGCGAAATGCCCCCGGTTCTTTTTGATCCGCCGGTGTATTCATCCGGATGATTGACCACATGGTCCTTCATCATGTCAACCAGTGCACCACCTGTGTCAACCACGATGGTCTTGTACTGACCTTTGGCTGCTGCCACGTCGGCCTTGACTTCGTCGAAGGTCTTGCAGATGGAAGTGTCCTTCCGGTGAGCGGGATTCACTCGCGCTGTGCCTTCGTCCGCATCGATCAGCAGGACATCCGGGGCAGAGAGTGCCAGTGTGGTCTTGCCTGTTCCGGGAAGGCCGGAAATGATCATGATTACATTCTTGCCGCTGAAATCCATTGCGGCGGGTTTGATAATAGCCATTCTTTATATCTCCTTTTTAGTATTTCCTTCATAGCCGTACCGCACATCAAACGGCACAAACAGGCTGCCGACATAGAGGGAAATCTCCCTGTCCATTTTTGCTTTTGCTTCCCACAGGTCAGGATCCTCTTTGGAAACCTCAATAATCAGATCTCCGTAATCCGTCCAGACCTCATCAAGAGCCGCCCGGAACTGCTTGAACTTAGTTTCCCTCATGCCGATCCTGCCCAGGGCGATTGTCACCATGTCCATCACGAGAAGCCTTGTGCGCTCTCTGATCTCATGCGCTTGCCTGTCCATCTCGTCCTGGATATAGGTGTTGACCACCGTGCTCAGAGTCGCACCTCGCTTCTTGTGCGGGATCTTCTTGACCTTTTTCTGGCTCATTTTAAATCCTCCGGAATTTCCGGCAGCGGCATCCAGTGCGTGACTGTATCCGTGATTGCTTCATTGATCCAGTCAGGCGAGTGATGCGGGAGAAACCACTTCCTTGTTTTATGGTCTGGTCCGTAATAATACGGAGTGATTCCGATGTACGGCCCATCTTCTCCCAGAATGCCCTTTTTCTCCGGCTCAACATTGATCTGGCGATAGATTACCGTAAGATACCTCCCATTCTCTTTTGGGAGCTGCTCCCCGGCAGGGATCCATTCTAAAATCATTTCTCCCTCCCCATCTGCTCGGTATCATAACCAACGTGTTCAATCTGCGCGTCCTCATCTTTCTTTGCAGACTGCTTGCCGATGAAGACACCGATGGCATAGCACGCGACAGCTGTCGCAAGCTGGATGATTACAATCATGGTCACTGCTGCAGTACCTCCTTTAAGTTATTCGCCAGCCGGATAATGCCGTTGATTTCGCCGATTGCCTCGACACGGTAAAGATTGTCCTGGCTGTTATCGCCTAAACCTTCCGTCAACATCTCATCCATGATTTTCTCAACTAATAGGGCGACATTGTGGTTAATGGAATCTACGTCAACTTTCATCTTTCATCTCTTTCAGCGGGCAATCATCGTCCCGGACGAGCATCAACTCTCTGGTCTTACTTTTCGGCAGCTCCCGGCTGTCAACTCTGCACCGGATGAAGGATCCGTGCCCGCCATTTGCCACGTTGACATGGAAGAACGGACACGCAGCGCAATCATTCGGCAGCTTCCAGCCTTTGATAAAGACACCTTTGGTCACGGTTCCTCCTTCGGCTCAAAAAAGCCTTTGCACAGATTGTTCTTCCCTTCCAGCCACATATCAAAGCATTGTGCATTAGGATTCATGCATTTCTTCCAATCTTTTGCAACTGGCCGAGCATCTTTGCCCCACCATCTGCAATCTTCGCATTTTGGTTTGTCCATGTCTCCTCCTCTAAGCATTCCACTGGAGACATTGATCCCAGGTATCCCGGAAAGTGTCTTCTGTGTTTGTTTCGCTGTCAGATCTCCACTCTAATATTGGCATCGGTTCACCAACATCAGGGTTGTCGCCGTAGCAGAGAGCCACAATGCTGAGAAGCTGAATCTGGATCTCATCCCTGAGTTCCATCAGCAGATCATTTCTCCACGGCAGCCAAATACGTTCACCTTTATTGTTTACCTGGCAATACCGTTTAAACTGGTCAGCTCCTTCGCTCGTCAGGAGTGTTGTCTCCATCTGGATGAGCCGCTTTACATTTTCAATCCGGTCTAATATGTCCTGCTCCCTGCGGAGCCTGGCTTTTTTGTCTTCCATTTTTCCTCCTTCTGAATTTTGAAATATCCAACCCCAAAGCAACAGCGTGCTTATAGAGTGTGGTCCTGTCGCATTTGGTGGCCTCCCGGAGTTCTGTCCAGGTGTTGCAGTACGGAAGGAATTTGATGAGCATACTGTCGATCTCTTCTGATGTTTTGCGATGGATGCCGGCAGTGTAATCCTTCAGCCCTTTGCACGCGGTTCCGCTGCATTTATCCTTTGTGCAGTTGAGGCAGAAATTAATCTGCTCCTGTCTCCCTTCAATCATTCTTCCGACACCTCTTCACCGTCATCCGGAGGGATGATCACAAGGCACGTTTTGCCGTAATAATCATAGATCTCCTTGACATGATGGAAGGAATAGGCACGGTGCATATAGATCAGATAAGACAGATTCGGATCCTCACCGATCAGCGTCCTCCCTGTTCCGTCCGGCTGCTCGCTAAGAAGCATGAATCCGGCCTTGGAAAAATAATAGTATTTGTGCAGCCCCATGAGCCGCTCACCGATGAAGTTTTCAATCGGAGGCTTATTATGCTTTCTGATCATCATCGGCCTCCTGATCTCTGCGTACCTTATGCGGCTGAAGCTGCTGCTTCCACTTCTTCCTCTGGATCTCCCAGTAAACACCCTTTGCATTCAGCCGCGCACTGGAAACCTTCTCACGCCATCCACACTTCTCGCATTCGGCTGAAGATGCTTCCGTTGTCCAGGACGAGCAATCAACACCTGTGTTGTACTTGCATTTTATAAGCTTGCTGTTCACGGCCTTGTCTGCCTCCATTTCTCGGCATCCATCCAAGACGGGTCAAATGGTTCGTCATCCTTGCCGATCAGCCAGGACGCGACCCGCTCCGCAATGGCTTCAAAGTCGATCCGCACAGCCTTCCGTCTCTGCTTGCTTCGGAAGATCACGCAGATCAGCCACACAGCATAGATGCAGAACAGGATGATCAGAGCTTTGTCAATAGCCGCAAGGCGAATGAATCTTGCAAAATCGAGCATTGTTATGTCCTCACTTTCATGTTATACTGGTTAGGTAAACACTTTCCCGTGTTTATAGGTTCCTGCCGTTGCCAGTCTGGTCCACTGGTAACGGCCTTTTCTTTTTCATGTCTTCTTCTGCTCTTTGGAAAACATGAAATCAGAAAAGTAATACAGGTCATCAAGTGCATAAGCTTTTAGGTTCTCTGGGTCAGCCATGAAGTTATCCAGGCATTTGCGGCAATAGTGCATAGCGATCAGATCATCGGCCTTGAACAGTTCTCCACAGCATTCGCAGGAATACAGCGGGATGTGTCTCCAACTTCCGCATTGGCAAGGTTCAAAATCACCGATGTGGATCCTGCCACATTCCGCACACTGATATCTGACTTTCATACCTGCCACTTGTCTGCGATCTCTTTGATAAGATCAGAAATCTTATAAGGCGACACACCATGCAGACTTGCCAGAAGTGCGTTCTTCTCGGCTTCATACCGCCGGATTCGTTCACTGTATGGCATGGCCTTGATCTCTGCCTTTGTAAGCTCCTTCTTCATTCCGTGGCCTCCTTTAATAGTTTTTTGGTTCTTCATCCAGTGCTTTTCCTCCATTCCACCAGTCTGCAACTTCGATCTTCAACGGGCTTGCAAGCGTACACGGTGCTACACTGCAATGTTCTTTGTTTCCGCAGTGAATATAGTATCTGATCTGGTTGCCAAGCTTGTAGCTGTCCATGACAGCTTTACCGCCACAAAATGGGCATTTTCTGAGCATTGCCATTTGGATCCTCCTTTCTATTTCCTTGCCAATTGGCATTTCAGATGGGCAAGCGATGTTATACAGATTCCACTGCCGCTGATCCCGTACCGCTTCTTAACGGTTCTCACGCAACATCCGTCATACATGGCAAGTTCCTGCAATGTGATGAAATCCTTGTGGAAGGCATCCCACAGCCGTTCAACTGTCAGCCGTTCCTCTTCGTATTCCTTTGCCATCTTTTCCCCCTTCCTTTGCATTTCGGATCTGACGGATAAGCTGAAAATATGCCGCCTTGTTCAGCGTCGGTGTTCCAACCGATTTCCTGCCGCCGGTGAATGATTTGTTCTTTGCCATGTCACACCCCTTCAAAAATAGATATCTGCCCTTGTGCAGAAGATTCTTTTGACCATTGTTCTGCCATCGCCTTCGCAATGCCTGGAAATGTTTTGCTCCGCATCTTCGGATCTCGGAATCCTGCGCTCATGCCATACTTCGCTTTATTGTGACCGTGTGCGCCTACCCAATAGCCGGTCGGATCCACAATGTCCGTTGGGATCAGCTTTGGAAGATTCTTCAGCCACAGGCACGTCTTTTTCTTGAACGGATGACCATATTCATACGGTTCAATAATCTGTGAGTATGGCGGCAATCCGAAGATCTTCATTGGAATCGGATTCTCTACCGCAATCCTGTCGCAATCAGCGTTGAGGAATTCCATGAAGAAGACAGCTGCGTCTTTCCCCTTCTGCAATCTCAGATAGTCTTTGATGATGCCGTCTTTCGTGTATAGTCTCATTGCACCGGCGGCGGTCAGATAGGTGCATGGTGGGTGAGCAATAAGCAGATCCCATTTCCCGTTGATGATTACCTTTTCACCACCCCCCCCGACAATGAATTCACAATTGCCATTTATCAGAGGCAATGCATCACCGGTGATGTGCCATTCTGGATGACCGCCAGAACACGCTTGAACATCGCAGGAATAGGCTTCATGCCCAAGTTCACGGAATGCCTTGCATACTGCTTGACTTTCTTCGCAAGCTATTAGAACCTTCATGATTCACCCCCACACTCAAACATTGATATCTGTCCGTTCAAATTCCGTTCCTTTTCCATCCTCTTGGCCTTGTATTCGTTGTACTTCATACGGTATTCATAGCTTTTGCCGAAGACGTTCCACGCAGCTTTGACAAGTACTGGTTCATAAGGTCTGATCTTTTCCAGATCATCAACGGCCTTGTATGAGATAGGGCAGCCACAGCAGCCTGTTCTTGTCAATCCATAGACCTCATATGCGTCTGAATATCTGATCTTGTAATGATCCTTGTACCATGCTTTGTCTTCGTCAGAGACGTAATACAACGGTCTGAGCCTGTATGATCCGTCAGCGGTTTCAGTAAAGCACAGTGCTGTGTTGTCTTTCCTCGGAACGGATCTCATGCCGCCTTCATCTCTGCGTTCGCCGGTGATGACCATTTCAAATCCTTTTTGCACCTGGTGTGCGATATTCTTCTTGCAGTAATCACAACACTTTGCGCTGATCTTGAAGTCCGGTGGAAACTCACCGATAAAATCCCGCATATACTTGGAAGAATTAATGACAAGCTGAATGTCTGGCCTTGGCTCTCCGGCAGCATTGCAGCAGCACAGGAAATTGATCACACTCTCGCAGTGCGGATATCGTTCTTTCAGTTCCTTCCGCTTTGCGGCTTTGTCTTCAGCCTGGTCATATTCATCTGCAATAGATAAAGGGATTTGCTTTTTCTGCCACTCTGAAAGACCGCTTGACATGATCTTTGAAACAAATGGAACTCCGTTTCTTCTGACAGCGTTTACAATGTTCACCTTTGGCCTGTATTCCGTGATCTTGACACCATACTTCTTTTCTGTTGCTTTCACATGGTCCTTAGTTGCTTGTAGCTCAAGGCCAGTGTTGAAGAAGGCATAGTGTACAGGAGGCAGGAGAAACATCTTCCGCGCACGTTCGATTAGATCAATCATGATGTCGCTGTCGGATCCACCGGAGTAAGAACAGATTGCATTGGGATGTTCTTTTAGGCGTTGAACAATGATGCTCTTGATCGCTTCAAACTTCCGTGCGCTGTCGAAGTCTGCGTATGGTGGCCGGTCAGTGTATACCCGGCTCCGGTACTCTTCTTTCGCCATCACTCGCACCCATTCAGCAATCCAAGCCGCTCAACGATCTGCTCATAAACTCCCCAAAACGCAGGATCATCAAGCTCTCTGATCGCCTTGTACTGGTACATGAACTTGATCACGCAATCATCGTCTTCAGCCAATGCCAGGTTGCACCTGTCGGTGCATTTGTCGATTGCTTTTTCTAAGCGCATCATGTTTTTCACTCCGTTTCTGTCTGCAACAGATAGTCTGTTGAGCAATTGAAAAGATCGGCCATCTTGATCAGCTTCTGCATTGGGATGTCCCCCTTTTTTTCCCAGTTGTAAATTGTTTTGCGCGTAACGCCCAACTTTTCTGCAAGATCTTCCTTGGTCATCTTCCTCTTAGCTCTTTCCATTGCGATGTTCGGATAAAACACAAAATCACCTCCTTCCGGTTTTAGATACGCATTTTGCGTATCTTGAGGGAATTGTAATACACCTTTCGTGTAGTTGCAACAACAAAACTACGCAAATTCGGTTACATACTACTCATAATGTGTAGTTAATTCGGTTACAGATATTCGAAAATGTGTAATTTGCTGTTGCTTTTTTACCCGTTGCGTGTAATAATAATCGGCAGGAGGTGATTTTTATGATTAGATTGCGAGAGTTAAGAATTGAAAAAGGCAGAAATATGTCTGAAATGGCAAAAGAAATAGGAATCCCTTATACAACATATATCAGCTATGAAAAAGGAGAGCGTGAACCTAATTCTGAAATGCTTATTAAACTATCACGGCATTTCGGAGTCTCTATTGATTATCTCATTGGCCGCACAGATATAAGAAAACCCGTTATCCTGGAAGATAACGGGCAAAAGGAGAAATACGAAGAACTTAAGCGGATGCTTGATCAATTGACGGATGAGAACGCTGCGTCTCTAAAAGAATACGCGCTCTTTCTTCTACAGCGTCAGCAATCTCCGGGTGATCAATAACAAGCTCCATTATTTCTTCTTTTGTACTCACAGACATTCACTCCTTTAAAGCGGGTTGTTTTATGAATTAATGATAGCATATATTTTCCAGTTTGTAAAGAACTAATTCATAAGAAATATATTGCTTTTTGCCAAATTTCTTTATTTTTTATCACTTTTTAGTGTTTTAAAGGATTCTTTAAGTTACTAACAATTTTTTCACATTTCAAAGAAGGGAGAATTCACCGCAATGTATCAGCGGCAAAGTGACAAGCGATGGTGTGAAAAGGTCAAGATTGATGGCAAATTAAAGGTCATCACAGCATTGACACAAAAGGAATTGAAAAAGAAACTGACGGATGTTGATTCATATAAACTGCACTGGAAGACCTTCACAGAGTGCGCAGATGAATGGGAGACAAAGCACCAGAACGTTATTGAGGAAAAGACCATGCAATCATACCGGCCACACATCAACCGCGCCAAGGACTATTTTGAAGACGAATACATAGCAGACATCACGCCGGACATGATTCAAGCATACATGGATCACCTTGCCGGCAGACGGTACGCAAGAGACACTTGCCACAGGTCCTTGAATATTCTGAACATGATCTTCCGCTATGCCATCACTCAGCCAGGATCTCCGATCCGGTTCAACCCTTGTGCATCGGTAACGTTACAGAAAGGTCTTTCCAAGACGCGGAGAGAGCCGCCAACAGCGGAGCAGATCGTCAAGGTCACACCGGACAGTACAATGGGCCTGTTTGCATACTTCCTGCTTTTCACTGGCCTCCGAAGGGGTGAGCTTCTTGCCCTCAAATGGGAGGACATCGACAAAGAGGCAAAGCAGATCCACATCCGCAAAGCTGTGTCTTATGCAAGCAATCAACCGGACGTGAAGAACAGGACCAAGACGGAAGCAGGAATGCGTGACGTTGCCCTCCTTGACGTTCTGGCGAACGTTTTGCCGGATGGAAAGAAAGGATATGTCTTCGGCGGTGAAAGTCCTCTGACGGCCACACAGTTCCGAAAACAGTGGTTAGCCTGGTGTAGATCCGTAGGCCTTGCCGAAGCAGAAGTCACGGAACACAAAGGAAGCAACGGACACACCTACAAATCCACGAAATGGCACCCACTTGTGACACCGCATCAGTTCCGGCATGAATATGCCTCCATGCTTGAAGATGCGCAAATCAGCGAATTTGAAGCTAAGAATCTGATGGGCCATTCTTCCATCCTTGTGACAAAGGACATATACACCCACATCCGGGAGAAAAAAGCCGGCAAAGATGTTGCCGACAAACTCAATACCTACATAAAAGAAAAAACGGCAGGAAATAATCCTGCCGTGGTAAAGAATAGGTAAAGGTGAGTGCCAAAACCCCTTATTTTATTGGTATGTTTACCACCCTTTTAAGGCGGGTGTCCGGGGTTCGAGCCCCCGCTGGAGCATAAACAAATGCCTTCAAAAGTGACAGCTTTTGAAGGTTTTTTCTTTGTTTTCGGAACTTTCCCAAAAAGTGCCTTGTTTGGTCTATGACAAAAACCTACATAAACCTACATAAATCTGCACATATTTGGGTAAAGGTTTGGGTAAAGGTTTTTACTCGTTATTCTCTCGGTTATACTCTGCCGTGCTGATGCCGAGGATGGTACCAAGGCAAGCGCAGAATGCGGCTGAAATCTCGGCAACAATTGTGGAATAACCCCAACTGAAAACCTTGTCACAGACACAATAAAACGTTGTCAGCGCAGGGATCACGCACAGTACAAGCCATTTCAAAACATCATATACCTTGTTCGGAAGTTTCATAGTTACGCTCCTTGTTTGTACAGATTTCGGATATCGTTTTTTGTCACTGCGATATCCGTCTTGATCTCGGCTATGTCTGTTTGGATGCTTCCCAGCTTTTCCGCATAGCCGTTGTGTGTGTCAAGTTTCGTTTCAATGGATTTGAGCCTGTTTTCCAGGCGTTCGTCTTTGATGGCTTCTTCAATGTCTCTTTTCTTCTTTGCTTGCCATGCGCCGATCAGCTGCACGATGATCGCAGACACCGCACCGATCAGAGCAGCAAGGACTGTGTCGCTCATTGGCACCCTCACTTTCTGCTGTAAATAATTTCTAATGTCTTCTGATCAGCAACGCCGGTCTGCTCTATTCCTTTTGACTGCTGCAGCTTTTTGACTGCAGCCTCTGTGGCAGGCCCGAAGTCTCCGTCGAGTTTCGCTCCGTAGAGCTGCATATCATTAAGGCCGCTCTGGAGGAGGAGCACATCTCTGCCAAGATCACCGCGCCGGAGGATCCTCATTGTGACGGCTGCCGTCTGCTCTGTTGGAATGTCTATCTGGCAGGCATCATCGGAGCAGCCGCCAGTATTACCAACAAGCTGATTATAATAACGCTGTGCAGCATTAATCCGATCAGAGAAGTTGTTCACAAAAGGCCTCTCAAATTCAGCACAAATTCGCTCCGCTGCCTTCGGGAGATCTTCTGTGGTGCAAAGATACTGGTACAGCCCATCAAAGTCCTCACGCAGCTCTACGAGGCAGAATTCGCACTGCATTCGCTCGTCGCTGATCGGCACGGCCTTTTCTTTGGCGAACAGGTATAGCCGGTCTTTTCTGCTGTCGAGTGTCCACTGGCACAGGCCGTATCCGTAGCGGTCCGACATGAACTGCCATCTCGTCATGATGCCTTGCTCGACATTATAAGTATAATCTCTGTCTCCCATCGGGCAATTGTCCTGGACATTGTTGCTCTTTAGTCCTGACTCCGCCCACATATTGCCCATCATAGCACAAGCACCGGCTGGCGAAAGGCCACCGGCACGAAGGGCATCATAGATTGTTTGTTCGCTCATGGCGTCCCCTTCCCTTTCTGATATTAAAAAGAACGTGCATCCGATGAGCAAAAAGGACACCCGTTCAAGGCAGGGTTATTTTTATCATATTTTGGGCCTTCAACAAGCGGAAGGGTTAATTGTTTGAAAGGGAGACTTTCACCTCACTTTCATCCCTGCCGGTTTCACTTAATAGCGGTTAAAAAAGAGTATAGGCTTAGATCTGACATTATTACGGCTGTTTTTGCAAAGTTTCTGCAAGAACACCAATATTATTTCTGTTTTCGCACTATATCCTCAAAACTGAGCCGCTTCAGTTTCAATCATTGCATCTGAATTGCATCTGAATTGCATCCGGATGCAATGTCCGTTTTGTCCATATGCTTATGGACGGCTGAAAAGCTGATTTTGAAGTTTAAAGATTACTTTAAACCTCCATTAAATAGCGGTTGTAAAACCCAACCGGCATGGCAGCCAATCGGTGAAACTGAGCCGCTACAGTTTGTGTTAACTACAAGCTAATCGACAGCTTGATGTTGGTGTGATAGGATAGGTTATTCGGTTGTTTCTTTTGGGAGACGATCAAAGAGTTTGCTGTCAAGAATGACACCGTCCGATCTAATAATAATGACATCGGTGTAAATGTTAGCTGTTGAAGCCGCAGCGCAAATTGTGTAGAATTTTGAAAATGCTCTTGATTCTGCATCTTCACCGTGAAAATGGTCATACAGCAAGCCAAAAGAACCGTCTGCACGTTTCTGATTTTCGATTGTAGTATAGAAATAATCCATTTTATAAACCTCCAATTAAATATATTTGAACGAGCCAATGAAGATGAATGACCGTACATTGCTTGAAAAATTGTTTACGATCTGCCCCGTGCTATTTACATCAAATTGATAATTAGCGGAGCTGCTATCCATCATCAACATATTTGCTACAGCGACTGTGTTTCCTACCGGACGTATATTGTTTGGTAATGTAAATAAAATGCCTGTTGATATGGCATTAAATTCTCCGTCATGGTAATTGTCCCCACGTCCAAAAATAACAGCGGTTTTTGTAATTGGGGAGCATACTATTCTACCAAGAGATCTTGCAATATTCGTTGTATTTGGCAATAATGATAACTCTATGCTTTCACTACTTAAAGTGTTTTCTAAGGTGTTTAAAGAACCCTTTAACTCTGCAATTGCTTCGCCAGTCGATCCTGCTGTATGTTCGGAAAGTCCATCATCGTAGCTGATGTTTTCTGCCGTCAATGTGCGGTCTGCCGTCAGGTCCATATTGTTGATCTTGCGGCTTGTAGGCACAGCACCAACGTCAGAAGCAGACAGCGTTATGTCAGCAGACAAAGCTTTGTTGTTGACCTTCCTTGTTGTCGGAACCCTTGACGTGTCGGAAGGATGCACGTGATCAGCACGGGCCGCTGTTGTTCCGGTGCCGACCGCTGCAGTGCCGTCCATCTGCGGTGCAGTGCTTGCCAGATCCGGTTTTTCGTTGGCTTTGTCATATGCCGCCTTTACAGCTGTAGGCGTTGCGGCTGTGCCGCCAGAAGTGCCAGACGTTGTTGACGTTGAATCAGACAGCTTCACATGACCGTAATTGGAAGCATTTCCAGCTCCATACGTTGTGCCTGTTGATGCGTGATTGGTAGGCGCACGGCTTGTGTCTGTTGGGTGTACATGGTCGCCCCTGGCATACTTTACCTCTGTACCAACAGCCGCTGTTCCGTCCATCTTTGGCGTTGTTGTCGAAGGATCTGGAATGTTTGCCACAGCGGTGATGATTGCCGCAATCTGCTGAGACAGGATATTGTAATAATCCGTCTGCATGAATTGCGTGTCCGTCAGAACGGACGGCTGCACAAGCGTTTCCCAAAGGAACGTTGTCAGAACAGCCCCGTTGCCATCGTAGAATGACAGCTGCATTGGAACATCCCCTGCGACCGCAAGCGCATTCTGGACGATTCTGAGCGTTGCTACGTTGCCTGACCAGGTGACGGCTGTGTTGCCTTCCTCGTCCGTGTCATACATTCCGCTTGTGCCAAGCGGTGTGCGGAACTTGATCACGCCGATTGCACCGGCCGGCGGTGTCCACGCAATGCCGGCATCATAAAGATTCGCCGTCAAGATCCTCGATTGATTATCCCCTTGCACAGCGTGAACCACTGTTGCAATGTTCGGATAACCAACATTCAGATCAACCGTTGTTGTCGATGGTGTCATCTGTCTCCCCTTCCTTCTGTTGCGTCTTCAGCATTGAAGCAACCATCAAAATCGAATTTACGGATGCGTACATTGTCAGCCAATACGTTCCGTCAACTTTGACAGTTTTCAATGCTTGTGCTGTCTTGATCAATTCGTCATAGCAATCAATTGGCATTTTTATTCACCAACCTCACTCTCACCGAATCAAGATGAATCTCTATGTTTTGGAAATAGGTATATCCTTCATAGACTTTATCTGCATACTCTATGCGGCAAGTTTCTTCTGGATCGCAAAACAAATCATTGACTTCTGTCGGTGTTTTCTCTTTAACTCCGATAGTCAACATATTGCGTTCAGTGCTGTGTATAAAGTATCCAACAGATACCTCTTTTCCTGTTGCCGTTTTTATTGTTGTCATCTTTTTATCCTCAATGCTTCAGCACCCATATTTCTGATGAATCTGTAGCCACATAAAACCGTTCTGTATAACCGATGTATTTATCCTCTCCATCGTAAACTTTAAGATATTTATTCGTGAATGTTGGTATGGTGATCTTTTGCCACGTTGCTTCAAAATACTGCCCACCATAATCGACAAACATCCTTTTTGCGAACAGTCTGTCTTCGGCAGTAAGTACACTGTCAACAGTGATGTTTTTCGCATGGCAATAGTTTGCTGTCTCAGTATTGTTAAATACACCATGTGAGAAATCAGCACGGTCAAGGCTTGTATTAATTTCATCATCAACGGAAAACGTTGACAAACCGCCGCCAACAATTTGATCATCCGACAGCGTATGCCATTCCATCTTGTCACCTGGAAGCGTTGTGTTTGCAATGTTCGACCCAGTAATTGTAAGATCGCCAATCTTGCTACCTGTTACTGCTTTACTGTCAAGCTTAGATGTTGTTATAGCGAAATCTGCCAGCTTCGTGCCGCTGATTGTATCGTTTTTAAGCTTGCCGCCTTCAATGGACAGATTGGTGATCCTGCTGCCGTTAATAGAACCGGTAGTGATGTTGTCAGCATTCAGATTCTTGACTGTGATCTGCGATGCGTCAATTGTACCGGATGAGATCTTGTCAGCGGAAATCTTTCCGATTGTCAGTGTGCCGTTTTCAAGGTCAATCTTCCATTCATCTGCGGAAATGCTGCCGGTAAGCTTTGAAATTCCGATGCTGTTGCTGGCGATCCTGTTCACGTTCAGCGTCCCTGCGTTTATATTGTCCGCTGAAATGTTTCCAATTGAAAACGTTCCGTTTGTAAAATCGATGTTCCAATTGTTGTTTTTGATGCTACCGGAAAGCTTTGAAACCTCAATGCTGTTTGCGCCGATTCGCTCTGCATTCAGCGTTCCTGTTGTGATGTTGCTTGCATTCAGATTCGTGACAGTAACCCTGTTCGCATCGATTGTGCCGGTTGTGATATGCCCACCGTCAATGATGGTTGTTGTCTCATCACGCATCGGTGTGGTGCAAGTCACCGTGCCGCCAACGGTCTGCCGCTGTGTAGCAACCCACAGCACAGGATAAGAGCTGCTGTATGTCGGTCTGAATGCCGTCCACGTATTCTGTGTGTCCGTTGTCCGTGCCACCCATGCCGAAGGCGGTGTCACACTTTCTATTCCGCTTCTCTCAGAAAAGTAAATAAGCTGTTCACGTGCATTTGCGCTGTTTGCCGTGTCTGTTGCGCCTTTAGCCGTGCTTAATGCTGTTGTCAGGTTACGGTCATAAATGCCGCTTGCTGACGGTGAGTATGTGGTCTCGGATGTGTTATCAACGAAGGTCTTTGTTGTGACATCCCTTGTCCACAGGTATTTCCCAGATGCCCACGTTGGGATCGATGTTGACCAGGAACCGCCTGTTGCGGAACTTGTGCTTGTGCTGAGATAATACTCACGTTTTGTTGAAACACTGGTCACAATCTTCTTCTGCGCTGATGCTGTCAGCTTGTCGATTGTGATGGTGTTCGCTCCGATGCGGTCAGCGTTCAACGTGCCAGCCGTGATGAATTCCGCAAGAAATCCCTGTGCAAACGTTGCGCCCATCGTGAAAGGCCCAGAATAGCCGTTCTGAGATGCGCCCCATCCTTCATAGTTGAACCGCCATACTTTGGAAGCAAGAAGCGGTGAAGGATTGTCAGCGATGTACAGCGTGTCTGGAAGGTCATCGTCATTTGTGTCCAGAAGCCGCACAGAACCGCCGTTTGCGCCCGTGATGGCGGCTGTGGTTACATTTATAGCCTGTTGCATCTCTGCCGTTGTAGGTGCGTTCTCGGCCCTGGTTTGCACAGCTACAAAGCTGTCAGCAAGGCTTGTGCGTGAATCACCGATCTCGACAGAGTTATACCGCTCATTGAGGACATCGTAATTGGTGCGGATGACACGGGCCATCGCAGAAACGCCGATCTTAGGAAAGTCAACCGTGATCTGATCGCACAGTTCGATTGATTGACGGATGTTCTTGAATTCTTCCGTCTGTTCCAGGTTGGCGAATGAAAGATTGATTGCGACCTTCGGCACGCCGACTTTGTTGTTGTTGATGTATTCAGCCGCTTCTTGGTTGAGCTGCGCCACCGTCGGTGCGTTCTCATATTCTCCACTCTTGTCAACCACAAGAATGCGTGAATAATCAAATGTACCGGAACTCTGCACTTCACCGGTGACTATTGTGTCATCCTGCGATGATTTCCAGAAGCACATGACACCTGTGTAAACGCTTGCGCAGTTTTCTTCCTGCTGGAAGTCGGTCAGATCTACGCCGTACCGGATGACAACGCCGTTGTCCGTCCCTCTGGAAGACAGAAGGGCAACATTCCAAACGTTGTATTTGTATTCGCCGCCGTACAGATCGAGCAAAGACCCACGGACACCGCCAAGCAATGACAGCGTTGAGGCCGGTGCTGTCAGCTTCATGGTCTGCGTGTTGGTCTTATTCGTTGTAAATGTGAACGGATTTGAGACCATCGCATTGCTCTTGATCTTCTGCAATGCATTTGCAATACCGCTTGCCGTGAACGGTGTGACCGGCACGCCTTCCAGATCATAACGTACATGGCGTGCATTGATGGTGACTATGCCGTTGATCGGTTTCGTTATTCGGAACACTCGGAACGGCTGCGGATCCTGCGCCGGTGACGGTTTGGCAAGGATGATTGACCGCATCTCGATGTCGCTGAAATGCTCACCGTCAAGCGGATATTGCATTTCAAGCGTGAATTCACCGTTGCGCTCTTCAATAACGCTTGGGCCTATCGCATCCGACAGATGGCCGATGCCGAATGTGCTGAAATCTGTTGTCAGCGAATCAAACAGAATCGGAATCATATCGTCCACCACCTCGGCTTCAGCTTGATGCCGGTGATGCCGCCGCTCCAGAAGATCCGTGTGTCACCTTCTGCCAGCTCAGGGAAAGCACCGGATCCAACACGGTTCATGTTCAGAATCGTGCTTCCGATCTGCTGATAGATCTGCATCACATCGCAATCAATCGTCTTGTTGGCGCAGTTTGAAAGCGTCAGTATGTGCGTTCCGTCTGAAATTGTGCCTTCTCCGCTTCCCTGCACCACAAGCAACGGTTTTGCTGTGAACGGTGAAGGATTGTGCAGGATCTGACCGTTTGTCAGTGTGATAAACTGATCGCCGAATTTATAGAACCGCTGCGGCTTGCAATCAAACTCAATGGTTGCCCTTCCGAAGCGGTTCAAGATATTTGCAATTTCAATGCCGCCGGTGAACGATGCCATGCGGAATGTATCAAGCCAGTATGAATCTTCAAGCCGTCTGTAGCCTTTCACGCAGAGCCATTCAGCTACCTTGTGCGCAATTGTCGTCACCCTCGGTGCTTCAGCTGAAATGTAAATGTCATAACGCTGCTGTACGTTTTCAAAGGCATCCTGCTGGATCAGCAGATCACCGTTGCGGCCTGTGATAGCAATCTTCTCGGATTTCCGTGACGGAAGAATGATGTCTGGATAGCGTTCAACAACAACATGGAAGTCATCCGCTGACTTGTAATCAAACCATATCATGCGACACCATACACCGCCTTTCTTGCATCAATTCTGTTCTGCATCGCATACATCAGCTTGTCAACCAGTTCATCCGTAGATTCGCCAGGCTGTTGATACACAGAAATGTTGAAACCGCCGTAGTTATATGCATTGCTTGTGCCACCGCCAACGCTCATTGCATTCGATACGCCCTGCATCGCTTCGGATGCCGCTTCTGTGACAAGATGCTGATTGCGTGTGATGCCCTGTGCGAATGTCTTCATCATGTCAGGCGCATACGTGCTGAAGTTCTTCAAAGGCCCTTCTTCCGGTTCAGAGAAGTGCAACAAATTCCAGATACTCTGTGCAACTTTCTTCACGCTTGACCACACTTCTTTTGTATGCTCAATAATACCGTTTGCGAAGTTGATAATCAGATCTTTACCCCAACTCCATGCAGCCTTTGTTCCTTCAGAAAACGTGTCCTTGATACTTGTCAGAATATCAAGCACAACCTGTGGCAAACTTCCCGCCATTGAGATCAGGCCTTCAATCAAGGCTTGTATGATCTTCACACCGGATTCAATGATTGTTGGAAGATTCTTAATAATAGCTGTTGCAATTGTGCTGACGATTCTTGGCATCTGATCGATCAATGTAGGCAATGCTTCAGAAAAGCCGTCAATCAAAGCAACGATCAGCTGAATACCGGCATCAATAAGTGCCGGTAAGTTCTCGATCAGTGTATTACTGATCAGTTTAATTGCATCCACTGCAATTGGAATCAAATCTGGTAAAACCGCAATGACCGCATTCAGCAACTGATTGAACAGGCCGACAGCTGTCTGAATCAACTGTGGTGCAAGTGTCTGAAGTACCGGAATCACAGCACCAATTATGCCAGGTATATAATCAATGAACCGCTCCAAGATCGGCTGAACGTTCTTCACAACGTCTTCAAACGATCCAACAACATTGCCAAGCAACTGATCAATGTCTGCGGAATCAGTTCCAAGGCCAATGACGAAGTTCTTCATTGCGGCCTTCATGCCGTCAATCGAACCGGAAACAGTTCCTGACGCTTCCTTTGCCGTTGTACCAGTCAATCCCATTTCGCCCTGGACAATATCGATTGCAGCCACAATGTCAGCAAAGGACAGTGCAAGATCTCCATTTGCAGTTCTCTGAGCAACAAACGTTGAATTCAGCTTTTCTGCGTCTAATACAAGACGCTCCATTTCGCTTTTCGTGCCGCCATATCCAAGCTTCAGATTGTCAAGCATATTGTATGTGCCTTTTGCAAAGCCTTGATATGCGTTCTGGATGCTCTGGATATCGGTGCCGAATGTGTTTGCGTTGTCGCTCATGTCACGGATGGCAATATCTGCCATTCGTGCGGCTTGCTCGGTGTCTCCACCAAGTGATGAAATCAGCGAAGCGGAAAAGCTTGTGACCGTCTCCATATACTGGTTCATGTCCATCCCTGCGGTCTTGTAGGCCTGTGATGCGTTCGCAATAACCTTTTGCGCTGATTCCTTGCCAAACAGCTTTTGCACGCCGCCTTCCAGCTGCTCAAAGTCAGCATATGCGGTGACAACCTCTTTTGCCAGGCTTGCTGTTGCTTTGCCTATCGCAACAACGCCGTCTTTCATGGCTTTAAGGCCGCCCATGATGACTTCCTTTGAAAGCATTGCCTTCAGTGCTTCACCGAAAACAGATGTCTTCTTTGTGGTGTTATCCAGACCGCCTTCCAACTCGTTCAGCTGTGTCTTGGCATTGGCTAAGGCTTCTTTCCACGAAAGCGTCTGTTTGCTATTCGCTCCTGTTGCTTCTGCTGACCGTGCAACCATCTCCTGCAAAAGTTTAATCTTTTCCTTCTGCGTTTCGATTTGCTTGTTGGTCTGCTCGGTGATTGCTTTGTTTTTCTTCTGTGCATCACCCTCTTTGTCAAAGGCAGATGCAACAGCTTTCATTTCAGCATCAAGCGTTTTCGCCTGCTGGATGATTTGTTCTATTTCTTTTCGGTATTGTGCTTCGCCGTCTATACCGATTTTCGGGCCGATTTCTCTTGCCATTTGACCACCTACCTCAAAGACATTGCCTCGTCAAATGTCATTTTCTTTTTCTGCTTCTGATCTGCGCCGTTGAAAATGGCATAGCAGGAAATCATGTCACACATCTCACCATAGCGTGTCACTAAGATTTCCTGCTTTGTCATATGCAGTAACCGCCCGTAAAAGAGGAACCATGACAGGTTAAGGTTTATTCCTTTTTTGCCGGTTCCTTTTCCTTTTTTTTTGGCGGTGCTACCTCTACCGTTTGCTGTAGTCCGTCCTTAAATGCAGAAATGGCGGCGGCTTGAATCTCTTGGAAGT
>Ga0326511_10001178_pt1 | contig 22062 bp, 15 predicted proteins | sample 0_2496_0518_D_FD_203701 | JGI IMG/M metagenome (GOLD analysis project Ga0326511, IMG submission 203701) | Bovine rumen microbial communities from UC Davis, California, United States - 0_2496_0518 | ecosystem: Host-associated > Mammals > Digestive system > Stomach > Rumen | place: USA... | reverse complement strand
ATGTAAGCATTGCGGAGGCTCAGGTGCCGAAGCAGGCAGCAGCAAGGAGACCTGCCCCACCTGTCATGGACGGGGAGTCATCACCCATACCACGCAGAGCATCTTCGGTATGATGCAGACCCAAGGCGTATGCCCCACTTGCCACGGTTCAGGCGAGATTATTAAGAACAAGTGTCATGAATGTGGCGGCACTGGTGTTATCAAAGGTGAAGATGTCGTCGAAATCAAGATTCCTGCCGGCGTGCAGGAAGGCATGGTGGTCAACGTTCCAGGCATGGGTAATGCCGGTCATAACAACGGTGTCAACGGCGACATTCAGGTGCTGATTGAAGAGGCTGAGCACGAACATTTCGTCCGAGATGGCAACGACTTGATTTACAATCTGTTGCTCGACTTCCCTACAGCAGCTCTTGGCGGTGAGATCGAGATACCTACCATCGAAGGCAACAAGCTGAAGATAAAGATTGAGAACGGCACCCAGCCCGGCAAGACACTACGTCTGAGAGGCAAAGGTCTTCCCACGGTACAGGGGTATGGATCGGGACGTGGCGATCTGGTAGTCAACATCAGCGTCTATGTGCCTAAGACCCTCAGCAAGGATGAAAAGACTGCACTTGAACGATTCAAGGAAAGTGACAACTTCAAGGGAGACACCCAGACAAAGGAATCTATCTTCCAGCGTTTCAAGAACTACTTCTCCTAAAGTAGAACTTTAAGAGTTCGTAAACAGACCTCATTTTTAACGCATTATGACCTACGAAGAAGTTACAGAATATTTGTTCAGTCAAGTTGCGAATTATGAGCAGCAAGGTGCTTCCGGCTATAAGGAAGGACTTGACACAACGCTCAAGCTGGACGAGCACTTCGGCCATCCCCATGAGCATTTTCGGTCCATCCATATTGCAGGTACTAACGGCAAAGGCTCCGTTTCTCATAGCATTGCGGCTATCCTGCAAACGCTGGGCTACAGAGTCGGTCTGTACACTTCGCCCCATCTGATCGACTTCAAGGAGCGTATCCGCATTAACGGGCAATGCATCTCAGAAGACTATGTAGTCAGTTTTGTTGAAAAAGAACACGAATTTTTTGAATCGCTGAAGCCCTCTTTCTTTGAGATTACCACAGCGATGGCTTTCAAGTATTTCTTTGACAACAATATCGATATTGCGGTGATTGAGGTTGGTCTTGGCGGCCGTCTCGACTGCACGAATATCATCAGTCCCATCTTGTCTGTGATCACCAACATATCGCTTGACCACACTCAGCTCTTGGGCTCGAGCCTCGAACAGATTGCGATGGAGAAAGGCGGTATTATCAAAGCGGGCATACCGGTAGTCATCGGTGAGTCGGACCCGCAGACCCGTCCCGTCTTCGAAGCCATTGCCTCTGAGATGAAGGCTCCCATCTTCTTTGCTGATGACGATCAAGAGAAGGAGGTGGAGAGTGCCGAACTGCTGCCAGAAGGCGGCATCATGTATCATTGCAGCCATCTGGGTAATATCAAGGGTGAACTGAGCGGAAATTACCAGATAACCAACACGAACACCGTGTTTGTAGCCATGCACCAGCTGACCAAGTTGGGGTATACCAGCGACTGCATTGACTCCCAATATCATTATAAGGTGGAGAAAGAATTGAACCTGGCTTTGGGAAACATCAAGAACCTGACTGGGTTGATGGGACGCTGGCAGGTGATGCGCACAGCTCCGACGGTAGTATGCGATACGGGACATAACCCTGGAGCCTGGGAACATCTTTCCGTCCAGCTTGCCAACGTGAAGTGCCGTCAGATGCGTATCGTATTTGGCATGCTGAGCGATAAGGATGTCTATAGTGTCATGAGCCTGCTACCCAAGAATGCTACTTATTTCTTCACGAAAGGCTCCACCAAACGAGCTTTGCCTGAGACATCGCTCAAGGTCTTTGCCGACCAGTTCGGATTGAAAGGCGAGTGCTATCCAACAGTAGAAAAAGCCTTTGAAGCAGCAATTACAGGTGCGACGAGTGATGACTTTATATTCATTGGTGGCAGCACATACGTAGTGGCAGATTTCCTAAAGACACGCGTTTAGGTGTTTTTAACAACAATTTTTCGCCGATATGTTTGCACATGTCGGCTTTTTTTTGTTATTTTGCATCAGTTACACGTAACTAAAACCAAACAATTATGGCAAACACAACAGAAAATGCGAATTTGTGTGGTCTGAAGCGTGAAGACTTCCAGACCACAATCAATGGTAAGAAAACCGATCTTTACATTCTGCGCAACCGTAAGGGGTACGAAGTAGCCATCTCTAATTATGGTGGAGCCATCTGCGCTATCATGGTGCCAGACAAGAACGGAAATGTTGCCAACGTTATCCAGGGACATGCTAATATCGAGCAACTGATGAGCGGTAATGAGCCTTATCTCTCTACGCTCATTGGCCGTTGGGGCAACCGTATCTGCAAAGGTCAGTTCACACTGAACGGCAAGGAGTATCAGGTCGCTATTAACAATGGTCCCAACCATCTGCACGGTGGTCTGAAGGGCTTCAATGCCAAAGTTTGGGATGCCCGTCAGATGGGGCCCCGCTCGCTGGCTCTGCACCGCATATCTTCCTACGGTGAAGAAGGCTATACAGGCGAGCTTGACGTAACCGTAGAATTTACCTTCACCGATCAGAACGAGCTGGTTCTGGAATACCTGGCCACGACCAACAAAAAGACCATCGTCAACCTGACGCATCACGCCTTCTTCTCACTGGCTGGCACTGCAGATCCTACACCTACTATTGATGACCTGATCTGCGAAATCAATGCAGACTTCTACCTGCCGACCGATGATACTGCCATTCCTACGGGCGAGATTCTGAAGGTTGAAGGCACACCGTTCGACTTCCGTACACCGAAAGCCATTGGCAAGGATATTGATGCTGACAATGAGCAGATTAAGTTTGGTAACGGCTATGACCACAACTATGTGCTGAACAAGCAGGAAGAAGGTGAACTGAGCCTTGCAGCCCGTTTGACTGAGCCGAAGAGCGGTCGCACACTGGAGTGCTACACCACCGAACCTGGCATGCAGCTCTATACAGGCAACTATCTGGAGGGCTACAAGGGTGCCAACGGCGCAACGTTCCCACGTCGCTCTGCTGTTTGCTTGGAGACCCAGCACTTCCCCGACACGCCTAACCGTCCTTACTTCCCCTCGGTGGTGTTGAATCCTGGCCAGCGCTACAAGCAGAAGACCATCTACAAATTCGGCATAGCTGAATAATGATTTGAGATTTGAGGTTTGAGGTTTGAGATTTGTCATATAGGCTTTTCCGACCTGAAATCTCAAATCTCAGTATTTAAAGATAACTAATAATTAATAATCGCTTTGAGAACTGAGCAGCGAGATCTTATTCAAATCTCAAATCTCAAATCTCAAATCTCAAATCAAAAAAACATGTCACAAAAACAAACTCCGAACTATCTGTTCCCATTGATTATTGTGTTCATCGTGTGCTTCCTCATCGGATTCATCACGACTATGAACAACTCAATGATCGAGTTCTGTAAGGAAGCATTCAAATTGTCTGACACGCAGGGTCAGCTGGTGAATACCTTCTTCTACGGAGCTTATTTCTTCTCTATCCCATTTGCCATGATGATGAGCAAAATCGGCTATAAGTCGACGCTCGTCCTTGGTCTGACCGTTGTAGGTTGCGGCTTCATAGCCAACAATCTCGGTGTCACAGCAGCTCTCGGCACGGCTAACGTCTATACCGTATTTCTCTGCTGCATGAGTGTCGTGGCCCTTGGTGTAGTGATGCTGCAGCTCGTGGCCAACCCCTACGTGATGGTGCTTGGCAAACCTGAGGGAGGTGCTTTCCGCATGACGCTGTCTCAGGCTTTGAACTCAGTAGCAACGACCGTGGCTCCTATTTTTATCACCACAGTCATTATTGCCGATAAGCCCAAGTTGCCCGAGAATGTGCCTGGCCCATTCCTCATGCTGGGTATCTTCGCATTGGTCATTGCCGCTATTCTGTTCTTCATCAAGTTGCCCGATCCTGACATGGACAAGAATGGTGATGCTGAAGAATCTTCCGCTGACACCAAGCAGTATAAGTCGAGCGTGTTCCAATATCCCCACGTTTGGTTCGGTGCCCTTGCCATCGCCATGTACATGGGTCTTGAGATTGGTATTCCCTCGATGCTTCCAGCTTACTGGAAAGCCGATCCCACCCTGCCCGGTTCTGCTACCGAATACCTTCCCTTCTATTGGGGTGGCATGATGGTAGGCCGTTTCGTTGGCTCTGCAATTTTGGCAAAGTTCGAGGCTCGTAAGTTGCTCACAGCCTGTCTGATTCTCGGTGCTTGCTGCGTAGGCATCTCGTTCTTCTTGCCTGGTATGTATGCCGTCTATGCAATGTTGGCAGCAGGATTGTTCCACTCAGTGATGTGGCCTCTCATCTTCAACCTCGGTCTGCAGGAACTTGGTCCTCACACAAAGAATGCCTCCGGCCTGATCAACATGGGTGTGCTGGGTGGTGCTACCCTCCCCCTGCTGATGGGTACAGTGGTTGACAATCCCGCCCTCGGTGTTGGTGTTGCGATTATGATGATGTTCGTCTACTACGCCTACGTTCTCTGGTTCTGCAATTGGGGTAGCAAGATTGGACTCAATTTTCAAAATAGCAAAGAATAATTAACATTAATATTAACCATTTTGAGAACTGAGACGAGAGTTCTATATAATATGAATCTCAAATCTCAAATCTCAAATCTCAAATCAAAAAAAGTATGATTGAAATTGATTTCGTAAGACAGCGCTTCATTAAGCATTTTGACGGCAAGACGGGTAATGTCTACACTTCTCCCGGTCGTATCAACCTGATTGGTGAGCACACCGACTATAACGGTGGATTCGTATTCCCTGGAGCAGTTGACAAAGGCGTGACTGCCGAGATGCGTGCCAATGGTACGGAAGATACCGTGATGGCCTACGCTATCGATCTGAAAGACCGTGTCGACTTCAAACTCAGTGACCCTGCAGGTCCCAAAGCTTCATGGGCTCGTTACATCTATGGCATTGCTCTGGAGATGAAGAAATTGGGCGTTCCCGTAAAGGGCTTTAACATTGCCTTCGCTGGTGATGTGCCCCTCGGTGCCGGCATGTCTTCATCAGCTGCTATGGAAAGCTGTTTTGCTTGCGGTCTGAATGACATCTTCGGTGAGAACAAGGTTTCCCAGTGGGATATGGTGCTGGCCGGACAAGCCACTGAGCACAACTACTGCGGTGTGAACTGCGGTATCATGGACCAGTTCGCTTCTGTCTTCGGCAAGGCAGGCTGCCTTATGCGCCTCGACTGCCGTAGCCGCGAGTTTGAATACTTCCCCTTCAAGCCCGATGGCTATCGCCTCGTGCTCCTCGACTCTGTAGTGAAGCACCAGCTGGCAGGCTCGCCCTACAACGACCGTCGTAACTCTTGTGAGAACGTGGTGAAGCACATTCAGGCTAAGCACCCCGAGGGCAAGTTCGAGACCCTGCGCGACTGCACCTGGGAGCAGCTGGAGGAAGTGAAGGCCGAGGTAGGCGAAGAAGACTACAAGCGTGCTAAGTTCGTGCTGGGCGAGAAAGACCGTGTGCTTGCTGTCTGTGATGCCCTGAATGAAGGCGACTACGAGAAGGTTGGCGAGATGATGTACAAGACCCATGAGGGCCTGTCAAAGGACTACGAGGTATCTTGCGAGGAACTCGATTTCTTGAATGACATTGCCAAGGAGAACGGTGTAACCGGTTCTCGTATCATGGGTGGCGGCTTCGGTGGCTGCACCATCAACCTCGTTCGCAATGACCTCTACAAGAAGTTCATCGAGGATGCCAAGAAGCGTTTCAACGAGAAGTACGGCCACGAGCCAAAGGTCTACGACGTAGTCATTGGCGACGGCTCTCGCAAGCTCTGCTAAATGAAAAAAACGCTTGGGGCACCAATTGAGAAACAATGGCCCTCGCTTATAAGCCTCCTTCGGGAGGCTTTTTTTATATCAGATTAAAGCATCGTCTTGATGACTTTGATCTGTTTTCTATTTGATAATTCAAGTTTTTTGTGTACTTTTGCAGCAAAATTCAAGAAAAGTACAAAGAATGGCAGAAACAAGCAACAGCATTTTGCAAAAGCTCGACGGTTTGGAAAGCCGTTTCGAGGAAGTATCGACACTGATTACAGACCCTGCGGTGATAGCCGACCAGCAGCGTTTCGTGAAACTGACAAAAGAATACAAAGACTTAGGTGACATCATGGATGCCCGCAAGCGTTATATTGCCTGCTTGAACAGCATTAAGGAGGCCAAGGATATATTGGCCAATGAGGATGACCCTGAGATGAAAGAAATGGCTCGCGAGGAACTGTCCGTGAACGAGGAGCTTCAACCCAAGTTGGAAGAGGAAATCAAGATTGCTCTTATTCCCAAGGATCCCGAAGACGCAAAGAACGTTCAGATGGAGATACGTGCCGGAACGGGTGGTGACGAGGCTTGTCTCTTTGCCGGAGACCTGTTTAAGATGTACAAGAGCTTCTGCGACTCAAAAGGCTGGCAGCTCAGCATCACCAGCGTTTCGGAGGGTGCTGTAGGCGGCTACAAGGAGATTGACTTTGCCGTCAGCGGTGCCGATGTATATGGCACGCTGAAATACGAGAGCGGTGTTCATCGCGTACAGCGTGTGCCTGCCACTGAAACGCAGGGCCGCATGCATACCTCTGCTGCTACGGTGGCCGTGCTGCCCGAAGCCGACAAGTTCGAGGTGCATATCAACGAGGGAGAAATCAAGTGGGACACCTTCCGCTCGTCAGGTGCAGGTGGTCAGAATGTGAACAAGGTGGAGTCTGGTGTCCGTCTGCGCTATATGTGGAAGAACCCCAATACGGGCGAAACAGAGGAGATACTCATTGAGTGTACCGAGACGCGCGACCAGCCAAAAAACAAGGAGCGTGCCCTCTCGCGCCTCTACACATTCATCTATGACAAGGAGCACCAGAAATACGTTGACGACATAGCTTCGCGCCGTAAGACACTGGTGTCTACCGGTGACCGCTCGGCTAAGATTCGCACCTACAACTTCCCCCAGGGACGTGTCACCGATCACCGTATCGGCTATACCACCCACGACCTGCAGGGGTTCCTTGGCGGTGATATTCAGGGCATGATCGATGCGCTCACCGTGGCAGAGAATGCTGAACGAATGAAAGAATCAGAACTATAAAGAACCGATTATATGACAAGAAATGAATTAATCCAACAGATCCGTCAGAAGAACAGCTTCCTCTGCGTAGGACTCGATACCGATCTGAAGAAGATTCCTCAGCACCTGTTGCAGGATGAAGACCCCATCTTTGCCTTCAATAAGGCTATTATCGATGCCACCGCTCCCTATTGCGTGTCCTATAAGCCTAATCTGGCTTTCTACGAGGCTTTCGGCGTAAAGGGTATGATGAGTTTCGAGAAGACCATAGCCTATCTGAAAGCACATTACCCCAACCACTTCATCATTGCTGATGCCAAGCGTGGAGACATTGGCAATACATCTGCTATGTATGCCCGCACGTTCTTCGAGGAGTATAACGTTGACTCGCTGACCGTGGCTCCCTACATGGGCGAAGACTCTGTCACACCGTTCTTGGGCTATGAGGGTCACTGGGTCATCTTGCTGGCTCTGACCAGCAATAAGGGTTCGCATGACTTCCAGCTGACAGCCGACAGCGAGGGGGAACGCCTGTTTGAAAAGGTGCTGAAGAAAAGTCAGCAATGGGGCAACGAAGAGAACATGATGTATGTGGTAGGTGCCACGCAGGGCAGCATGTTCGAGGATATCCGCCGTGTGGCTCCCAACCATTTCCTGCTCGTTCCTGGTGTTGGCGCTCAGGGGGGCAGCCTGCAGGAAGTGTGCAAATACGGCATGACGAAAGACTGCGGACTGCTGGTCAACTCTTCACGTGGCATTATCTATGCCTCGACTGGAGAGGACTTTGCGAAGGTGGCAGCAGAGAAAGCACAGGAGTTGCAGCAGCAGATGACTCAAGAGCTACTCCGATTATAGAATGAGACTATAGAACGTAGACTACAGACTTTAGACTACAGACTTTAGACTATAGACTATAGACTATAGACTACAGACTACAGACTATAGATTGTCTAAATTATAAGACTGCAGGAAACGTTCACCCTCGGCAAACCCTTCCTCATAAAGGCGTTCCAGCTTCTGAGGCTCACGACACATGCGGTCTACTTCCATCTCGCGCTGAGGTCTGATGACAATCACCTCACCCCAGTCCTCCATGCGCTCCACCATCGCTATCTGCTGGTTGTAAAGCTCGTTCATGCGGGTAAGCACCACACGCAGACGGGGATATTGCTTATAGAACAGCTTGGGTACCTTCACATCATATTCCGTATCACGGTACCCTCTGTTGCGGGTCAGCACCACCACGTTCAGCGGATGTCCTGTCTCAATGGCGTGCTGTACAGGAATCGGGTCGACTATACCTCCATCAAGCATGGGTGTATGGTCGACCTCTGTAATATGTGCCACAAAAGGTAGTGAACTCGATGCCTTGGCGATGGCTATCAGACGTTGCGGGTCTTCTTTCTCCGTGAGATACATGGCACGACCCGTCAGACAGTTTGTTGTCACCATCTCGTAGGTGGCTGTATTCTGTCCATAAGTCTGATAGTCGAAGGGCACGATCTCGTTAGGGAAACGCTCGTAGAGAATGTTCGGATCGAAGATACTGCCTTGCTGCAACAGGCTCTTCAGCGATATGTATCCATATTTCTGCAGCATGTCAATATTGCTATAGCGTGCCCTTCTCGGCTGTCGACTCATATAGGACAGACCGTTGCAGGCCCCTGCCGACACCGCCACAACATAGTTGAAATAGCAGTCGTGCTTCATCAGCGCGTCGAGCACCCCACTGGTGAAAACGCCACGCATGCCCCCACCTTCGAGTACCAATCCTGTTGACGAATCAAGCTTTATCATTCGCCCGATAGACATGATAGGTTCCACCATCGCTGTTGGCATATCGTCTCAACAGCTGTTGTATGAACTCAGCATTCTCCCTTACGCGTTCCTCCGAACCGTCGTAGCCGTTGATAAGAACCAGCAAGCGGGTTGTAGCAAGTGTCATCTTCGTGCGCTCATGGTCGCTGGTTGGGGTGCCGATGCCTCCCACCGCATCGCGATAGACCGGCAGGCCGGCTATATTGAGCAAGCCTCGCCCTATGCCTTCGTAGGGTTCCCCCTCTCGGCCTATGCCCAGTGTGAGTGTGTCGCCAACAATCTGTGCTGCATCGAAGCCTCCGATGCTATAGCCATAGACGATTGATGCCAGGTTGACCAAATCCACGAGTGTATCCTTCTGGTACAGTTCCTTGCCCTGCAGCATACGGCGTATCAAGGCTTCTGATGCTGGACGATAGCGTGAGGGGTCCTTTCCGCATAATTTATAGATGTTACGCGTAGCAGCAATGCTGGGCAACTCTTTCAAGCTCTCAGTGGTCAGTTCCTTTCGGAAACGTTCTTCCCATGTGCCTATCTCTTGCCACAGTTCCCGGCTATAGGGAGTATTCCTCACCTCAGCCTCTACGGCAGCCCCCACAAACCGGGGGCAAACTTCTGCAATCTCTTCTGATACGATGATATTCATTTATAACAATTAGTTAATCAAGAGTATGGGAACAATCTATAGTTTATAGTTAATAGTTTATAGTCTGTAGTCTTTAGTCTGTAGTCCTATAGTCTATAGTCTGTAGTCCTCATTCTGTAGTCTCAAGCATGTTGAGGAACTCCTCCTCGCTGACAATTCTCACTCCCAGTTTCTGCGCTTTCTCCAGTTTCGACGGTCCCATATTGTCGCCGGCCAGAATGAACGAAGTCTTACCACTGATGCTTCCCACGTTCTTTCCACCGTTTTGTTCGATGATGAGCTTATACTCGTCGCGGCTGTGACGGGCAAACACACCACTGATGACGATGCTCTGTCCTGCCAGCTTGTCAGAGGCTGCTGCCATCTGTTCCTCGCTGAGCGCAAACTGCAGACCGTAGCCACGTAGTCGTTCAACAATCTCTTGGTTCTTCTCGTCGTGGAAGAAGCGTATGATGCTTTGCGCCATCACCTCGCCGATGCCTTCCACCTCCTGCAGTTCCTGTAATCCAGCCCCCATCAGTGCATCCATTGTCTTGAAGTGGCGTGCCAGTAGTCGAGCTGATGTCTCGCCCACGAAGCGGATGCCCAAGGCGAAGACCACACGCTCAAAGGGCACCTCCTTCGATTTCGCAATGCTGTTGACAATCTTCTGTGCCGACTTCGTGCGCGAGCCGTCGCCATTGATCTGCTGCACGCTGATGTCGTATAGGTCGGCTACGTTGTTGATGAGTCCTTGACGGTAGTAGTCGTCAACCGTCTCGGGGCCTAATGAGTCGATGTTCATGGCTTTACGAGCAATGAAATGCTCGATTTTTCCCTTGATTTGCGGTGGGCAGCTGCTGTCATTGGGGCAATACCAGGCAGCTTCGCCCTCGTAGCGAACCAGTGGTGTTCCACACTCTGGACAGTGTCTGATGAACTGCACCGGCTGGGCAATGATGGGACGCTGGTCAATGTCCACCCCCACAATCTTGGGAATGATTTCGCCTCCCTTCTCCACATAGACCATGTCGCCTATGTGCAAGTCGAAGCTCTTGATGAAATCCTCATTGTTCAGCGTAGCTCGCTTCACGGTCGTGCCAGCCAGCTGCACTGGTTCCATGTTTGCCACTGGGGTCACGGCCCCTGTTCGCCCCACTTGATAAGTCACCTCTAACAACTTCGTACACACGCGTTCAGCCTTATACTTATAAGCAATAGCCCAACGCGGGCTCTTGGCTGTAAAACCCAGTATTCGCTGCTGACGTAAGCTGTTTACTTTCAGAACAATACCATCTGTAGCTACAGGAAGACTTTTGCGTTCTACGTCCCAGTAGTTGATAAAGTCGATGACCTCTTCCAGCGTTTTCACCTTGCGCATGCCCTCACTAATCTTGAAGCCCCACTTGCGTGCTTCCTCAAGGTTCTCGTAGTGGCCCTCGGCTGGCAACTGTTCGCCCAAAAGGTAATAGAGATAGGCATCCAGCTGACGCTGTGCCACCACCCTTGTGTCGAGGCTTTTCAGCGTACCGCTGGCGGCATTGCGAGGATTGGCAAAGAGAGGCTCCTCAGCAGCCTCGCGCTCCTTGTTCAAGCGTTCGAACGAAGCCCAGGGCATCAGTATCTCGCCTCGTATCTCAAACTCGTGGGGATAGCCAGTACCTGGCAGCACCAAGGGGATGGCCCTTATCGTGCGCACGTTCTTCGTCACGTCATCGCCATGTACCCCGTCGCCACGCGTCACGGCCTGGGTGAGCCGTCCGTCGATATATATGAGCGAGATGGACAGTCCGTCGTATTTCATCTCGCAGCACACCTCGAAGTCTTCGCCACCCAGTCCTTTGCGCACGCTCTCATACCAGTCGCGCACATCACCTTCGCTGTAGGTGTTCGACAAAGAGAGCATAGGGTATTTGTGCTCCACCTGCTTGAAGTCCTTGTTCAGGTCACTACCTACGCGTTGCGTTGGCGAGTTAGGGTCGTACATTTCTGGATGCCGTGCCTCCAGGTCCTGCAACTCATGCATCATGAAGTCGAAGTCCTGATCGCCAATCGTCGGCTGGTTCAATACGTAGTAGCGGTAGTTGTGCTCATGCAGCTCTTTGCGAAGCTGTGCTATGCGTTCTTTCTCGTCAGTCATTTTATTAAGAGTGTAGGAGTGTAGACAATTCATTATTTCCACGAGGCATCCTCGCGCAGGACGAATGTCACCTTCGACTTCTTCGGCAGTTGTGGCTTCTGCCACTGTCCGCCCAGCAGCTGGATAGTCGTCGGCTTTTGGTGGTCTACGGTCTTCATAGCCTCGTCAAGACTGAGAAACTGTCCCCGTCCGTGGCGGTCGACAGTAATATCGGCCTCTGTACGATATTTCTTCAACAGGGGAATCTCTTGGCAAAGTGCATCAGCCAGCAGACCAGCCACCACATGAGCACCATATATATTATAATGTGTATTGTCCTGACGACCCTGTGGTACGCTGGGCTCCTCGCCCGGACGGAACCACATGTGCAGCCGCTTCGAGTCTTCGGTGCCCATTCCTTGCTCCAGTTCGTGGGTGATGCGGTTAGCATCAACGAAGTGTACGTTCATTCTTTGTGCCACGTCGCGTGGAGCCACGCGGTAGAGTCCGTGGGTGTCTATCAGCGAGTCGCCCTCCACCATCTTCACACCGTCTTTGAAGGTCGTTGTGCGCAGTTTCTCATCATCGTCGTTCTCGGGTGCATTCACAAAGAAGTTGCGGCGTACCACGCAGTTCATCAGTACGGGAATGCCCCCATGCTCGCGTGTCTCTCGCACGAACTTAGCCAGGTTATAGTCGAACGTCGAGCCTGGATCCGTGTGGCGGTCGGCTTTGGGCTTCTCATCGTTATGGCCGAACTGAATAATCACGTAGTCACCGGGCTTCATCTTCTCCAGCACCTTATTCCACCGTCCCTCGTTGATGAACGAGAGTGACGAACGTCCATTCACGGCATGGTTGTCCACCACGATGTTGTCATCAAAGAAGCACTGCAGGGCCATGCCCCACCCTCTCTCTTTCTTGCCGCCTGATATGTCCTTATTGGCAGCAGTCGAATCGCCGATTATGAAAATAGTGGTTGTTTTCTCTTGTGTGGCAGCTGTCAGCAGCAGTAGTGCTGCAGTCACGATAGTCAGTAGTTTGCAAGTTTTTCTCATCGTCTTTTTTAGTTATGATTATAATTGTCATGCAAAATTACGCATTTTCCTTCGTCTCACAAAATATTTCGAGACAAAAAAGCGAATGCTCGAGAATGTTACATTCTGCTTGCAAACGGCATACGAGGCATTGTTTGGAGCGTCTGACAGTAACAAAAGTCTAAATAACAGCTATGCCCAAAACTCGCTTCTTTTCAACCGACGATTCGGTGGACGAAAATGAGCGAGTTTTGGCGGTTTTGCTTATAATGTTGAATATCAGTAACTTGTAATTAACACAAAAGCAGTGGGTCATATTATCTCGCATTTCTATTCGAATTATCTCGCACTTCGAATCGAATTATCTCACACTTCGAATCAAAGTGCGTCGTAATATGATTCGAAGTGCGAGACAATATGTTTCGAACCTCGAGATAATTCGATACCTTGCTCCAAGCAACCGCCTCGCCGACCCTCAGAAATAGCCTCTACAGCCCCTCAAAACATCATTTTCCCGTTCTATTTTTCGATTTTAAAATGTCTTGAAAATCGAAAAAACCGATGCTTATTTAGATTTTTGTTTATAAAGAAGACTAAACGGAAAGAGGCTGTCACATCATTGTAATACGCACTTTTCTTTTTTCTCGTAAAAAAGCACTATCTTTGTCGCCAAAAAGCAGAAGAATGAAACAAAACGTATTGAAGAACTTATGAAAATACTTGTCGTCGATGATGAGCAGGACATTTGCGAGATACTGCAATACAACCTTGAAACTGAAGGATTTGAAGTGATGACTGCCAATTCTGCTGAGGAGGCTCTTGAGCTTCCTTTGCAAGAGTTTGCACTGATTCTTTTAGATGTGATGATGGGCGAAACATCAGGATAAAGCCAATGAGCAAGAGCGTGTTGATGATATTGAAGGCGGTATGGAAGGCCGATAGCTTGTAGAGTTCGTTGCCACCTCCCATCAAGTTGTCAACCACCCAGCTGACAGCATCGCAGGCAGGATAGAACACGATGAGGAACACCACGACGCCAAAGACGTTAAAGAACATGTGTGCCAGTGCAGCACGGCGTGCCTGTGTGTTGGCTGTAAACGAAGCCATGAATGCAGTAATGGTCGTTCCTATATTCTGACCCATTGCCAAGGCAGCAGCCTGCTCAAATCCAAAGCCTGGAATATTCATGCCAAAGAGCATCAGCGTAATAGCCATCGTGGCTGCTGACGCCTGTACAATCATAGTCACCACTGCGCCCACGATAACAAACAGTATAATAGTGAAGAACGAATCTTGAGGCACATGCGCCAGCATGCCTGCCACCACATCGCCAATGTTCATAGCTGTTGCCGCCTCTTGAAGAAACGACAATCCCATGAATAGAAACGAGAAACCAAAGATGAACTCACCGATACTTTTCCTGTTGCCCTTTCCGCTAAAAATCAATGGCATTCCTACTGCCAACAAAGGAATGGCGAAAGCTGCGATGTTCACCTTGAAACCTACGACAGAGATAATCCATGCAGTTACCGTTGTACCGATGTTTGCGCCCATGATGACACCGATAGACTGGGCAAGCGTCATCAGGCCTGCATTCACAAAACTCACCACCATCACCGTAGTGGCACTTGACGACTGGATAAGTGCCGTAATCAGAATACCTGTCAGAACGCCCATCACGCGGTTCTTGGTCATAGCCGCCAAAATGCTGCGCAGACGGTCGCCTGCAAACTTTTCAAGGCCCTCCGACATGGTTTTCATTCCGAAGAGGAACAATGCCAGCGAACCTACAAGCGAGAAAATGTTGATTATTAATTCCATATATATGTTCTCTATAATACGCTGCAAAGGTATCATCATTCTGTTACGACTATGTTACGCAGATATTACAACTTTGTTACAATTTTTGTAATGAGATTTCTCAGCTTTGCATTTAGATTGTGACAACTTGCAGATTAGCGGTTTCTTTTTTCTTAATTAATGTTCACGAATGATGGTATCTTCAATAAATATGATTATTTTTGCGGACGGAACTACCAATGATATTTAAGAGAATGGATTGCTATACATTATTTATGTAGGGAAGACTGAGAACAAAATAGAGAGAATCTATGAAGAAAGAATCAAAACAGATACTGCTGACGCTTGGGGCGGTCATTGCCCAACAGGCAGCAGCTGCTGAGCAGCAGGAGCAACAGGCCACCCCCGAGCGTCCGAATATCATTTTCATCCTGGCAGATGATATGGGCTATGGCGACCTTTCGTGCTATGGCAACCAATACATCAAGACACCGAATATTGACAGACTGGCAGCCACGGGCACCAGTTTCACGCAAGCCTACGCCGGCAGCGGCATCAGCTCGCCCTCACGCTGTTCGCTGATGACGGGACGCAATAGCGGCAACTCGCGCATACGCGACAACCAGTGTTATGCGGGAGGACTGACCGGACTGAAGGTCAACACCAAGGGCGACACCACTATCGTGCGACGTGCCAATCTGTTGCCAGAAGATACAACCCTCGCCACCGTCATTGCCACCGCAGGCTATCGCACCTGCCTGGTGAACAAATGGCATCTCGACGGCTACGACCCGGGAGCGGCTCCTCATCATCGGGGCTTCGACGAGTTCTATGGCTGGACCATCTCCACCGTACACAGCAACGCCCCATATTATTACCCATATTATCGGCTTTGGGGCGACAGTCTCATCCATATCGAGGAGAATGCCCACGATGCCCACGTGCGTCACAATACGGAGATTTCCACTGACGATGCCATCGCCTTCATTCATAGGAACAAGCACAATCCCTTCTTCCTCTTCCTCGGCTATGATGCTCCCCATGAGCCTTACAACATTGATGACACCTCATGGTACGACGAGTACGGTGAATGGTCACAGAACACAAAACGCTATGCGGCACTGGTCACCCACATGGACTATCACATCGGACGACTGTTGGGAGCCCTCGAGCATTTAGGACTGCGCGAAAATACGCTGATTATCTTTGCCTCCGACAATGGCGCGGCGGTAATGGCACCCATCAGCGAGCTGAACTGCCACGCAGGACTCAAAGGCCGTAAGGGACAGCTCTATGAGGGAGGCATCAAGGTTCCACTCATCGTGAACCAGCCCGGACGCGTTCCTGTCCGTCAGGTCAGCAATCAGGTCTATTTCCCCGACTTCATGCCCACCCTCGCATCTCTGACTGGCAGTGAGAAGGCCGTTCCTCAGACCGACGGCATCGACATATCGCCGCTGTTCTTTGGCGGTGAGGCAGATACCGACCACCGCTATCTTTATTGGGAGTTTCCTGGCAAACAACGTGCCCTGCGCTTCGGTGAATGGAAATGCGTGACCGTGAAGAAAGGTGCCCCCCTGGAGCTGTATCACATCGCTGACGATCCCCGTGAGGAACATAATCTGGCTGCCGAGCACCCCGAAATGGTGAAGGAGTTCGATGCCGTCATGCACCGGATGCACAAGCCCTCGGAGAACTACCCCATTCCTGAAGACAAAGAAGTGAAGCAGTGAATATCGCCATTCCCTTTGGAAGTCCGCTCTATGTGATGCTGAAGCCCGTAGGCTCCCGCTGCAACCTGCATTGCCGGTACTGCTACTATCTGGAGAAAAGCCGTCTCTATCCGAACCAAGAGCCGCTCAGCGAAGAACTGCTCGAAACCTTCATCCAGCAGTATATCGAGTCACAGACTATGCCCCAGGTGCTTTTCACCTGGCACGGGGGTGAACCTTTGTTGCGTCCCCTTGCTTTCTACCGACGGGCCTTGGAGCTGCAGCAGCGCTATGCTTGGGGACGACAGATAGACAACTGTCTGCAGACCAACGGAACCCTGCTCACCGACGAGTGGTGCGAGTTCTTGCGCGAGAACCGCTTTCTGGTAGGCATCTCCATCGACGGTCCGCAGATCTTTCACGATGCCTATCGCTGCCATTCGTTCGAAAAAGTGATGCAAGGCATACGGCTTCTGCAGAAGCATCACGTAGAGTGGAACGCTATGGCAACGGTGAACCGTCTGAATGCTGATTACCCCACCGAATTCTATCGTTTCTTCAAAGAGATAGGCTGCCAGTATCTGCAGTTCACGCCCGTTGTAGAGCGCAACGATACCTCCTTCCCATACGAGCAAGCAGGTGCAGAAGTCACGGACAGCTCTGTCACGCCCGAGCAATGGGGTCGCTTCCTCTGTGGCGTTTACGACGAATGGGTGAAGGAAGATGTCGGTCGGTTCTTTGTGCAGCTCTTCGATGCCACCCTTGCCAATTGGGCAGGCGAGCCACCGGGCATCTGCTCTATGTCACCCACTTGCGGAAGAGCTGCTGCAATGGAGGCCAACGGCGATGTGTACAGCTGCGATCACTTCGTGTTTCCCGAATACCGTCTGGGAAACATTCGGCGGCAGTCGCTCACGTCAATGCTTTATGGCGAGCGTCAGCAGCAGTTCGGGTGCAACAAAAGCGCAACCCTTCCCCGTCAGTGCAGAGAATGCCGTTTCCTCTTTGCCTGTCACGGTGAGTGTCCCAAGAACCGCTTCATGACAGACAAATACGGGGAACCGGGTCTGAACTACCTCTGTCTCGGCTACCGCCAGTTCTTCACTCACGTTGCCGCCGACATGGACTTTATGAAGGAAGAGCTCGATGCAGGTCGCTCACCCGCCAATGTGATGCTATGACAGCAAGACTCTTTGGCATGTTTTCGCACACAATTCACCACCATGAGTATCGTTTTCGCACACAATTTACAGCAACAAAGTGTCAGTTTTTGACTAAAATCAATAGAAAAGTAACAAAAAGTAAGTTTTTCTTGAAAATAATTGATAAAATGTTTGGTGATTCGATTTTTTTCTATAACTTTGCACCCGTTATCGTAAAAATGACACCCAATACAATAAACAATTCAATAAAGTATCACTTTTAAAAGTAAAAAGATTATGAATGCAGCACAAGTTGTAGAAGATCTTAAAAAGAGATTTCCCAATGAGCCGGAGTACATCCAGGCAGTGAGTCAGGTTCTTCCCACCATCGAGGAGGAGTACAACAAGCATCCTGAGTTTGAGAAGTACAACCTCATCGAGCGTCTGTGTATTCCCGATCGCGTTTGCGAGTTCCGTATCACATGGGTCGATGACCAGGGTAAGGTTCAGACCAATATGGGTTATCGCATCCAGCACAACAACGCCATTGGCCCGTACAAAGGCGGTCTGCGCTACCACAAGTCTGTAAACCTGGGTATTCTGAAGTTCCTTGCTTTCGAGCAGACTTTCAAGAACTCACTGACCACGCTGCCTATGGGCGGTGCCAAGGGTGGTTCTGACTTCTCGCCCCGAGGCAAGAGTGAGGCTGAGGTGATGCGCTTCTGTCAGGCATTCATGAACGAACTCTATCGCGTGATTGGTCCCGATGAGGATGTACCTGCTGGCGACATCGGCGTAGGCGGACGCGAGGTTGGCTTCCTGTTCGGACAATATAAGAAGCTCACTCACCAGTTCCAGGGTGTGCTCACGGGTAAGGGTATTCCCTTCGGTGGTTCGCTCATCCGTCCTGAGGCTACCGGTTACGGTACTGTTTACTTCCTCTGCTCAATGCTGGCTACCCGCAACATCGACATCAAGGGCAAGAAGGTTCTGATTTCTGGTGCTGGTAATGTGGCTCAGTATGCTGCTGAGAAGTGCCTGCAGCTCGGTGCTATTCCCATGACCATGAGCGATTCTGACGGCTATATCTACGATCCCGATGGTATCGATCGTGCTAAGCTCGACTATATCATGGAGCTGAAGAACGTTGAGCGTGGACGTATCAAGGAGTATGTCGAGGAATATCCTAACGCTGTTTACCATGAGGGTATGCGTCCCTGGTACGAGAAGGCCGACATCGCCCTGCCCTGCGCTACGCAGAATGAGATCAACGGTGACGAGGCTGCTGCCTTGATTAAGAATGGTGTGATTGCCGTTGCTGAGGGTGCTAACATGCCTTCACTGCCCGAGGCTATCAAGATTTTCCAGGATGCCAAGATTCTCTACTCTCCTGGTAAGGCTTCTAACGCCGGTGGTGTGTCAGTATCAGGTCTTGAGATGTCACAGAACTCTGAGCGTCTGAGCTGGACTGCTGAGGAAGTTGATAACTATCTGAAGCGTATCATGAACGATATCCATGAGAACTGCGTGAAGTACGGTACTGAGAAGGACGGCTACATCAACTACGTGAAGGGTGCTAACGTAGCAGGCTTCATGAAGGTTGCCAAGGCCATGATGGCTCAGGGCATTGTATAAATCATTGCATAACAACAAACAACAAAAACTAAGCTAACTAAGAGGGCTTCGCTCAGCTGAGCGAAGCCCATATTTTTTTTTGATTAATAATCAGTAGCGGTGTGCGAGGCCGCCTTCACCTCGACGTGATTAGAAATTATACGCAAAGCCGAGTGACGAATACTCCTTGAACTGCCAGTAGCCTAACTTGTCGTCGGCATTGTTCGAATCGTCGAAACGAGGATAGAGGAAAAGATTGGCCGTGATGTATTTCGACACACGCAGTGCAAACGTGTTTTCCCACTCTATCTGGGCACGGTGGAAACTGGTGAACTCATAGAAGCGTGACTTCCACGTAACCACATCGTTCATCTTCCACTCAAGCGAGGCCGTAATCTGCGAACCGAAGTCGGTCAAAGCATGTGTGTGTTCTGGAGTTTTCACACCGAAGCTCTTGGCAAGGTCGGCACGATCCACATAGCGGTAGTTGACTGCTATGGGCGAAAGGTTGACGGTGCCTGTGAGCCTGTCGCCGAAAGCTTTCACCTTATAGTCCATACCGAGACCTGCATTGAGGTTGAAAGGTGACATGAAGTCAGAGAAGATTTCTGTCTTGTTGGCTTTCAAACCACGTGTGAACTGGGTGTAAGCCTGCAATTGCAGGGTGTAGTACCAACGGTTGACAGCCTGGAGGCCAATCTTGCTGGTCAGACGGATCAGGTCTTCGTTGGATTTGAACTTATGAACGGTGTCAGAGGGTGAAGTCTGAAAACCGAGCTTCATCTCAAGTTTGTTGTCCCACTTCCACTTCTCCTTGTTGTCGTAGTTGGCCTCAAGCGTCAGTGCTCCAATGGCCGAATAGTTGCTCTCACCGCCCTTGTACCAGTTGTCTGACACATAGTTCTGCATGAACTGTAAGCTGCCGTCGCCCTTGTATTTCCAAAAGTTGGGCTTCTCGACAGACACCACGACGGGAGCCACATCGTCCTCTTCAGGCATGGGAGCAGCAATGTCCTCTGTCAGGTTGATCTGCTGCTGGATGGGGGTGTCGAGATCCTGGCGCAGCTCTCCAGATTCGTTCATGTCAGTCTCGGTGTTGACCACCAATTCTGGACGATTCAGATAGGCATGCATCATAGCCTTCGAAATTTCCTGACTCAACAGGTCTGACTCGTCAGTACTGGTCAGGCTAAGCTGGTCTTGAGCCACGGAATGATAGAAAGTGAAAGGCATAAATAGTCGATAGAATCGGCCGTCAATTGAATCTCTCTCTTGAGTGGCTTGAACGCTGAGCGCCATTGATGCCACAATAAATAATGCTAATTTTCTCATAACTGCATGCAAAGTTAGAATTTTTTTTCGTAAATTTGCACCTTGTTTCAAGAAAATAAGCAAATAACAATCAAAAAGACAATAAAAAATGAATAGAGACACATTAATCGGGTTTATTCTCATTGGCGTTATCCTGGTAGGCTTCTCATGGTGGAACCAGCCCTCACAGGAAGAGATTGAAGCGTATCAGCGCCAGCAGGATAGCATCGCCCTGGTGCAGAAGGATGCCGAGGTGAAAGCGAAGATGGCTGCCGAGCAGCGCAAGGCAGAGGCAGAAGCTGCCGCAAAGGGCGACTCAACGGCACTGTTCTTCCAGGCACTGAACGGCAGTTCAAATGACGTAGTGCTGAAGAATGACAAGGTGAAGCTGACCTTCAACACTAAAGGCGGCACGCTGACCCAGGCCGTCATCACTGGCTTTGAGAACATGGAAGGAGGAGAAGAAATCACTCTGTTTGACGGAAAAGACCAACAGATGAACTTCATGCTCGAAGGCAAGAACGAGAACTACTCAACTCAAGACCTCTATTTCACCCCGACAAACGTTACTGACCGCACTCTGACAATGACAGCGCAGGCAGCCAACGGCGGCAGCATTGAGTTCAACTACGAACTGGGTACAGACTACATGCTCCACATGTCGTTTGTGGCAAAAGGCCTTTCCGGACAGTTCTCGCCCAGCTACAAGCTGCTGAGCATCGACTGGACGTCGCGAGCCCGCCAGCAGGAGAAGGGCTTCATGTTTGAGAACCGCTATGCCACACTGACCTATAAGGAGAAGAACGGTGGCACCGACTATCTGAGCGAGACCTCAGACGAGGACGAGACGCTTGATGAGGAGCGCCTTGACTGGGTAGCCTTCAAGAATCAGTTCTTCTCGGCTGTGCTCATTGCCAAAGACGACTTCGAACAGAATGCCCGCCTTGTCAGCAAACCGCAGGAGAAAGGTTCGGGCTATCTGAAAAACTACAAGGCCGAACTGCGTACTGCCTTTGACCCCACAGGCGCACAATCCTCGGAGTTTGAAATGTATATCGGTCCCAATGACTTCCGCCTGATTAAAAGCGTCGAGCAGCAGAGCCGCTTCGGCAAGGATCTCGACCTCGAGCAGCTGGTTTATCTGGGCTGGCCGCTGTTCCGCTGGATCAACCGCTGGTTTACTATCTACGTGTTCGACTGGCTGACAGGCTTCGGATTCAACATGGGTATCGTACTGATTCTTATTACGCTGCTACTCAAGGCCATCACCTACCCGATGGTGAAGAAAAGCTACATGTCGAGTGCCAAGATGCGCGTGTTGAAACCGAAATTGGACGAGGCCACCAAAGAATATAACAAGCCTGAGGATCAGATGAAGAAGCAGCAGGCCATGATGCAGCTCTACTCACAGTATGGCGTGTCGCCACTGTCTGGCTGTCTGCCCATGCTCATCCAGATGCCTATCTGGATTGCTATGTTCAACTTTGTGCCTAATGCCATACAGCTGCGCCGCGAGTCGTTCCTGTGGATTGACGACCTCTCGACCTACGATCCCATCGTGGAGTGGAGCACGCAAATCTGGGGCATTGGCGACCATCTCTCGCTCACTTGTATCCTCTTCTGCGTAGCCAATATCCTATACTCTTACATGACCATGCGCCAGCAGCGCGA
>Ga0326511_10001177_pt1 | contig 22063 bp, 16 predicted proteins | sample 0_2496_0518_D_FD_203701 | JGI IMG/M metagenome (GOLD analysis project Ga0326511, IMG submission 203701) | Bovine rumen microbial communities from UC Davis, California, United States - 0_2496_0518 | ecosystem: Host-associated > Mammals > Digestive system > Stomach > Rumen | place: USA... | reverse complement strand
CAATTCCAGTAGGCAGAAGGGGAAGAGTTATATGATAAGCAATCTTCTCCTTTACTTCGCCATAAACTTTGCAAAGACAAACAATTATTGCGTCTCACCTACCTTAAAGCAGTCCAAAGCCATTTACAGGGTGATAATGGACGCAATAGGAAACAGTGGGGTGGTTAAGACAAAGAACGCCACAGACCTCACAATAACTTTAATCAACGGAAGCACAATAAACTTCAAGTCAGCGGAACAGAGGGACGCACTACGAGGATTTACAGCAGATTTCCTTGCGATAGATGAAGCTGCATTTATCCCGGACGAAATATTCTATCTTATTCTCCCTTGGACCGATGCGAAGAAAGCCCCAATCTTAATGACAAGTACTCCATTCGTTAAGGGTGGTTTCTTCTTCAACTATTTCAACTACGGGCTGGAACATTCTCATAATACAACAACAATCAACTGGAGTGACCCGAAGTACAAGGAAAGCATAGAGAAGATATTGCCCCCGGAGAAACTGGAAGAGTACAGACAGGTATTACCCTCAAATGTATTTAAGACGGAATATCTTGGTGAGTTCTTGGACGATGATGGAGCTGTCTTTGTCGGCTTAAAGGATATTTTATGCGACACAGCGATTACGGCAAATGACAGATTATATGTTGGGCTGGACTTTTCAAACCAGGGCGAGAATGACTATACCGTTATAAGCATATTCAATGACAAGGGTAACCAGGTCTATATCAAGTACTTCAATAACATAAGCCCATTAGGACAGATAGTTAAGATTGTGAAGGAACTTGAACCCCTTGCCGACCAGATAGATGTAATTAGTTGTGAATTAAACAGTATCGGCACTCCCTACACAGATTTGATAAAGGAGAAGTCACAAATATTGGAAGATAAGGTTGAGGGCTTCCAAACCAGCAATACCAGCAAGAACGCAATAGTCCTCAATATGCAGACCGCCATAGAAAACAAAAATGTTACATTGCTGCCGGACGATAAGGAGATAAGGGAGTTCGGTTATTTCACCGCCACATACAACCCCAAGACCAGGAATGTAAGTTATGCTGCCCCGCAAGGATTAAATGATGATACGGTTATGGCTACCTTGATTGCTTATGACGCTTACAGGCAGGGTTCAGCTGTAGGAAGTTACAGTTTAGGGTTCGCAGGAGGCAATAAACGATAACATATTACTGATTATGACATATTACGATTTGACGATAGACAAGTACTTGCAGATTAAGGAAGCACTTGAAAATGCAGAGGATGATTTGAATACCCAGGTCACCCTTCTCTCAATCATAAACGAATGTACGGAGGATGAGTTGCTTGACCTTCCCCTCGCTGAATATCATAAGAAGGCAGCTGATTTGGCTTTCCTTTCACAACCGCTCAATCCAAGACCCAATTGCCCAAAGACCATTACGATAGACAAGGAGGTTTATGAGGCTGTGAGAGATGTAAAGCAATTCACCGCAGGACAATATATTGACTATAATACACTTATCAAATCAGAAGACTTCTATTCCGTAATTCCCAATATTCTGGCTTGTTTCTTCATTCCAAAGGGCAAGGACTACGGTAAGGACTATGACATTATGGAGGTGGCGAAGAAGATACGCTACAATGTCTCAATAGGACTGGCAATGGATGTCTGCTTTTTTTTTCAAATGAAGTCAATACATTCAATAAATCGTATGCTGGATTATTTGGTCTTAATGACAAAGATAAAGATGAGAAAGGCAAACAAGGAGACGAAACCGAAGATGAAGGAAGCGGTGGAGAAGATACAGCAATTGAGGGATTCTTTCAACGCTGGTCTTGGTGGCACAATGTGGATGCGGTCTCTGAAACATTAAGGATTAGTTGGGACGAGGTACTGGCAAAGAGTGCGGTAGAGTTCCTTAACATATTAGCATACAGAAAAGATAAACATAACTGGGAAAAAGAAAGCATAAGGAGAGCGAACAACATAAATGGAAGAACTTATTAAATGGGAACACCTGCAGAGAGTACTTGGTGAGTTTGCAGTGGAGTTGAGGAACAGATACCAGGACAATCTCATAAGGGACAACAAGATAGCGACAGGAAATCTCTTAAACTCAATAGATTACAAGGTACAGTATGACGATAGAGCAATCTGGGTTGAACTGCACCTTGAAGATTATTATAAGTGGGTGGAGAACGGAAGAGGTCCAGGCAAGTTTCCACCCCCAGACAAGATACTGGAATGGATAAGGATAAAACCGATAATCCCAGACGATAGAGGGGGAAGATTACCTACGGAACAACAACTTGCCTATTTAATCGGTAAGAAGATTGCTGAACAGGGAATTGAGCTGGGAAACCAATTACATAACGCAATGGACGATATCTTTCCCCAATTTGAGGAAAGGATTGACGAAGCGATTGCCCTGGATGTGAATGACGCTGTGGATATTATATTCAGTTCCTTCTTCAATTAAGAAAAAACCTAATATCAGGCATTTATTAGATAATTCCTTAATAAACCCGAACCCATTCTCAAAAACGCTTGACAGAGAATAAATATTTCAACTAAAAAAGACAAATGGCTACAAGTAACAGATATCCCATATGGCAAGATGTTTATTACACATCTACAACTTATTCTATGTTGGAATATGTGATTAACCGTAAGGACAGGACTGTGATTTATGCTGGAAGGGCGTATCGCAGACCAGGAGCCTCACAGATAAGTATCAACATATCAAAGATTTGCCAGGACTACATAAAGGATTCATTCAGCGAGGTGGATTTCAGAAATTTGGTTGGCAGTACATATTCTCACCCGGAATCCTATGTGGAGTTTGAGTTGAGGGATATGAACGGCAATCTTCTCAATACCTATGGCTTTGTCTATGACTGGAGCTATGAGAACTGGGACGGAAATGCAAGAACCGTATCAAATCCTATTAACGGGCACATAATGGCTGGAATGTATGACTTCAATACCGTATGCAGGGATGTTGTTGACGAAGATACTATGGAACTTGCTACCGCTGTTTCAGTGACTGCCGGTGGAAATGCTTGTGGGGAAATCGCCCTCTATTACAAGAACAGGAAGGGAGGCTGGGATTCTTTCTTAATTGAGGGAACTGTTACCAAGAAGGACGAATACACCAAGTACACATACAACAGGTCATTCAACAACAATACCCTTGAGTTTGAGAACGGAACATATCACTCCCAGATAATCACCAGTTATGTCCTAAATACCGGGTGGCTCAATGACCAGGAAAGTGATAACCTTGCATTTAACTTATTGAGTTCCAATGAGGTATATCTCCACAATCTATGTACCGACAAGGTGTATCCCGTAGTAATCAAGGACAACACCGCCACATATAAGACTTACAAGAATAACTCTCGCAAACTTGTCAATTACCAGATAAATGTTGAAGAGAGCCAGAGAAAGGAAGTACTTTAACCTATGAGACAAGAGATAGAACTTTTCCTTGGTGGACAATCAGTTGAGTTTAACGAACCGCCTGAAATACTGTTCTCCTATATCCGTACAGACTATACTGACCCTACGGTATTGAGAAACAGTTATTCCAAGACGCTGACCATTGAAGGAACCCCAAACAACAACAGAATATTCAATTCCATCTATCACCTGGACCAAATTGTTGACCCAAGCACTTTCAATCCGTCAATGAGAATGAGTTTCCAGTTGTTTTCAAATGGGGATATCCTTGAACAGGGCTATGCGAAACTGGACAAGATAAACAAGAACGAGAAAAATATCACATACGACATAACTTTGTATGGGGGCTTGGGCGAGTTCCTATACAATCTCTCATATGACCAGACCGCAGAAGGTAGTGATACAAGTAGAGGCGGTGGTGAGGACCGTAGGATTTCTTCGCTTGTGTTCTATAATGAAACCGAACCTGACAAGGAATTTGACTTTGATATTACGAAAGAAACGGTTGCAGAGGCTTGGGACGCACTTGAGAAAGGAACCGGGGCTACAAAATGGCAGTATATCAACTTCGCTCCGGCTTATAACGGCTACCCCAAGGACTTTGATGCGGACAAGGTGCTCATAAACACCCAGAACAGTACAGTACCGCTTAAATTCAATAACAACGGTACAACTGGTTCTTCCACCGGTTTCCCTACCACCATTTCACAGAATGATTCAACATACAGGGCATACAACAACTACGCTATCGGTGAGTTGCCGAAGGAAATGACTGAATGGGAAATGAGGGATTTAAGGTCATATCTGCAGCGTCCGGTTATGTCTATGAAGGGATTTATAAATGCCATTTCAAACCCTATAAACAACGGTGGCTACAATGTTGATTTGGACCCAAGATTCTTCAACGAGGATAATCCATATTATGAGAAAGCCTGGGTTACCCTTCCGCAGTTAAAAAAGGACGAAACTGAAACCGGTGTAAGTGCAAAGACGGAGGTGGCAAACAATGCCCTTTCCGTAAGTTCTGAATTGGGCGAGAGTTATGATTTGAGGTATTATCTGTCAGGTTTAACCCCAGGTGCTGTTTATAGCGGCATAGATGTAACATTCTCATTCAGAACCACTATTGCCGGTATGCAAAATGAGGTTCTTACAACGGCTGTGGACTATAATGCTGGCGGCTGGTTTGCGAGGGATGCCGGTTACTTCTCCTGCATCTTTGTTCAGCTTGTAGGAGAAGACGAAAACGGTAATGCAATCGCAGCATCACCAATCTATAACTTCACCTCGCCTTATGGGAAAAACAAGGGTTGGAAGTTCTTCTTCGGTAACGAGTGGGAAGGTGCGCAGACAAAATATTTTGACCCAACTGACTTTAGAGATTATGACCCGGTACTTGTTGATAAGAGAAATTTTAAAAACTGTCTCGGTGCCTTCAAAAGGATAAGCGGGAACAACTATGTCTGGTACAACAAGGAGGGAAACCAGAGCGCCTTCACTGTATCCCTCTCCGATAAACTTGAGTACCACAGGGTCTATTTCAGGGTAACCAAATGCTACAAGTGGATGAACTACAAGAGTGGTAAGCCTAAATTCAACAGATTTGAGAAAAGGATATTCGGCGAATTCGCTGATGATGAGAATAAGGCAAGGAATATCCTTATGAGTTATGTTCCTGGCGGTGCTGGCGGATATAGCATAAAGGCAAACACAGCAACAACCCGCTCTGAACTTGTCGGCTCGCAGGTCAAGTATACTGTAACCAGTGATATTGTACGAAGCGGAGACCATATCTCAAAGGGACAGCTTCTTAACTTTGACGGTACTCCTTGTGATTACTTATTGAGTTACTGTAAGTTATTCAATCTGTACCTATCCAAGGACATTTATTCCAATACGATTCATATAAGGACCAGGGATACTTTCTATAACGGAGGAACAGTTGACCTTGAAAAGTTTATTGACCGCAGCAAGGAAATATCTGTCAAGCCTCTTGCAATGGACAGCAGGTGGTATGACTTTGCCTACCCGGAAGATGAACAGTGTGGTGCTGCGGAAGATTATGATTTCAACTACGGTGTACAGTACGGTAAGAACAAGGTGCAGACCTCATATGAGTTTGATTCTTCCGCTGTGGATTTGTTGAAGGACAATATCTTTCAAAATGGTGTGCAGGTACAGGAATCTTCCAAGTATTATACTTTGAGGACTGTAAGGGGTAATCCAAGGTCTACAGATTACGCACCAAAGACCGTTCCTACATTTCTTTACAATTCAATTGAGTATCAGCTGTTTCAGACACCTAATGATACCCTTTCCTCTTGCGTTATCCTTCCTCCAAGCGGTTATACGCAGACAGGTTATACTTCCACAAACAGCAAGGAAGACTGGTTACCTAAACTCCAATTGAACAATGACAACGACCCTATTGACGGAACGAATGTCCTTTGTTTCTACGGTGGTTTCAAGTCTTCTCCTTATGTGGGTAGCCAACAAACAATATATTACCTTACGGACGATGTAGCGGAAATGTATGTTCTTAATGGAGAAACCCCTTGCTGGATATGGACCAAGGGAGAAAAGAATGGTAACCAACAGATTGCAAAGGGTATGACCAAACTGCCTATATTCAGCAGAATGCTTTACAATACCGAAGGGAACAAGATTGAATACACCTGGGACTTCGGCAGGGTAAGGGATACTTATGTCCCGGTCAAGGCATATGAAGATAAATCAACCATCTATGAAAGGTGGTGGGCTGACTATATCGCTGACCTCTATGACCCGAATACAAGGGTTGTTGAGTGCTATGTAAAGATGGAAGGAAAGGTTGTCGGTGACTGGCTCCGGGCGTTCTACTGGTGGGACAATACCTACTGGGTGCTTACCGAAATCAACGACTACAACATAACTTCCTATGCCACAACCAAATGCAAGTTTGTAAGGGTAAATGACCTTTCCAATTATACTGACGGTGTAACCCCTCCTACAGCAGCAACGCCTACCGCAACGCTTGTTCCTTCAACCTATATGATTCCCGCAAGTGGTGGAACGATTACGGCAACGGTTAAGACAAGTGATGGCGGGGCTTGGCATATTGAGTACCCTTCCTATGTTCATCCTTCACAGGTGGCAGGAACAGGAGACACAACGATTACATTAGAGTTTGGCAGCAACCCGAACCCTGACGGTAGGGACTTTGACACCTGGGCTTACAGAACAGTGGGTACAAATACCCATTTCTGGCAGGAAGGTACGGAATCAACGGAACAGACGCTGATAAACAACCAAACCAGATATCTCATAAACTATTCAGCACAAACACTTTCCGGTCTTTCATTCCAACTTACGAACAAAGGCAATAGTGTCGTAACCTTGTCAAGTAATGTTGATTGGCTGCATCCTGGCGACATTTCCTGGAATGGTGAAGTGGCTACATTTAACATCAGTGCAGATACCCTTGCTTCTGGCAATGTAAGGTCGGGGACTGTAAGTATTCTTGTTGACGGTACTGGGCGGTCTTCTTGCATAATTTATCAGACACCGCAAGAAATCATTTTGAACCCAAACGGAGAAACATCTAACATAAGCAGACTGTGGGCATCAGATTTTGAGGCTTCGTTGACTAATAATTCTTGGTGCACCTTGATTCGGAGTGGCTTATATATATTGTCAGCAGGCCCAAATACTTCCAAATATGAAAGGGCAACTGCCGTTAATATTACTTTGAAACCGGATTATGACGCTACCGGAAGATATAATCGCTCAAGCATTGTTGTCGGACAGGCTGGTGGTGGCGGCACTCTTACAGTAAGTCCTACGGCAATAACGGCAGATTATACAGGAGGTGACAAGATTATGACTATAAGTGCGGATACAACCTGGAGAGCAACTTCAAAGCCGGACTGGGTAACCCTTTCACAATCAACAGGTTCCTCTGGTCAGAGTACTATTATTATAACCTTTGCAGAGAATACCGGGGATAGTGCAAGGACCGGCTCCATTACGATTACTGACAGAACAAGGACTGCAACGGTAAATCTCACCCAGGACTATCATATTGTGCAGAACTACCTCACTTCAAGCCCTTCTGCAATCACTTATGATTATGTTGGTGGGAATACCTATGTGAATATCAACTCCAGTGCTGAATGGACTGTAACCTCAAAACCGGACTGGATTACATTGACTATGGATTCGGGTGTTTCCGGCACTTCAATCCTTGGGGTAAGTGCTTCAACGAATACAAGTACGGAATCCGGCAGAACTGGGAATGTTGTTCTCTCAAACGGGACGAATACCCTTTCAATCCCGGTCTCACAACCTGCAAAGGTAATACAAAGAAGAATAAATGTCACACCGGATTCACTTTACTTTGACTTCACAGGCAATACCAAGTATATTACTGTAGCGAGTGAGGACAGCAATTGGAGTGTGGTTTCAAAACCTGACTGGATTGTTCTCTCTCAAAACAGCGGACAGACGGGTTATTCCCTTGTAAGTGTGACCGCCCCGGAGAATACAGGTACAACAACAAAGACGGGCCAAATCATATTTACAGACGGGAACTTCAATGTTACAGTTTCGGTAGGACAACCTGCTTCAAGTACGACAAAGACCCTCACCCTGTCACCTTCAATACTTTATGTGGAGAACAGCGGAGGCACACCGATAATCAATATTGCCTATGGAAACAGGAACGGAGACGATGTAACTCTCACTTCCTCACAGAGTTGGGCTCACCCTACTTATGTACAATGGTCTGGTGACACTGGAAATATCGTACTGAACATTGACAGTTATGGGGTCAATTTGGAAAGGGAGGCTACAATTACAGCCACTTCAATCCTTGACCCGACACTGACCGCAACGATGACGATTAAACAAAAGGCTCTACCTTACATAACGCTCAATCCTACATTCATTGAGTTTGAGCAGTCTGGTGGAACAGCAAGTATCGTCCTCCAAGCAAATACAGACTGGATAATTGACATAACGGATACGACAAACGACTAATATGGCAAATAACACAAATTGGTTAAACATTTCTTCACAGAGTGGGTCAAGCGGGCAAACCATACTGACCCTCTCTGCCAATAAGAACCTTTCTACGAACTACAAGACCGCAGAGATTACGGCCTATAACCCCGTCTATAATGTTTCAGCGAAGACCTATGTAACTTTGGAAGCCTATTCCCCTTACATAGAGTTAAGCCCTACCCTTATTCCAGTAGCGGACAGCGGTGGAACATTTGAACTCTCAATATCTGCAAACTGTTCCTGGGTGATTGCCTACCCGGACCTTGTATCAAGTTATTCAACAACTGCCGGAACTGGGAACAGAACAATCACATTCAGAGTACCTTCAACAACTGCAGACACCACACTTGTTGGAAATATCGTAGTTACTGATGAAAGTGGTCAGGTATCAAGGACCGCAAGGATTGAGCAGTATGGTTCTGGTGCTCATATCAGCCTATTCCCTGTTGAGCTATACTTTGATTCAACAGGCGGCTCCAAAACATTCTCTGTATCAGCGGATTGTGCTTATAATGTAAGTATGGCTTCTGGTGCGGATTGGGCCAGAGTAACACCTGATTCGGGTTATACTGGTCAGACAACCTTTACTGTAACGGTAAATAGTGGCTATACCGGTGATACACAAAGAGTTACTACTGTTCTCATTGACGCTCCTGGAACTGGTGGCGTTGTCGCTGTCTATCAAAATAAGCCGGAGACAAGAGTTGTTGTTACCTATAATGTCACTTCAACGACAGACCCGACAAAGATACTGGGTGATATTTCTTCCTTCTCAAAAGCGGAACTGGCTGACGGAACGGAGATTACACTTGGGACCGGTTATACATTCCCTTCAACCGGTTCTGTAAAAGTCTATTACACACTCACCGGAACAAGTCTTAAGTACAAATGTTTTTCCGATTGTACAGGCCTTACAAACATATTTATCCCTGAAACTGTGACAAGTTATGGGGCAGACTGTTTCAGTAATACTGGTTTAAGAAATTTCGCAATACCAGATAGTGTTACAAATATGGGAGGCGGCTGTTTTTTCAACAACCAAAATTTATCAAGTGTTACAATCGGAAGCGGTGTCACAAGTTTGCCAGCCGGGTGTTTTTGGAGTTGTACAACTCTTACAGAAGTTGTTGTTCCACCGACAGTTACTTCCATAGGGCAATATTGTTTCTCTGGTTCAGGTCTTGAGACTATTTATTTCAGTTCTTCTACACCCCCTACTCTTGGAAACACAGCATTGGACAGCGGTAATCTTCAGCAGATAATTGTTCCTTGCGTTTATGTTAACGCTTACATTACCGCTTGGCCTCAATATGCTCAATATATTTCTTGCCAGGACGATACTACCTTGTATTTCATTACCGATACAAGCAATGTGAAAGGTATAGGAGAGACCCGAACCATAACCATTCTCAACACCAATGTCAATTCAAATGATATCGGTCTTACATTGCCCTCTGACTTCCCCCAGCAGGGTTCCTATACGGTTGATGGAATGGTGATTTACCTTACTTATCCAAGGAACCCAAGTTCTTCGGCTACAAGAAGCTGGACAATCGGTGTAGTTGCAATGACAAAAGATGGTGTGAGCCTTTCCGGGTCCTATAGAATTACGCAGAATGCAAATGTGCCATACTCAATACCTTATACAGCGGATACATCTACCGTAAATAAGACTGGTGAAACAAGGACCATTACCATAGATACTTCAAACCTTGTTGCCTCTTCCATTACCATTGGTGTGGAGGGTTCAACCGGTGTGACATATACTTATGAAAATGGGGTAATTACCATAATCTTTCCACAAAACAACGGAGGTATTAAAGAAATTACAGTAACTATTGGCGGTATAACATTAAATGGCGAAGGGGCGGGAGCCTTTATTACTTATACCCAGCTGCCAGGCTCTGCTATCTATGATGAATATCTTACTTTCACTATTGCAAGTGAAGGTGATATATACTGGTATACTTCTAACTCAACAAAACCAGGTAAATGGATTTATTATAGTTTAAACGGCGGAGACTGGAAAACATTATTATCGTATTCTGCAGGAGATGCTGGCGGTACAATTGCTGGTCTTAAGGCTGGGGATAGTATCCGATTTAAAGGAGACAATGCAGCTTATGCGAGTGGTGGTAGTAATGACACTATTGTATATTGTGCCTTTTCGGGTACTGCAACTTTTGAAGCAAGAGGAAATCTAATGAGCCTTATAGATAGTACTAATTTTGGAAATGTTGATACTCTTGCAAGCGGTACCGCTTTTTCTCGTTTGTTTGTAAATTGTAAAGGGATAATTTCTGCAGAAAACCTGTTTTTAGGGGCTAATACTTTAACAAAACAGTGTTATAGAGAAATGTTTTCTGGCTGTACTAACTTAACGAAAGCGCCCTTGTCGCTTCCGGCAACGGAATTAGCCGACCGTTGTTATGATAGTATGTTTAAAGGCTGTACCAAATTGGTTACAACACCTACCCTTCCAGCAACGGCTTTGAAACCCAGCTGCTATTATGGTATGTTTGCGAACTGCAAAAGTCTGACAACAGCGCCAGCTCTTCCGGCAACGACATTAGCGGTCCAGTGTTATTGTACTATGTTTATGTATTGCGAAAACCTTGTTACAGCACCTGCAATTCCCGTTATGGTAATGGCGAATTCTGCTTGTTCAAATATGTTCAGAGACTGTACCAGTCTTGCAACAGTACCGCCAATAGGAAACTCTGCAACAACAATGGCGACTTGTGCTTGTACGAATATGTTTTTAAACTGTACAAGTCTTGTTAATGCGCCAGCTCTTCCAGCAACAACAATGGCAGAGGGTTGTTATTATAATATGTTCTCCTATTGTACAAGTCTGACAACAGCGCCAGCTCTTCCAGCAACGACATTGGAACCCAACTGTTATTCGCATATGTTCGCTGGTTGTACCAGTCTTGCAACAGTACCGCCAATAGGAAACTCTGCAACAACAATGGCGAGTTCTGCTTGTACAAATATGTTCGGTGGTTGTACAGGGCTTGTTAATGCACCAGCTCTTCCAGCAACGACAATGGCATATGAGTGTTACAGAGAAATGTTCATCGGTTGCACAAGTCTTGTTAATGCACCAGCTCTTCCAGCAACGACAATGGAAGAGGGTTGTTATTTTCTTATGTTCGATGGTTGTACAAGTTTAACTTCAGCACCAGAACTTCCCGCTACTACATTGGATTATGGTTGTTATCGTCGTATGTTTATAAACTGTACAAGTCTTGTTAATGCGCCAGCTCTTCCAGCAACCACATTGGCAAGTAATTGTTACAGAGAAATGTTCAGCGGTTGCACAAGTCTTGTCCAAGCACCTGAACTTCCTGCAACAGATTTAAATAACCAAAGTTATGAAAGAATGTTTTATAATTGTGTTAACCTTAACTATGTTAAATGTTTAGCTGCAAGCTATTATTCATATGCAGTTAATGGCTGGTTGTATAATGTTTCTTCTACTGGAACATTCGTAACTCCATCATCTACCAACTGGACAACAGGTAATTCCGGTATTCCTTCTGGTTGGACGAGAGTCAATTCCGATACATAATCACCGCCGTTTAAAAACCATTTCGCTACCAACATTTAGACCGGTGACCGGGGACAGGAGTGATGACCTGTCCCCTTTTTTTATTCTCAATAACACTTCCTTCAAAAATGATATTTCTTGTAAAAACCATTCTATATGGCAGATACAATAGAGAAAATCATAAAAATCGAATCGTCAGGTTCCGAGCAGACCGTCAAGGGATTAAAGAAAGAGATTGACAGTTTGCGGGATGCCCTTTTGAATGTTGAGAAGGGTGGAGACGAGTACAAGAAGATACTGGAACAACTCATAAACGACCAGAAAAGACTTGCAGATGTTATGTCAGCGGGAAAGAACGAGGCTTCCGCTGCAACTGGCTCATATAACGCCTTAAAGAACGAAATGAGCGCCCTTAAAAAGGTGTGGGGTGAGGTGACCGATGAGGCTTCCAGGGACGAAATAGGCAAGCGTATAGGCGAAATAAACGGCAAATTGAAGGAGTTTGACGCTTCAATCGGCAACTATCAACGCAATGTAGGTAATTATGCAAGTGGTTTTAAGAACGCAAGACAGGAACTGGCGGCACTTAAAACCCAGATGGACAATATGCAGGAGGGTACGGCAGAGTATAATGCGGCTTTTCAAAGGGCGGCAGAGATTACTCATAGCCTTTCAGAGCGACAGGAAATGCTCCGTTACAGTGCTGCAGACCTTGGAACACAGTTAAGCAACATTACCGGTATCGCTTCCGGTCTTATGGGCGGTTTCAATGCCCTTCAAGGTGTTCTTGCCCTTACCGGCAGCAAGAGCGAGGAACTCCAGGAGACGATGGTGAAACTTCAAGCCGGTATCGCAATCGTACAGGGCTTGCAGGGACTTGAAGGAATGACGAAGAAGGCACAGGGTCTTGTTGAGGGTCTTACCAATATGATATTTAAGACCAACGAGACCACTACTGCTGTTGCTGCTGAAACTACTGCTGTTGGGGCAAATACAACGGCACAGGAAGCGAATGTTGTTGCAACAAATGCCGCTACTGTCGCTACAAATGGGTTTAAGAAAGCCCTTGTTGCTACCGGAATTGGTGCAATCATAGTCCTAATTGGCTCACTCATAGCCCATTGGGAGGACTTCAAGGATATGGTTGGTCTCTCAAACGAGAAGTTGGAACAGTTCCAGGGCATTATGGACAAGGTGAAAGCCGTTCTTGGTGGTGTTGCAAATGTGATTATGAACGCATTTGTTGCCTCTGTGAAGAACGCAATCACCGCTATCACAACCCTGGGAGAGGTAACGAAGAATGTTTTGACCTTCCAGTTCGGCAAAGCGGCTGATGCTGCAAAGGAAGGATGGGCTAAAATTGCTGAAAATACCAAGAAGGGCTTATCCATCGCACAGAACTACGAGGAAGGTTATGCAAAGGCCTCTGCAAGAATCCAGGAAAAGAGGACCGCAGAAGCCCTCAAAAAGTCAGCGGAAGAACTTAATGAGACAATCAAGGACAATGAAGCAAAATACGGAAGCGACTGGAAGTACACCCAGGACGGAAAGAAACTCTATGACCAGTACTATGCCACAAAACTCAAAGCCTACAAGAAGGACAGCAAGGAATACAAAGACCTTATGCGGCAGAAGTGGGCGTATGATAGAGAGTATGATGAGCATCTTAAGCAAGCATCAAAGGCACAGAGCAAACAGGCGAAGGAGGCTACGGACACAAGGTTAGAGGAAGCCAAAAAGATTGAACAGAGAGCAAAAGATTCTGCAAAAACAGAGGAACAGTTGCTTACAGAAAAGTTCAACAAAGAGAAGGAGTTACTTGAAGAATATCATAGGGATACAACCGCCCTTGAAGCCGAATACCAGGCCAATCTCAAAAAGATTAGAGACAAGGCTGCAGCTGACGAGAAAGCAAAGGCTGACAAGGCTGCTGCTGATGCTGAAAAGGCACTTAATGAAAGGACCCGCAAAGCCCTTAAGATGTCAGACAGGAGATTGCAGACTTCCGATGACGCAAACGCACAGGCCGTACAGTCAATCCAGTTGGAATATTCCTTAAAGGAAGCAAAATCAAGCGGTTCCCTCTCCTTCAACGACCTTATAGAGGAAACCAACCGTATCTATGAAGCAAACAAGCAGCACCTCCAAGAGCAAGCCGATGAATATAAGAAACTTATGGAGGACAACACCATTGACAAGGAGGCAAGGGAGAATGCAGAGAGGGACTATAACAACACAATGGCTGAACTCCGTAACCTTGATACCCAGAACCTCATTGACAACACCAATCTCCAAAAGGAAGCGATTGAACAGCAGATTGAAATGTATTCCAATCTTGCGGAATCCATAGGTGATATATTCGGCTCAATCGCTGATATGCTACAAGATGACATTAAGAGAAAGGTAGAGAACGGGGAAATCACAGAGGAAGAGGGCGAGAAACAGTTCAAGGCAGTCAAGGCATTCCAAATTGCACAGGCAACCATCAACACAATCTCCGGTGCTATCGCTGCATTTATGTCTTGTCAGCACCAGTTCCCTCAACCATATGGGGCAATTATCGGTGCTGTACAGGCTGCTGCTGTTACCGCTGCAGGTGTTGCACAGATTGCGAAGATTAAGAGTACGCAGTTGGGTGGTGGTGGAAGTTCAGCCGGTTCTCCTACCGCAGCCCCAGTACAGACCGCACCGGAGGAATATGTACCTCAATACACCCAGAATGCTACGGGCGAGAGCGAGATTACCCGTCTTGCCGACAGTATCCACAACCAGAAGGTTTATGTTGTTGAGAGCGACATTACGGAAGCCCAAAACCGTAGCAAGGTGAGGGTTACGGAATCCACCTGGTAATAATAAGATATTTAATAAAAACGAATAACTATGTATAAGAATGTACCGATATATCAGGCAGTTGTCTGTGATGACGGGCTTGGAATGGAGAAGATTTCCCTTGTAGATGACCCTGCAATGGAGAGTGACTTCCAATTCTTTGCTAATGAGGAAGATAGGTTCAAGTTCTCCGTTCAAAACGAGGAACAGAGGCATATTTTTGGTGTAATCATAAGGGCAGACCACCCGGTTCTCCGTCTTTCAGCGGAGGGTTTCCCTTACTATATCACTTTCTCCAAGGAAACCATTAAGACCATTGTACAGAAGTACTTCCGGGAGGGCAGACAGAACAACTTCAACCTTATGCACCAGGAAGGAACCGATGTTGATAGTGTGGAAATGCTCCAAGCCTTCATAAAGGACAAGGAGAGAGGCATTGACCCAAAGGGATTTGAAGATATTGAGGACGGAAGCCTTTTCGGTGAGTTCAAGGTGCTTGATGACACCATTTGGAATGACATTAAGGCCGGGAAGTTCAAGGGTTTCTCAATGGAAATCTTTTATGACATTGAAATCCCCCTGGAAGAGGAAGAAGAGCAGCTGTACAGTGATATACAGGGGCTTTTGGACCAGATAGCGAACCATTTGAAAAAATAAGAATATTTAATATCAAAAGGAGATTTTTAGATATGAATACGAAATTGCAGCGAATTAAAGAGACCCTTAAAAGTGTTCTTTCACAGTTTCAAAACGAGAGACTTACCAGCGACAAAGGAATTATAGATGTACAGAAGGCTGGTGACGAGGTTGCTGTTGGTGATACCATTGTTCTCGTTGATGAAGAGGGCGTTGAGAGCCAGGCTGAAAGTGGCGAATACACTCTCACAGATGGCACTATCCTCAAAGTAGAAGACGGAAAGATTGTTGATATTGTCGTACCAGAAGTAGAAGCCCCAGAAGAGGAACCCGCACAGGAAGAGGAAGCCCCAGCAGAGGAAGAGGCCCCGGCAGAAGACCCGGTTGATGAAAAGGTTGATGACGAGATTGGAACTGATACCCCGGAAGAAAGCGAAAAGGCTCCGGCAGAGGAAGAGGAAAAGCCAGCCGAAGAGGAACCAGCCGCAGAAGAAGAAGCCCCTGCACAGGAAGAGGAAAACGCAGAGGTTGCGGCATTGAGGGCAGAGATTGCCGAGAAGGACGCAAGGATTGCTGAACTTGAAGCCCGTATTGCGGAACTTGAAAAGAAACCGGCTGCTGAACCCGCTACGGAAGAGTTTAAGAAGGTCAATAAGATTTACAAGACCGGTGACGAGAAACTTGACCGCCTTGCAAAAATAATGGGTGCTTAATTCGCTTACTATAAATAATTTACAGGTATGGGTGGCCCTTCGGGGTCACCCCTTTTTTTAAAAATAAACCACTTCCAAAATGCGATATATTTCATAGCAGTAAAAGACTAATAATCAACAAATAATAAAACTAAAAAAAAGGAATAAAACATTATGGCAAGTGCTTGGAATGTTAGCGGTCTTTCCGCTTATGTAAAGGAGAATAGGGACGAGATTCTCCGCAAAGTTATCCTTGAAGGCGACACCATTTCAAAGATGGCAAAGCAGCTTGGTATTAAGACCAAGGAACGCCTTCACTACTTCAACCTTGACCCTGTTTTCCAGGATGGTAAGGGTTGTGGTTTCTCCGCACAGGGTTCAACCAATCTTACCGAGAAGGACATTGAGGTTGCTCCTATCAAAGTGAATATGGAATGGTGCAACGATGACCTGCTTGGCAAGTTCGCAGAGTACCTTGTTCGCTTCGGTGCAAACGCAAACGCTGAAAATCTTGCTTTTGAGCAGCTTATCAGTGACGAACTTGTGAAGAATATCAACAAGTCTATGGAAGAGGCTGTATGGCAGGGCAAGAAGGCTACTGACTTCATTGACGGTCTGCTTACCCAGGCTGCTGCTGACGCTAACACTGTTAAGGTTACCCTTTCCGGTAATTCTCTTTATGAGAAAGTAAAGGCTGTCATTATGGCTATCCCAGAGGAAATCCTTGATGACGCTGTTGTGTTCGTTTCTCCTGCAAACTTCCGCAAACTCGTTTTTGAGTTGCTTGAAATGAACAACTTCCACATTGCACCGGAAGAGATTGAGAAGGGTGAGTTCTACTTCCCTGGTACGACTATCGCTATCCACAAGACCCTCGGTATGACCGGTGTTGATGACAAGATTTATGCTTCAACTTGGGAGAATATGGTCTATGGTACTGATATGATGGACGATAAGGAAGAGCTTCGCTTCTGGTTCTCTGATGACGATGACCTCCACAGGCTCAAAGTTAAGTGGGTCAGCGGTGTTTCTACCTACTTCTCTGACTATGTAGTTCTTGGTAGCGAGTAATCTCCACCAAATCATTGACTTCGCAAATAATAATTAAAAAAAAAACAGATTTAAGAAATGGCTTGTAGTTGTACAAATCAAACAATTGCCGGACTTTGCAAAGACTGCGAAGGCTCCCTTGGTGGTATCGTAACCGTTTATCTCGCAAACTACGAAGAGAATATCTTCACTATCACAAGTGGAGCTGTCTCTGGTGTTAAGAGTGGTGTTTCTTTCTACGAATATCAGTTCCGCAAGAACACCGGTTCTATGACTTCAACCCTCAATATTGACCCTGCAAATGGTGTCAATTTCGTACAGACCGACCTCAACCTTGTCTTCTCCCGTATGGAAACCAAGAAGAGGATTGAAATGGCTGCTTTGAGTGTTGGACAGCTTGCAGGTATCGTTAAGGACGCTAACGGCAAATACTACGCTCTTGGCGTATCAGAACCCCTTGAGGCTTCTGCAGGTGACGGACAGACCGGAACCGCTCGTACAGACGGTAACCGTTACTCTATCACCCTCACCGACAACCAGGAAAGTTTCCCTCCGCTCATCCCGGATTCAGTTATGGAGAATGTAACTATCGTTCAGGCTACCAACTAATCTATCTAAAAGAAAGGATGAACCCTTCCCGTTCTGGGGAGGGTTTTCTTTTTCACTACCAATCTCCCAAAGAAAGATATTTACTGTAAAAGACTTGTAAAACTATGACATTTTACTTGCAAAATAATGTAACAAAGAGGGAATATACCTACAAGGTCTATGATGTGAATGATAGCACCTTGTTCTGGCACTTTACCCTTACGCTTGGAGAGGAAATGGACGAGGGCGAATACACCTACAAACTGCTCAATGACGATATTGTACTGGCCCAGGGTCTTCTCCAAATTGGTGATTATCAAAATAATGCGAAGAAATATACAGTAACAGATGACAACGGAATCAAGCAATACAACGGCTAATGAGTTCTATTTCACTGCTGTAAGACCATATATCCTTCAAACAGCCCCCTCCAACGAAGAGAAAGATGTTAGGGGCAAGGATTATGTGCAATGGGGAGAGAACGATGAATACGGAAACTTCCTTTTCAAGTGCTACTCCGAATGTCCTATCCTTCAATCCATTATCAACGGCACAGTGGATTATGTCTGCGGTGACGATATAAAGTTGAATGTCCCGGAACTTGCCTTTGAGGTGAATAGGGAGGGCGAAACTTACAGAGATGTGATTTCCAAGGCCCTTTTGGACTACTTTATCTTCGGCAACGGCTATATCCAGGTGGTTAAGAACCTCGCTGGAAAGATTGCTGAACTCTATTGGCTTGATGCAAGGTATGTTAGGAGTGGAATAAAGAACCAAGTGTTTTACTACAATGAAGACTTCGGCAAGAAATGGGGCAGAAGCAAAAAGACCGTACTTTATCCGGCTTATATGCCCGAAGGTGCAGATGCCACCAGTATCCTTATGCTTAAAACTCCCAACAGTAGAGGAACTTATGGTACTCCTGTATGGGAATCAGCTTTGAAACCCGTAATGACCGAAATGGAGATAGACAAGTTCCATTTGGCAGAGATACAGAACAATTTTGCTGGAAGTGCGGTCATCAATTTTAACAATGGGACCCCTACCCCAGAGCAGAAGGAGGAAATTGAGAAAAATGTGACCGAAAAGTTTGGCGGTAGCGAGAATGCGGGCCGTATAATGCTTTCTTTTAATAAGGGGAAGGACAATGCAACCACTGTAGAGAGGTTGCAGAGTGACGATTTTGACAGTAGGTACAATGACCTGGCAAAAAAGACCCAGTTGCAGATTTTCACAGTCTTTGGGGCAAATGCCAATCTTTTTGGTGTGCCTACGGAGAGCAATGGGTTCAACAGTGAAGAATACCAGTCCAGTTTCAAACTCTACAACCGAACCAGGGTCAAACCAGTCCAAAGATATATTTCAGGTAGAATGGACAGGCTCTTCCAAATGAATGATGCAGTAACGATAGTTCCTTTCACAATTGAAGAAAACACAAAAGAACAAGTAGTTGAGTAACAATGGTTTATATTGAGAACATAACGACAAGTCAGCAGGTTTATATCCCAAGGCAGACTGTGAACACCGGTTCTTCCCAGAATTGCGGTTGCATAAACCTTGAAGACTACTACACCAGGGGAGAAGTTGATGAACTGATTGCCGGTGCTGGACTGGTAACCAAGGAATATGTTGATGACCAGGATGCTGCAACCCTCCAATCAGCAAACACCTATACGGACCAGGCAATTGCGGGAATTGACCTTTCAGCATATGCTACTGTTGCCCAACTTGATGCTGCAATCCAGGCTGAACTTGAAAGGGCGACCGCAGCGGAAACAAGTCTTAAAAACAGGATAGACAGACTGTTTGACTACAGAACAAATACACTATATCTAAATAACGAGGAATAAAATACTACGAAAATGGCAGACATTGTAAAAATTAACCTTAATGGCGTTGATTATAACATAGTTGACAGCGCCTCCACAAGTGCAATCGCAGCAGAAGTAGCGAGGGCACAGGCAGCAGAAAGTGCTAACACCCAGGCAATTGCAGCAGAGGTTGTTGCCAGACAGAGTGCTATAACCGCTGTTGAGCAGACACTTTCCGGCAAGGCTGACCAGGCAACCACCTATACCAAGACGGAGGTTGACAACAAACTTTCCAGTGCAGCAACCGCAACCACACAGCAGATTCAACAGGCTGTAAGCGGCAAGCAGGACACCCTCACCGCAGGAAACGGCATTGATATCACCAACAATGTAATCAGCGTTGATATTGACACTACCCTTTATGTTGTTGTTTCTGAACTTCCGGCACAGCCAGCCGCAGGAAATGAGAACAAGATTCACCTTGTACCTCTTGCAAGCGGAGAGACCCAGAATATGTATGCAGAGTACCTTTGGAAGGGTGACGCTTGGGAAAAACTTGGTGAGAAACAGATTGAGACCGACCTTTCCAACTACTACAACAAGACCCAGGTTGATAATCTCCTTTCCGGTAAGGTTGATAACCAAATATATACCCAGGACTATGGGGAAATTACCGCTGCAACCCAGTCAGCCCAAACCACTGCTGACAGTGCACAGACAGCAATTGACACCCATATTGCAAACAAAAACAACCCTCACCAGGTCACCGCTGCACAACTTGGTATTAGCGCTTCATATGACGCAACAAACGAAAAACTTATCCTTACTATTCCAGGAGCAACTGAATAAATGAAAAAACAGTTATTTAGATATGGCTGATATTTCAAAAATAACACTTAACGGGACTGATTACAATGTAAAAGACCCTAACGCACAGGAGACACTTGTAAGCGGGACCAATATTAAGACCATCAACAACCAATCTATCCTGGGTAGCGGAAATATCACTATCCAGGGTGGTTCCGGTGGTGGTGAGAATGTTGTTGAACTTACCCAGGCCGAATACGATGCCCTTACGGAATACGCAGAGAATACCACATATATCATTACAGATGCACAGGCTATAAATATGGATGATTATGCGACAACCGGAACTGTGAATACCATTTCCGGGCAGGTTGCAACACTTTCCGGTTCAGTGGCAAACAAGGCTGACAAGGCAAATGTAACTCCAAACACAAGTATGGTATTCCCAAAATGGAATGTACAAGGCGTTATTACAGGAACAACTGGCAATAATTTGTACATAAGCAATGTATATGTAAATGGCACCTCTTATAAGCTTGTAAAAGAGCAGACGAGTGGTGACATTCCGCAATTTTTTGCCCCAAGCTCAAAAGGTACAGCTGGACAGATTCTGCAATCTCCAAGTTCCGGGAATATCCCAACTTGGTCTTCATATAAGTTCCAGTTCATTACCCAAACGCAGTATGATGCTCTTTCAACAAAGGACAGTACAACGATATATTTTATTGTAGGTGATTAAGTTATGATTTACACAGGTAGCAACGAAATATTAGGAATAAAACTTGGCAACACCGACATAAGTGCAATCTATGCCGGTGATTTGCTCATATATCCAACAACTGTAACTGCTTGGTCCGTAACCCCAACACAGATTGAGATGACTTCAACGGGCGGTACTGAACGGATTAAGATAGCAGCATTAAGTGCTTGGACAATAACCTCTTCAGAATCCTGGATTTCTTTCTCACAGAATAGCGGAGATAGCGGAAGAACAACGGTTATTGCAACAGTATCAGCTAATGATTCCGTTTCAAGGACAGCGACAATAACGGTAAGTGACGGTGACCAGTTCTCCCAGACAATCAGTGTTTCACAAGAAGGTTTGGCATTCAGCGTTTCTCCTTCCTCCATTGAAGTACTTTCCGCAGCGACAACACAAGAGATTACCATTTCTTCCCCTTATCCTTGGACAATTGTTTCAAGTGAGAGTTGGATTACTTTCTCACAGGATAGTGGGGACAACGGAACATATACAGTTGTTGCTTCAATAGATATGACAACTTCAGAGAGAACCGCAGTAATTACGGTTGATAATGGTTATGAGTACAGTGCGATAAGCGTTACACAATCTGTTTGTAATCCTATTGTGTGTGCTGACCATCTTGGCAATACTAATAACCAAGGATGGAGAAGAGGCGACAACTTCTATGGCTTTGATAGTGGTATAACGGTTATTGACAATTGCGGTTATGATTTCGCTGGTATAAAGTCAATCTGTCATAGGTCAGATGGTAATTTTGCTGAAAAATACCCTGCTGTGTCTTTTGGCGATGGAAATAATGGTTGTTTGACAAGTATGACCTCTGTCAATTTGAGCATACCAACCGTTGAG
>Ga0326511_10001176_pt1 | contig 22063 bp, 37 predicted proteins | sample 0_2496_0518_D_FD_203701 | JGI IMG/M metagenome (GOLD analysis project Ga0326511, IMG submission 203701) | Bovine rumen microbial communities from UC Davis, California, United States - 0_2496_0518 | ecosystem: Host-associated > Mammals > Digestive system > Stomach > Rumen | place: USA... | reverse complement strand
TATATAGGAGGAAACAAAATGCTTTATGTGAACAGTAAAGACGAGGTACTTGAGGTTCCCAGTGGAAAGGGCACCGCAACCATCCTGGGCGGTTTTACGCTCAGCTTGCTTGGAGGATACGGATTTGGGAAACTCGTAGGTGTCGCGGTCGACAAGATGTTGACAAAGATGGGCAAGAAACCCGAAGAGACAGTTGAAGAAGAGTAGTTACCAAGAGGAGAGGCTCTTACACGGGCCTCTTTTCTTCGCAATTTTTACAGCTCCTTAGATGACAAAGGAGGATAGTAATATGCTTGGAAATATTTGCAGGATATTCATTTATGGAGGCCTTGGCGGGTTATTCGCAAGCGCTGCAATAAGTTGTATCATGAAGGTAGTACACATAATATTATCAGTATTTTAAACAGATAGGAGGCTCTTACACGGGCCTCTTTTCTTTTTTGATATTTTTAGGAGGAAACCGATGGACGTAAAAGGATTCAGAATTAACGAACCGCTTCCAAGATGTTGCGGCGTATGCCCATGCATATCTTTTATGGATGCAAGAAAATACAGCGGAGATGATAATGGAGAGTCTGCCGCGTTTTGCAATTTGCTCGGCGGAGCCGTTCCCAGAGGGCTTCTCGCTGAGATACTGGACGGCGGAATTGTATTCGGTTGGGATATTTATGAGTCAAGGGCGTATAAATGCCCTTTAATCGGACTGTACGAGTAAGAGGAGGAAAAACAATGGCAAACACTAGTAATTGGAGCAGCTTTGATTGGACGAGGTTTGGTGATAAGGTAACCGAAATGAGCAGAGATCTTCATGAGCAGGGTCTTCCTGCGGATACGGTCGCCAAAATCGTATCAAAGTACGTTGACGCGGCAACCGGTGGCGAAAGCGAAAAAGAAGAGGAAGAAGACGACCTCTTTGATATTCCTGATACCCCGGACTATGAGGGCTCAAATGACGCTGCAGTAGGAGCAGCCGCACTCTTAACGCTTGGGTTTCTTGGGATCACCGCCCTCATTGCGGCATTTAGCAAATCGTAAAACTTACAGCCTCCATAATAGGAGGTGATTTAAATGGTAGAAATGCTATCCACCATAGTAAGCATATGGCTTGTGATAGTGCCGCTGATTGCGGTGCTTTCAGTAATGACCATAAAGCTTTTTAGGTGGGTCGTAAAAACTATTAAAGGATAGAAGATGGGAGGCCAATACAAGGCCTTCCTTTCTTTTTGATATTTGTGAACGGATAAGGGGGTAATCGTGTTTTATTCGGTGAAAGAAATCGCGGAGATGCTTAATGTAAACGAAGAAACAGTTCGCAGATGGCTTCGAGACCCCAACGGGTTATCGGGAACTAAAACATCACGTAAAGAAGGTTACATGGTCACTGAAATTCCTCTGAAAGACTTTCTTAAAAAGAAACCTAAGTATATGAAAAAGTATATTAAACTGAGGGGGAACAACGTGGACGAAAGAACCGAACTTATAAGGGAATGCTTGCACGTTTATGAACTTCTAAACAATGCGGAGACACAGTTTATAGACAGCCTTACCTATAGGCTTTCACAAAGCGATGCAAGCAAAGAAGACTTAGAAAGTCTTCTCAATGATCTTAAAACTAAAGTCCTTTCGATATTCGAATAGGGGGAGGAACATTATGGACGAAAGAAACGAACTTATCAACGAGTGCATGTACGTTATAGACGATATTTCGGTACGGTTTGTGAACCGCATTGCTGACAGGCTGGCAAATAGTGATCTGAGCAAAGAAGAATTAGAAAATCTTCTTAACGCTCTTAAAACTATCGTAGATCTTGATGTGCAGTAGGGAGGAAATCTAATGGAAGCAACGATATTCTTTGACGACGAGCTTGATCAGAAATTGTTAGTTCTTGCAGACGCAATAAACGGCCTTAAAGCCATGCCCTTCGAAACAGTGAAGGAATCATGGGCAGTTCCGATGCTGTCTGATTTAATCAAGGACGCCTCCGTGCTTCTTAATAAGCATAATAAAGAAGAACTCGATAGAAGGAAGTGCCGTCTATTTATTGAGCGGGGAAACGGAAGGCTTGAGCGAGTAACAGGACTGCTTAATGCGAGTGACATCAGTTTTTACGTAACGGACGATAAGATGGAGCTTGATGAGAAAGTTCCATATAAGGTTATAGCATACCTTAACACGAGCGAAATCCGCAAGCTTGATAGTAACCCTGATATAGCAAGAATCGAAGTATAAGGAGGAAACGCATATGAGCATACTAATTAACGGATTAGAGATGCCGCAGAAAGACGAGGCATACACGTTGCGTATATGGGGGGACGGACGTATCGAGATGCTGGAAAGTTTCCCGTATACTCAACATGGAGTTAAAGCCGTAGAGGTACCAGCACCTCATGGCCGTTTGATAGATGCAGATGCGATCGTCAATGCATTAGAAACGAAGCTTGACGAGGCTGTAGTAGAAGAAACAGAAGAAGGAGAAGAAGTAATGGACGATGAGACTTACTGGACTATCGTCCGTGCATTGGACCGTATTTATAGTGCTCCGACAGTAATTGCATCGGATATGGTCAGGGAGGAGATATGAAAGTGCTCGGTTTGATATTTGTAGGGCTCATTATCTGGTTTTTGGGATTTGTATGCTGCATGGCAACGATGCTGCTTAATTATAAAGTAGGAGTGATCCATGCCAAAAGAAATGTTTTTATCCCAAATGAAAACTTAATAAGACTTATGAATCGGAAGACAAAGTTTGGCTTCCTGGAGATAGATTATGAAGAATAATGAAATGCTTAACGCAACGGGGACGATCGCAGATATCGTCTCCGCTTTTTATTTGGAGCTTATTAATAACGGGATCCCCGCTGTTATAGCGCTGGAACTTACGAAAAAGTATGTTGAAGTTATTGGAGGAAAGAAATGATTGATATTCAGGATGCCACTGCGGTTCTTATCGTGTCTGTTAGAGAATACGTGAGGCTCATGGATGAAACAATTAAAGAATGCGAAGAAGAAAGAAAAGCTCTTTAGCAAGTCCCATTTCAGGGCAAGGCGGATCGCAGCAAAAAACAGGGCAAGGACGTTCACTGCGAAGCGCCACGCCTGGGAGATAGAGCATCTGTATCTTTCAAACATCGCTAATTACCTAATAATTTTTATGCCGGTTGTGATCGGCGTTTTTTATTTACTTAAAAGAGGAGGAATAATATGAAGAGGCATTCAAAGGAAGAAATAATTGCGTATGAAACAGCAAAGCTGCATGATGGGGACGTTTACGCAGCGGCCAAGTTTAAGTCTAAAGCGATTGATATTCAGCATAAAGCATACGATAAGGACTTTGCAAATGAAAAGTTTGAAATTGCTTGCGAGATCCTTACAAGCGTTGGGCACTGCTCACAGTCAGAATGTGAGAGCTGTCCGCTTAGCATTGCGCATAATACAGCTCTTACCGAAATAGAAGCTGGAACTAGGCATAGAATCGAAAAAGATAAGCCCTATAAAAGAAATATTAAGACGCCCGGATATTGGGTCAGTATTTACGTTGATAAGAACGGCAAAGTTACAACCGTTATGAGACCGTTTATGAAAAAAGATAAAGTAGATATCCAGTAATCGGATCGCTATTTATGTTGATAAGCACGGCAAGGATGAAAATGCAGAGGAGGGAGAACCAGATGTCACTACTAATTAAGGGCATAGACCTACCAGAAGCATACACGTCGGCATGGTTGACGGTGTTTGAATGTGTAGGGGAGCATACTTTTATAAAAACGCACAAAGTTTCTGCCGAACAGATGCAAGCAATTCCACCGCATGGGCGGCTGATAGATGCTGATGAAATCATCGAAGTGCAGATGTTCGACGAAATGCACGAAGAATGGACGCTGAAGACTATGAGCGTTGCGGAATACCTTGCTTTTGCGGCAGACATGCCGCCCACGATCATCGAAGCAGAGAAAGGAGAATAGCAATGGCCAAGCCGAGAGTAACATCAACTGATATTAACTCTACATATCCAGATCTTCTAACAAAATCCTATCTTTCAAGCTCTGGCGGGCTGACAATAGACACTACTTCCTATAATGAATACCAAGAATTCATTGACTACGTTATGTACGGCAAAAGTGAAGGCGCAAAGGCAAAAGAGCCGAAAGATAGTTTCACAGAAAAGCTATCAGAAGATCTAAGAGATCCACGGCTCGCTATGAAAGATAGAGTTAAAAGGCTCGTAAAAGGCATTAAAGTAAATGGTCCTGCCATCATAGTCTTTTGGAAAGACAATACTAAGACCGTCGTAAAATGCGAAAATGAGGAGTTTGATCTTGAGAAGGGCCTTGCCATGGCGCTTCTAAAAAGGATATTTAGAAACAAAGGAAACTATAACGCATTTTTAGACGTCATGACTCAAATTGCAGAAGGAGGAAAGTAAATGGCGATAATCATTAAAAACCTCAGAAGAGATAGCTTAAAAAGAGGACCGTTCCAAAGCGCCGCAAGAGTCCCGGCGTATTTTTATTACAACCCTGATATTAAAGAATATGTATTCGTCCTTTCAAGCATGGGTGGCTTCACAGCAGGAAGGCGCTTTGATATTTCAGAGGTGGAGGACAGCGAGTTGGACGAAAAAGATAAAGAGCTTCAGCTATTAAGAGCAGAAAACCAAAACCTTAAAGAAGAAAACAAAGACCTTAAAGAGCGTCTTGCAATAACCGTAAAGGAGACCCTCGACATTAAGGCCATAAGAAGACTTGCGGCGGACTTAGGCTATTACGTAGCGAAACGCCCTGTGCGAAAAGAGGCGAGCAAAGACGAATAACCCATGCCACAAATGCAGTAAAAGATATTTAGGATGCCACTCGGAGTGCCAAGAGTACCTTGAAGTAAAGAAACGATATGAGGATATACGGGAGAAACGGGCCAATGCGAACAGCCAGGTATCGTATGATATTTCATCTATGATACGGGCAAAGAAACAAGCTCATAAAAAGTAATTGAAAATAATTGTGTGATTTTGGAGGTACATTATGGGTAAATATTATAGTAGTAATCTGGTTTCTATCGACGCCGCACGTCTTAATAACGCGATCAGAAAAAGAGGAAAGACTAAGACAGAGATCGCATCAGAAATCGGTTTTTCGAGAGCAAGCATTAGCAACGCCATTACTCGCGGTAAGATAAATAAACTCAATCTCAAGGCCCTTAGCGAATACCTTGGCAAGGATCCGGAGTATTTTATTCTTAGGCCCGAAGAGGAGTCTCCAAAGGAAGAGCCTAAACAGGAACCGAAAAGTGAAGACATCGCTCTTTTGTATAAGGGGATCTCAGACCTTAACCGGCACCTCTTTGATATTTCGACGCAGTTAAAAGAACTCAACGGCAAGGCGGAAGCGTGCCGTGTTGGGCTTGTCAACGAGTCCGTGCATCTGTACGACATTAAGCAGCTTCTTATAAGCCTTAATAAGGAGCTCATGGGGGAAACCAAATGAACATAAGATATGTTTTGCGAAAAGGCCTTGGCATTGCCAAACGCCATTATACGGTGCTTCTTTCTGCAGCGGCGGTAGCGGGTGTTCCCGTTACTGCCGTTTTAGCAGTAAAAGGCCATGAAAGATACCAAAAGACAAAAGATAAGAAAGAATATGCCCCTGCGGTCCTAACGGGCCTTGCAAGCATGGGGTTTATTATATTCTGTGAAAAGACCCATATAGAAAGGGAAAATGCGTTTATTTTAGCGCATAACCTTCTTTCAGAGAACTTCACAGACTATAAAGCATCCGCTTTAAAGATATTTGGCCCGGCAGCAGGCGCTAAGATCTTAGCAGATGCTTCAGAAAACGCGGATGAATACGCGGGTCATACTAAAACTACTAGCGATGACGAGACGCTTCACTGGTTTTATGATGCGTATTTAGATATTTGGTTTAAGGACAGCTGGTATAACGTGTTTCTCGCCAATCTCGCCCTTCAGGAGCAGTACACGTCTGAAGGCATTGGAGAGGTCGCATATTACTACCAGGCCCTCGACCTTCCGTATCACGGGCCTGTAAGCCTTGCGTTTGACATGGAACGGCTTCAGGTAGACTACGAATGCATGGTTGGCGTTCCGTTCGATTATCCGGAAATAAAAAAGCCGGATGGAGAGATAGGATACGCTATAGAATGGCCCATTCAGCCAGAAATCGTCGAATGGCTGGAGTAAAATGGCAAAATTCGTAAAAATTACAGCCTCTTTAATGACAAGTATAGTAATTTAATATATGTTTTATGGAGGTAATAAAATGTCCAAGAAGAACAAGAAGAATAAGGAAAACGCCATCGAAGCAAATTTCGAGGTCAAGGAGGAAAAGAAGGAAATGAAGGAGAGAAAGAAGATGAGCCTTCCGATGAGAATTATTATCGGGCTTGTAGCCATAATAATTGGTCTTATCGGATGGGTAATCAAACTGATCACCGGAAAGTCTGATGAGAAACCTGATCTCGGCGACAGCATTTCGAGCGCAGCCGAGACTCTTTCTGAAGGCATAACCACTGAAACAGAGTAAACTATAGCAAGTCAACCTAGATTAGAGGTCTTTACAAGGCCTCTTTTCTTTTTTGATATTTTTAGGAGGAAACCAATGAACATTAACGTGAAAGAATTCGTAAAGCCAGCACTAGTATTTGTAAAAAAGAACGCGCCGCAGATCTTATCTGGCCTTTCAGTTGCAACGGGAGGTCTTGCAGTGATCTCCGCTGCAAAAAACCGTGACAGGCACGTAGAGCTTAGAAATGAAAAGCTTACGGAAGAACACGACAAGCTCACGATAGCAGAAGAGCTTGAGTGCGGGGTAAAAGCGTATTGGAGCACGGGTTTGATATTTATAGGGTCCTGCGCTCTTAGCTTTGCAGCAAATAAGTCATATATCGAAAAACTTGCAACGATGTACGCGGCTGTTAAGTTAAGTGAAAAGGAACTTAGCGGCCTTGAAACTGCAGTTGAAAAGACTTTTGGAGAGTCTGGTCTTGAAAAGGCAGAAGACACCAAAGCAAAAGATGTTGCCTTAGAGGTGTCAAGGACATTTGACGAGTCAAAAATCGTTGACACCGGCCTTGGAAGAGAGATATTCCTTGACCCTAAGACAGGAACACTCTTTTACTGCTCGTATGAAAAGGTAAAAGGGGCATTCCTTGAAATCGAAGCGGCATTAAAAGATGAAGATCAGTGCCTTAACGACTTCAGGTATAAAGTAAATCTTGATCCATGCGAATTTGGAGAAGGATACGCATTTGGCTGGAAGATGGGAACAAGCACGCAGTTTAGGATCTGCCCGACCAGAGATGAGAACAGGTTTGGCGGAAGGGTCGTAAACGTTCTTAATTATAAGGTCCATATGTCGGACTTTATTGACGCATACGACGAATTTTAGTTCGCAAAAATTACACGTATGAAAATGAGGAAGGTTTAAAGCATTCGCTTTGGCCTTCCTTTTGTTTTTGATATTTATGAGGAGGAACGAAATGGACTTCACTGAAAAGGAAAGAGACGAATTTTGCAGAGATCTTATGGATGTTGCAAACGGCGCAGTAAAGCTTGTCGCAAGGATGGGAACGGCTTATATCGCGTCCGATATCGTAAAAAAGGTAATGCCTGAATCTTGCGGAAAGTTTGGAAAATTTGCAAGATTTACTGCCGGCTTATACGTTGGTATCGCCGCAAAAGATATTGTGAGCACAGCAGTTGATAAGGAGTTTGACGACATTCGTGAATGCTATGAGATGATCGACGGCCTTATCAAGAAGCATAAGGAAGAAAAAACTCTTAAGAAAGAGGATAATGCGATGGAGGCCGAGCCTAAGGAGGACAGCGCAGAGCCTAAGGAGGAAGAGTAATGGCGGAAGAAGAAAATAAACAGGCCGTGAGCGGCGTATCGCAAGGCTCTGTAAAGCCCAAAAGAAAGGGGCTTATCTCAAAGCTTTCAAGGGCAATATTCTATACGCCCAAAGAAGAGGTTGAAGATTATCTGATAGACCAGGTTATCGTTCCAACCATCATGAACTCTATCGCGGACATATTAGGAGACGCCATTGACTACGTCTTTAGAGGGCGTCCAGGAGGCCGTAGCAACCGTTCTAAGAACACATACGGTCCAAGCGTACAGAAGGACTATGGGGCCTATTCAAAGGCTCCTGAGGCCATTAGAAGGGCTCCTGGAGGCATGCGAGGGACGGATGAGGTGACTTTCAAATCCAGAGCAGAAGCAATGGATGTTTTGGAAGAACTTGTCAATGCGGTTGACCGGTTTGAAAGAGCGTCAGTGTACAACTTCTTTGAAGCAGCAAAGCTACCTGCTCCTAATGGATATATGGACCAGAACTTCGGATGGTACGATCTATCAACTGCTCACGTAGAAAACTACAAGGGCGACTGGTACATAGTAATGCCGAAGATATCCGAATTTCCGAGGGAGTAAAATAAGGAGGAAATCATGGACGATTATAATGAAAAGACAACTCCAAGAAAAAAGCATTGGTACATCCGTGTACCGTTTACAAATAAGCGTTTGATATTTGAGGGGCTGTCCTATGTTGGATGGTACGTATTCAAATAGTAAAAAGCGTATCGCTACAATGAGACGAGAGATCGCAGCAGCATATCCTGGGCGTGACTGGCAAGTAAAATGCATGTACATATTTAGCCCATCGCAAGTTGCTGCGATCCATAAGTCTTTAATAAGTAGAGACGCACTAAATAAAAAGAAACCCAAAAAAGACGGCGTTCAGATCTCGATGTGGGATCTGGGCGTCTTTGATATTTCAAAAGAAAGGAAAGAAAATGAGTATTAAAGAAACAGCGGTAAAACTTACTGCAAAAGCAGGAACAAAGCTTAAAGAGGCATCTCCTGATATATTCTTTTACGGAGGGTGCGTTCTTCTTTTAGGAGCTGCCGTGTACGCATGTCATCAGACTCTTAAGCTTGAGCAGGTAATTGATGATGCAAATGATATGCACGAGTCGATAGATCACACAGATTACCTTGATGAAAAGAACAGAAAGAAAGACCACGTAAAAGCAAATATTAAGATGGGTGTTGAGATAGCAAAGCTGTACGCTCCTGCTGTAGGCATTGCTGCCGTTGGATATTTTGCGGTAGGAAAAGCGCATTTTTCTCTTAAGAGAGATAAGAAAGAGCTTCTTGCGACCGTCTCTATGCTTGAGAACACTTACGAAAGATATAGAAGAAGAGTTGCAGATAAGATAGGAAAAGAAGCAGAAAATGATATTTACAGAGGGTATGAAACCGAGGAAAGAGAAGTTGAAGCAGAAGACGGAAAGAAAGAAAAGAAGAACTTTAAGACTCAGGCGTACGATCCTAACGACCCTACTTCTATATGTTTTAGCCAGGAAATGTGCCCGAGGGTCTTCAAAGGGGATCCGATTCTTGATCGTAATACCCTTATAAACATTGTAAGGTATGCTCAAAACCAGTATGACAGCCTTGGCTATATTCATATGAAAGATATTTGGTCAATGTTTGGCTTTGAACCAGAACCTGGTGATTGGCAGTGCAGAATAGGAGCAGAATACGGTTACGTTAAGGGGCACGGATCAGATATCATTGATATTGGCATTAATGATCTTACTGACCTTGGAATGCAGGCGTTCTTAAGAGGAGATACTGACGCTGTCTGGATTCACTTTAATGACTGCGGAAGGATCAATAAGTATCTGTAAGTTTGATATTTGAAAGGAAAGACGCTATGAATAAGTATTTAACTATAGCATTATCCTTTGCCGCTGGGACTCTTCTTGGCGGCACTGGATGCTACTATATTATGAAAGGCCGTCTCGAAAAAGAAGCGGAAGGCTTTAAAGAAGACGCAATGAAGATGGTGGATGAGGAGATCGAAAAGGCAAGGCTTCACTACGAAGAAAAGCTTGAAGAGGTCAAAAAAGAGACTGAATCCAGCACAACTGACAAAATCCTAAACACCATCAAGACCGCGTACTCTCCTTCTTCTGAAGTAAAGGATGACGCAGAGGAAAAGGAATTTGATGAAAAGATATTTCCCCATACTAAACCAAAAAAGGAGCTTACAAATTACGTGAAATATGGGTCGACTAAACACCTCATGGAGCAGTATGAGGAAGAACTGGAAGACGAGGAAGATGATACTGAAGGAATCAATGTTTACCCAAGAGAAGGCGTAGCGGAAATTCCTTATAAGATCACTGAATCTGACTTCATGCAAAGAAATGAATTTGATAAGATAGGCCTCATTTACTGGAAGGACGACGATATCCTTTCAACTGAAGATGGGGAAAACCTTGAACCAGAACTTAAAAACACGGTAGGTGAAGACTTTCTAAAATTAATTGATAATTTGGATTCGGATGAACCTACGTATATTAGAAACGAAAAAATGGGGACGGACTATGAACTGTACGTAGAAAACGGTTCATATTACGATACCTATATTAAGGAGTAAAATCCCATGTATGACATAGCAGACGAATATCTTAACTGGCTATGTCAAAAGATCTCGGAAGGACGGGATGATACATCTCCGGCAGCATATTCGAAGCTGCTTGCCCATTTATTTAACACCTCCTTTTATAGCGAAATGGGGATGGATAAAAACCGTTCTTCCGATGGTCTTTGTTTAAGAGACGAATTTTCCCGGGAAGAAGGAACAAGTGATATTTATCTTGCGATGGCAGAAGATGCTTCTGTTCTTGAGGTACTTGTTGCACTTGCAAGAAGGATAGATCATGACTTTATGTATGATATTCGTTATGGCGACAGGACCAGTTTATGGTTTTGGATCATGATAGAAAATCTGGGGCTGAATAATTATGATGATTCTCATTATAACGAGTACGACGTCGACAAAATCTTAACTTATTTTATGGATAGACGATATGGAAGGGATGGAAGAGGAAGTCTATTTCCGGTAAGAAACGACCGTATTGACGTCAGAAATTATGATATTTGGTACCAGATGAATGCGTTTTTTAGCGAAAACAGTTTTTACTGGGAATAAAAAATTTGTCAATTTTGTCCGAAGGAATTGACAAATTTGTCACTTTTTTGTCAGTTTTGTCAAACCCGAAACCCGTTGAAATTTCAACGTTTTCTCGACTTTTTTGTCAATTTGTCAATTTTTTTTCTAATTAATTGAAAAATTGAAAAATATATATATTTTATATAAAGTCGAAAAAATTTTTGACAAATTGACAAATGAAAAATAGCCAGATCAGAGGAGGAAAGACTATGCTTGATTTTTTACGAATCGGGCAAAGGACAAATAAAAAAGTTGTAGAGGTTTATCCGAAATTCATTATCGTTAAAAGCAAAGATCTTATGACCAGAGGGTCTGACTTTTATGCCATATGGGATGAGAGTGTGAAACTTTGGTCTACAGATGAGTACAGGGCTGCTGAGATCATCGATAACGAACTTGACAAGTATGTCAAAGAAAGAAAAGATGATTTCGAAGGCCAGCCAGTTAGAGTAATGCATATGTGGGATGCGGATAGCGGCTCTATAGACAGATGGCATAAGTTTGTTAAGAACCAAATGCCGGACTTTTATAAGCCGCTTGACGAGCGTTTGATATTTTCAAATGATGAGACCACAAGAGAAAGCTATGCGTCAAGAAGACTCAGGTATCCTTTAAAGGCGGGTCCAACTCCTGCATACGACCTTCTAATGGACACATTATATGCTCCAGATGAAAGGAGAAAAATAGAGTGGGCTATTGGAAGCATCGTTGCTGGAGATTCTAAAGAGATCCAAAAGTTTTTGGTGCTTTATGGTTCTGCTGGAACAGGAAAGTCTACAGTTTTAAATATTATTCAGGACCTTTTTGAAGGATATTACTGTGCTTTTGATGCAAAGGCTTTGGGAAGTAAATCTGATGCGTTTGCGCTTGAGCCTTTTATGGATAATCCTTTGGTTGGTATCCAGCACGATGGAGACCTAAGCAGGATAGAAGATAACACAAGGCTCAACTCGCTTGTTTCTCATGAGGCAATGACTATAAATGCTAAGTTTAAGTCATTATATTCTATGAGGATCAATGCGTTTCTTTTCATGGGGACAAATAAGCCGGTTAAGATAACAGACGCAAAGTCTGGCATTCTAAGAAGGCTCATTGATGTATCCCCAACGGGCAACAAACTTTCACCATCAGTTTACAAACAGACGATGGGCCAAATCAAATTCGAGCTTGGGGCGATCGCAAAGAAGTGCCTTGATGTTTACAAAGAAGATCCTGGCTACTATGACGATTACGTTCCGGTCAATATGATGGGCGCATCAAACGACTTTTACAACTTTGTCCTTGACAGCTTTGATGTTTTCACAGAAGCAAATCAGGTAACCTTAAAGCAGGCATGGGAAATGTATAAGACTTATGTCGATGACGCGAAAGTCCCGTACCCGCTTACAATGCGTTCTTTTAAAGAAGAGCTTAAGAATTATTTTGAAAACTTTGAAGAAAGGGCGTTCATTGATGACGCTTCTTATAGGAATCTGTATTCGGGGTTTAAGAAGACTATATTTTTATACCAGCCAAGCGAAGCGCCTACGAAAAAGATCGCAGGACTTAAGTTTGAAGAGCAGGATAGCCTCTTGGATGATATGCTTTCAGGCTGCAAAGCGCAGTATGGTTCTGATGACGAGACCCCGCAATTTAAATGGGATAATGTAAATACTGTTTTAGCAGATCTCGATACGCATAAACTTCATTATGTACGGGTTCCTAAAAACCATATTGTGATTGACTTTGATATTAAGGATAAAGACGGCAAAAAGTCCTTTAAAAAGAATGTGGAGGCTGCAAACAAGTGGCCAAGGACTTATGCCGAGCTTTCTAAGTCCGGAGAAGGGATACATCTGCATTATATTTATGACGGAGATGTGTCTCAGCTTGCAAGACTTTATGATGATGACATTGAAATTAAGGTTTTCACCGGAAAAAGCTCTCTTAGAAGAAAGCTTACAAAATGCAATAACATACCGGTCGCAACGATCAACTCGGGGCTTCCGATAAAGGGGGAAACTAAAATGGTAAATTTCGAAAGTCTTGCAAACGAGAAAGCTTTAAGGACGGTTATTGCTAAGAACTTAAGAAAAGAGTATCACGGAGCGACAAAGCCTTCGATAGACTTTATATTTGACGCTCTTGAAAGGGCATATGCTCAGGGGATGAAGTACGATGTGACCGACATGAGGCCAAGCATCATGGCTTTTGCGACCGGCTCAACTCATCAAGCAGAATACTGTATGAAAAAGGTGATGCAGATGAAGTTCAAGTCGGATGAACCTTCTGAAGCGGTAGAAGCAACAGGCGATAAATTGATATTTTATGACGTTGAGATCTATCCTAACCTATTTCTTCTCGTATGGAAGATGGAAGGAAAGGATCCTGTCGTAATGTATAATCCCTCTGCTAATGATATTGAGCAGCTCATCAAGTATAAACTGGTTGGGTTTAACTGCAGAAGGTATGATAACCATATTCTTTATGCAAGGATGATAGGCCATAATAATGCGCAGCTTTATGAGGATTCGCAAAGGATAATAGGAAAGAGCAGAAATGCGTTCTTTGGCGAAGCTTATAATCTTAGCTATACAGATGTTTATGATTTTTGCTCTAAAAAGCAGTCTCTTAAGAAATGGGAGATAGAACTTGGAATCCACCACCAGGAAATGGGGCTTCCTTGGGATAAACCGGTTCCTGAAGAGCTATGGCCTAAGGTGGCAGAATACTGTATTAATGACGTTGTGGCAACCGAAGCCGTATTTAACGCAAGAAAGGAAGACTTTATAGCAAGAGAAATGCTGGCAAAGCTTTCCGGCCTTACGGTGAACGACACGACTAACAGCCACACAATGCAGATTATATTTGGTTCCGATAAGAATCCCCAGTCTAAGTTTGTTTATACGGATCTATCAACCATTTTCCCAGGTTATACGTTTGATAAATTCAAGAAGAAAAGTATGTATAGGGATGAAGATCCCGGGGAGGGCGGTTATGTTTATTCTGAGCCTGGCATGTATACTGATGTTGTGGTACTTGATATCGCTTCCATGCATCCTCATTCTATTAAAGCTCTTAATCTCTTTGGCCCTTATACGGATCATTTTTATGATCTGGTAAGAGCAAGGATATTTATTAAGCACGGTGATTATGAGTCTGCCGGAAAGATGTTTGGCGGAAAGCTTGCCCCATATTTAAAGTCTAAAGATGAGGCCGAGGCTCTTTCTTATGCTCTTAAGATAGCAATAAACTCGGTTTACGGGCTTACTTCAGCGTCGTTTGATAATAGGTGCAAAGACCCAAGAAATATCGATAACATTGTGGCAAAACGTGGAGCACTATTCATGATAAATCTTAAGCATGAGGTTCAGGATAGAGGCTTTACTGTTGCTCACATTAAGACAGACTCTATTAAAATTCCAAATGCCACAAGAGAGATAATCGATTTTGTTACCGAGTACGGGAAGCAGTATGGATATTCGTTCGAGCATGAGGCAACATACGACAGAATGTGCCTTGTAAATGACGCTGTGTATATTGCAAAGTATGCGTCAATCGATAAGTGCTATGCGCTTTATGGCAAGGACTACGTCGATAGCGTGTTTGATATTTGCAAAGATAATAAGAAGCATGGCGGCCAGTGGACTGCAACCGGAACACAGTTTCAGGTTCCTTATGTGTTTAAGACACTGTTTAGTAAAGAGCCAATTGAGCTATCTGATGTGTGCGAAACCAAGACGGTTGAAACCGCATTATATTTAGACATGAATGAAAACCTTCCTGAAGGAGAACACGACTACCAGTTTGTTGGAAAAGCAGGGCAGTTCTGCCCGATAAAACCTGGATGTGGTGGTGGAGTTCTTCTTCGCGAAAAAGACGGAAAATACAATGCAGCAACAGGCACTAAGGGTTTTAGATGGCTTGAATCTGAGGTTGTAATGGCTCTTGATAAAGACCAAGACGTGGACCTTAGATATTATGAAAAACTATGTGAAGAAGCCATTGCTTCGATTTCCGAGTACGGGGATTATGAATGGTTTGTTAGTTGATATTTGAAAGGAGAATCACTATGACGCCAGTTAATTTAGCTACGGCCCCTGAGGCCACAACAAGTTACAGGGAGTACACTCTTGCAAAAGCTCGTGAGCATGTTGTAAGCGAACGGCAAGACGAGTATGGAGCGCCCGAAGACAACTTTAAAGTAATAGCAGAGCTTTGGGATAGATATTTATCCGGCCTTCATCATAAGATCGAGGCAACAGACGTTGCAAATATGATGATACTGCTTAAAGTGGCAAGAGGGATGAATAATCCCTCACACCAGGATAACTGGGAAGATATTGCAGGATATGCCGCTTGCGGCTCTGAATGCGCCCATAAGTAAATCGAAATAATTACAGCCTCCATAATAGGAGGTGTAGTTATGAAACCAACACGAAGAACTTTAAAATACCATCGGTATATTAATTCTAAAAGAATCATAAGAATTAAGAAAGCAAAGCCGCTTTTCACAAAGAAAGACGGTAAGAAGCTTATTAAAGATTCTGTTATGAAGACTGTACCAATGTTATTTGCGGCGGTAATCGTCGGAGGAAGTAAAAAACTATTAAAACTCAGTTAGTTAATAAAAGGGCTTTTACAAAGGCCCTTTTAATTTTTTGATATTTTGTAGAAAGGAATTGAACAAAATGGCAAACAGAAAAATTTTGCATCTCGAAGACGCACAGCTGATCATGAATTTTAGAAACTTCAGAGGCCTCGCAAGAGGAAGAATACCTGCAGGAACCAGGAATTTTTGCGTTTATATTCCGGATGAGCTTGTTGATGAATTAAGAGCAGACGACTGGACATTAATCGAAGATACTTATAACGCAAGAGAAGGGGAACCTCCCAAGTATTATATTCGTGTCAGAGCAAGATTCGACAAATATCCTCCCAGAGTGAGACTTCAGTCGAACAACACGATGGTCGATTTAACCGAAGAAACCATTGGAAGGCTCGACACTGATGATATCGAGTATGTCGAGATGGATATAAACGGGTCCCTTAAGAAAGACAGCAACGGAAACTATACTCCCGGAAACGGAAGGACCGCATATCTTTCTCAGATGTTTGTAAGGGTCAAGCCCGACTGGTTTGAGGAAAAGTATGGTATTAATTCTGAAGCAATGCCTTCGGATGAGGATACTCCGTTCTAAAGCTATGGGTAGGATTTATGTTTGCGACCCGGCAAAGAATGCGGAATGTTCAAAGATCGCATGCCATGAAGATTGCTTCTTAACAACTAAAGAGGAGTATTCGGTCTTTGACGACGTATATTTTGAAGAAACAAATGAAGAAGACATAGACTTCGCCAATGCTGATAAGTTGGTGGAGTATGCTAAAGGCTTTTGGAGGGCAATCGAATGGCAAAACTCGATAACTACCAACTCGAAGCCCTTAACAAACTGAAGAACGGATCTATATTATGTGGCGTTGTCGGCTCTGGTAAATCTAGGGTCGGCATCGCCTATTATATTAAGACTTGTAAAGATAAAAAACTTTACATAATAACGACTGCCAAAAAGAGAGATACCAAAGAATGGGAAGACGAACTATCGTTCTTTGATATTTCTCAGGAGGTGGTCGTTGATTCTTGGAACAATATTGGAAAATACATCGATGTAAAAAATTCGTTCTTTTTATTTGACGAGCAAAGAGTTGTTGGAAAAGGAACTTGGGTAAAGTCGTTCTTAAAGATAGTCAAAGAAAACCAATGGATCCTTTTAAGCGGCACACCTGGAGACAAATGGGATGATTATATTCCGGTCTTTATAGCAAACGGCTTTTACAAAAATAGAAGTGAGTTCTTAAGAAGGCATGCGGTCTATTATTACGGAACCACATACCCACGGTTTGATGTAAAGATGGAGGTCGGGCGGCTCATAAAACTGAGAAAGGAAATACTAGTTACAATGGACTACACCCCTCCAACTCAGCAGCACCATATTGATATTTTATGCGAATACGATGGCGTCTTGTACAAATCGGTATGGTCACAAAGATGGGATCCTTATAAAGGACAACCGGTTGAGAATCCATCGGAGCTATTCTATTTAATTAGAAAAGTTGTGAACTCTGATGAAAGCAGAGGGCGAGAGGTTATTGATATTTTCAAAGAGAAAAGAAAAGTAATAGTATTTTACAACTTTGATTACGAGCTTGAGATATTAAGAAACCTTGACTATGGGAACGACATCACAGTCTCAGAATGGAATGGCCATAAGCACGACCCGGTTCCAGATACTGAGCGGTGGGTATATCTTGTGCAATACACAGCTGGGTCTGAAGGATGGAACTGCACCAAGACAGATACAATTATATTTTATTCTCAAAGCTATTCGTACAAAGCCACTGTTCAGGCAGCCGGCAGAATAGATAGGCGGAATACCAAGTTTACTGATCTTTATTACTATCACTTAAAATCGAGAGCCTCTATTGATATTGCAATAGCAAGAGCTCTTAAGTCAAAACGGAACTTTAATGAAAAAGGTTTTTCCTTTTAATTTTTGTTCGTAAAAAATACATTGCTTATAATGAGGAGAGGAGCACAAGTTCTAAGGTTTTTAGCTCAGTGGTAGAGCGGTAGCTTATTGCTACAGGTCACAGGTTCGAATCCTGTAAAGCTTGAAAACTGTGCTTTTTCTTTTTGACTTTTTTGGAAAGGAGGACGCAATGAGGCTAGAACGTGATTTTCAAGCATCTTTAATAAAAGAGCTTAAAGAAAGATTCGAGGGCTGCTTTGTTCTTAAAACAGATCCTACCTATATTCAAGGTTTGCCCGATCTTCTTGTTCTGTATAAGAACAAATGGGCTGCTTTAGAATGCAAAAGAAACAATACATCCTCCAAAAGACCAAACCAAGAATATTACGTTGACAAGATGAACAATCTTTCGTTTGCGTCTTTTATATTTCCAGAAAATAAGGAGGAGGTATTAAATGATTTGGAACGATCATTCAAAGCTTAGGGGGAAGCACTCATTATTAAGCCCATCGGGGCCGTCATGGTTAAATTACCCTTTGGATGACCCCGACCAATTGTTTGCAAGATATGTATCTCAGTACGCAACAGAAATAGGGACTCTGTCCCATTCGTTTGCAGAGGATAGAATTCGGTATCGTCTTAAGCTTAACAAGGCAGAAAAGAATTCTTATCTTGTATATCTTCTTAAAAACGGGATTCCAAGAAGCGTAATAGACATCGATTATATTTATCCTACGGTAATGATGTATGTTAATGACTGCATCGGATTTAGGATGGAGCCGGAGGTAATAGTCTATTATTCAGATAATTGCTATGGCACTGTAGATGCTATATCTGTTGGAAAAGACTTTTTAAGAATTAATGATTTAAAAACAGGAAAGACTCCTGCAAAGATCGAGCAGCTTAAAACATATGCTGCTCTTTTTTGTTGGGAATACAAGGTTAAGCCTTCAAAGCTAAATATCGACCTTAACCTCTATCAAGGCGGAGAAATCCTTAATTATATTCCAGAGCCTGAAGAGATCGAGGCCATTCAGCATCAAATTATTTCTTTGGATAAATTTGTTAATCAGTGGATTATGGAGGATACACCGAGATGATTAAATATGACGATGAATTATACCACATTGGTGTATCAAAACTTGATGGCGCTCCTGGACGAGGATCCGGACGATATGAACTTGGTTCGGGGGAAAACCCTAATCAGCATTTAGACGGTTTTTTAAGAACTGTTAGAGAGTATCAGAAGCAGGGTTATAATTATACCGACATTGGCAAGTTCATGGGCATGTCTTCTAAAGAAGTTCGTGAACGAGTGATGATTGAAAACGAGAGAGATAAGGCCGCTAAAAGATCTACGGCAATTGACCTCAAGAGTAAGAATTGGTCTAATACTGCAATCGCCGAATATTTAGGAGTTACAGAAGGCACTGTTAGAAACTATTTGAAAGTTCAAGAAGATTCGCAGAAAAAAGTTGTCGACAACACCGCGGAAGTCTTAAAGGCCGCTACAGATAAGAACAGATTTATTGATGTTGGCCTTGGTGCGAATCTTATGATAGGCGAAGGAGTTACAAAGACCAGATTCGATACTGCGCTAAGAAAGCTTCAGGATGAAGGATATAAACTTTATGATTTTCAAGTAGAACAGCTTGGAACTGGTCATATGACTACCATGAAAGTTTTAGGCCTTCCCGATACAACTAAAGCTGAGTGTCTTGAACAAAGAGATAAAATAGGGTTTATAACTGATTTTATGCTTCAGGATGGCGGAAGAACAATCAGAGGAATTGAGCCCCCAGTTTCTGTTGATTCCAAAAGAATAATGATCCGCTATGCGGATGACAAAAATGGTAGCGGAAAAGATAAAGATGGCGTTATAGAAATTAGAAGGGGCGTTGAAGATTTGTCTCTTGGAGCTGCTAAATATGCTCAGGCAAGAATAGCGGTTGACGGAACCCACTACCTTAAAGGTATGGCCATATATTCGGACAATATTCCGGACGGATATGACATAGTTTTCAACACTAATAAGACTTCTGATGTTCCTAAAATAGCGCCCGTTGGCTCAAAAGCAGTTCTTAAAGAGCTTAAGACAACTAAAAACGGCGAAGTAGATTGGACAAATCCTTTTGGAACAACTTTAAGGATGATGGACGGTCAAATAGTAGGACAGAGCCATTACACGGATAAAGACGGGAACGAGAAACTTGGCGCTATAAACATTGTTCGTCAAGAAGGAGATTGGAAAACATGGTCCAAAACTCTTTCTTCTCAATTTTTAGCGAAGCAGCCGTTGACACTAATAAAGCAACAGCTCAGAATCAGCTATGACGATAAGGAAAAAGAGTTTGAAGAATATAAATCTTTGACGAATCCAGAGATAAAGCAAAATTTACTGCTCTCATTTGCTGACGATTGTGACGCCTCCGCTGCTCATCTTAAAGCCGCCGCACTTCCAAGACAGTCTTCAAAAGTTATATTACCATTAATCGATATTAAGGATAACGAAGTTTATGCTCCCACTTATGAAGATGGGGAGCAAGTTATATTAATAAGGTATCCTCATGGCGGAACCTTTGAAATACCACTTCTAACGGTAAATAATAAAAATAAAGAGGGCTCGTCTGTTATTGGAGGAGACGCCAAAGACGCAATAGGCATTTCTTCTAAAGTTGCAGAACAGCTTTCAGGGGCTGATTTTGATGGAGATACAGTAACCGTCATACCAATAAAAGGCCAGACTATACAGGCTGATAAGCCGCTCCCTCAATTGGTTGGATTTGAGCCTAAAGTCATTTACGCTGTTGACAAAAATGAGCGAAAAATAAAAATCGACACCCAAAAGGAAATGGGCATGATAAGTAATTTAATTACTGATATGACCATAAAGGGAGCAGAACCATATGAATTAGCGAGAGCTGTTAAGCATTCAATGGTTGTTGTAGATGCTGAAAAGCATAATTTGGACTATCAGCAATCGTTTATAGACAATAACATAGCTCAGCTTAAAGAGACTTATCAAGGAGGTGCCAAAAAAGGGGCCTCCACTTTAATTTCGCTTTCAAATGCAGATGTCAGAACTGATGAGTTTAAAGAAAAGACCAGCACAAAGCAAAGAACTAAGGAAGAGCAACTATGGTTTGACTCTGTAAAAGACCATTATAAGGATCTTAACAAAGAGGACCTGTCTAGATTCTATAAAGTAAGGAATAAATTAGACGCTGATGAGTATAAACGTTATATGAACGGCGAAAAAATTTATTACAAGACTGAAGGAACCCATGTTTCTAATTTCAGAAATAGGAAAGAACAGGTATGGCTTGACCAGCATCCCGATTACTCATCTTTAGACAACGCTAAAGACCGTGAAAAGTATTTAAGGTATGAGAAGAAGATGACTCGTGCGGAGTATGATGACTATATGAATGGCGAGAGAATCTTCACGACACTTGCAAATGGTAAAACATTTGAAAAAGTGCCTTCTAATTCCGAGAATCTAACTACCACGAAGAGAATGAAACTTGTAAGGGATGCGTATGAGCTCTCTTCAGGCACTCTTCAGGAAAATGAATACGCTGCGTATGCTAATAAGCTTAAAGCGCTTGCAAATGAGGCGAGAAAAGAAGCTCGGTCTATAGAGCCTACAAAAGTCAATAAAGAAGCTAAAATCGCTTATGCGAAAGAAGTAGCGTCTTTAAATGACAAAATCAAGAAAGCCGAATTAAATGCTCCTCTTGAAAGAAAAGCTCAATTAATAGCTAATGTCAACTATAGAAATTTAATTAAGGATAACCCTGCAATTTCTAGTGATGAAGAAGGTAAATTAAAGACCCAAACTCTTGCAGCAGCTCGTTTTAGAACAGGTGCTAATAAGAAACAAAATTCTATAGATTTAACTGCTGAAGAATGGGCCGCCATACAGGCAGGAGCTCTTAGTTCTTCAAGAATTAAGGACGTTATTAAAAACACTAATAAGGATAAGCTCCTCTCTATGGCCCTTCCTAGACAGAAGTCTATTATAGGCTCTGCAGAGCTGGCCTCTATTAAGTCTATGGTTGCTAATGGCTATACAATTCAAGAGATTTCAGAGTCTACTGGCTTTAGTACATCGACAATTTCTGACGTGATAAGAAAGGAGGATTAGCATGAGAAAGGTTTATCTGACAACAGAAGACAATCCATATGATCCTGCTTCGCAATTCGATCAATGGTATGCTTATGACCTTGAAAAAGGTTACGACACATGCGGTTATCTCGATAGAATTGCCAAAACTTCAGATGCAAACTCTGATTTAGACAACGAAATTTCTATAGAGAACGCGATCGACGAAATTCTAGAGTTCAATTTACTCGGAAATTACAAAAAAATAGTTGTTGAGACCGAATAATTCACAATTTCTCACGCTTTTTGCTCGCTTTTTTGATCCTCGAAGGCGGACGCAAGAAACGTGGGTGCACCCGGGTGCCCTTGGGCATAGGGGGAGGGGGTCGAATTTTACCCGCCCCTCCCCCATAT
>Ga0326511_10001175_pt1 | contig 22065 bp, 17 predicted proteins | sample 0_2496_0518_D_FD_203701 | JGI IMG/M metagenome (GOLD analysis project Ga0326511, IMG submission 203701) | Bovine rumen microbial communities from UC Davis, California, United States - 0_2496_0518 | ecosystem: Host-associated > Mammals > Digestive system > Stomach > Rumen | place: USA... | reverse complement strand
GTAGCGGTGCTGACAAGTTCCTTATAGCGGGTAAGACGTGCTCTTTCTACTTCCTTAACCTGCTTGAGGATTTTTACATCGATACCGTTTTCATCGTAGATGGTGCCGTTAGAATCTGACACAGTAACAGGAATTGCTCCCATTTCATAGAGTTTTTCACAACAGTAAATGGCTACGTTACCAGAACCTGAAACTGCGCATTTCTTGCCTTTTAAGGAATCGCCTTTATCCTTTAACATGGCGTCGGTAAAATAGACTACACCATAGCCTGTAGCCTCAGTACGTGCAAGAGAACCGCCAAAGGTTAAACCTTTACCCGTCAGCACACCTTCATATTTGGTGGTCAGTCGCTTGTAGGCGCCGTACATATAGCCAATTTCACGACCACCAGTACCAATATCACCTGCAGGTACGTCCACTGTGGCGCCAATATAGCGATGTAACTGAACCATGAAAGCCTGACAGAATCGCATTATTTCAGTTTCACTCTTGCCTTTAGGATCAAAGTCAGAACCACCTTTGGCTCCGCCGATTGGAGTGCCGGTTAAGGAATTTTTTAAAATTTGCTCTAAACCCAAAAACTTCAGGACACCTTCGTTGACAGTTGGGTGCAGACGAATACCGCCTTTGTATGGGCCAATGGCGGAATTAAACTGCACACGATAGCCTTTGTTAACCTGAACTTCTCCCTTGTCGTCAACCCATTCAACGCGGAAACTGATGGTTCTTTCAGGCTCAACCATGCGTTCAAGGATCTTGTATTTTTCATATCTTGAGTCCTTCTCTACAACAGGGGAAAGCGTGTTTAGGATTTCCTCGGCAGCCTGCAGAAATTCTGGCTGATATGGGTATTTGTTCTTAAGTTCCTGAAGAACTCTATTTGTATATGATGACATACTTATCTCCTATGTATAACCTTAGTATGCATGTCAAATGCAGTTAGATTTGGTGACGAGACAGGTTAAACCAACTGTTTTTATCTGCCTTCGTGTGTTGAATTTTAAAATTTATTAAAATTTACATAAGTCTTTTTTACCTTGCAATAGACAGATGATAAATCACCAAAACTGTGCATAAATGTTTTTTTCGGTGCACCTGAAAAAAACGTAATGAATGTCTTTTGTAACTTTCTATTTGCTTATATTTCAAAAGAAAGTTCTTTTAAATAATCATTTATTGATGCAAAAAGCAGATTAAATATGGATCATTATAGTGCATGGGCTTAAGACTAGCCTTTAATAATCCTTTAAGATAGATGCTTGTACGGCAGCAGGCAGGATAGTTTTAAGTGAGGGAAGTCAGAAGTTTATACGTCACTAACCTAAAGTGTGGACTCCTGCTCATGTGGTGGAGTAGAACCATTAGACCATAAGGTTTTAGTGTCTGAAATGGGATTTCTGTTTAGATGATCTTGCACTTATCCCGATCTCGCCATTAACATACTGATGTTTCTCGTAAAATCATCAAAAAAAGCCAAAGATTTGCGATTTGCTTAAAATTTACGGTGTTTTTTATCAAAAAAATACCCTCAAAATTGGTCTAAATAGGCAAATAATGCTAAAATGAGCAACACTGATTAGATGTCTAAAATTTTGGCATCCTTGGTTGTTTTGTCATTATAAGTCTTTAATAAGGCTTTTCACGGGGCTTATATAAATATAAAAGAGCAAGGAATAATATGTATATTCAGATAAAAAAAGCCAACAATACCGAATATGTTTATCTTGTGGAAGCATTCCGTTGCGAAAACGGCTCTATCGGACACCGCACCATTAAAAAATTAGGTCGACTGGATGTACTGGTGAAGGATGATCCGAATGCTCTTGAGAAGCTGAAAAAGGAAATCCGTGAAAAGTCTGCAACGATGCGTGGCGCCATTAGCAGAGGCGAGGTCAGTAAATTAAACAGTATGGCCTCTCATCCGCTCATACAGGACTATTACAAGGGCCTGCCTATGTTAAACTACGGATTTTCGGTGTTCAAATATATCTGGACGGATATGTTAAAACTTGAATATCGTTTGAATTATCTGCAGAACAAGCAGTACAACAATATTCCGTATTCTCTATCCGATATTCTGTTAGCCAAGCTGGTGGTCGAATCACTATCCCTTGATGTTCGTGACGCCAATATTTATTTTGGCGATGATCTTGGTTTTTTAGGTCTCAATTATACAGCCGAGCAGGTTGATGAATATCATATACATGCCCAGAAGATCCTCGATGAAGAATCTTTACGCATGTTGCGCTTTGTTGTAAAGCAACTGTCTAGTGAATATGATCTTGATTTTTTAAATTCAGGCATGACACAGATGAGTCTGCATTTTGACAAGACCCTGATGGACAGCTTTGATCTTGACGAGAAGGGAATTACCATCAACAAGGAAGAATTGGTACATTCAAAGGTTTCTCGTTTCAACCAGATTATGTCATATATTCGCATGATCTGTCTTAAAATCATTAGAAATAAGGTTGAGGTCAAATTTAATATCAAATACGATTATGCCAAAATCAAGACTGCCTTGAGGGAGGCTAATCTTCTTGTGGACTATCCTCTTGAAGAGAATGGCAAGTTTTTGTATATCAAGGCTAACAACGGTGAGAATGTCGTGATTATCAACAATATTCTTGAATCCTTTGATATGAAGCCTCTGCTTAATATTTCTGATCGTATTGAAGTTGGTCACCGTCTGCACTACAAGTTAAAGAATGATAAGCAGTTAGTTCCTGATTATATCTATTCAAAAGTTACCCGCTAATCCTTCTAAGAACAAACTTCGCTTTGGTGAATTTTGATTTGCGTGTTACTTTAAAAAAGTAAGAATGCTTTTTTTATAATTTGCTATATTTAGAGTACGATCGTAATTTTTGATGTGGACATTATTGTAAGATATTCCGTTTGAGGAGGAAAAGTCCATGAGCATGAAAGTTGAGGGCAATGGCGCTTCTAGTTTTGCTGGTATGGAAAACTCTTCTAGTGTGTCCACTTCAAGTAAAAACGTGAGTCCTGATAAAATCCGCGATTTTGAAAAGTATATGCAGGACGACAACAGTAACGACCGTGAGCCAAACTCACAGCAACAGCAGGGTAAAGGCGATAATAAAAATACCGCAAAAAATCAGCCTGATTTAAGCAGTATGCTTGCTTCATTGAATCTTAGCACTCAGCCTGCGTCTCCTACATCGCAACTTGCTGAGACCCCTGTGACTACCAGTCCTGATGAACTTTTAAATCTGTCTCAGACTCTGACTGACAAGATTTTAGTTTCTACCAATCGTCTCGATGGTGCCCATCAGGTAATGCTAAATCTCAATTCGGATATTTTGCCTAATACTTCCATTACCCTTACCCGTGATATCAATGGCATGCTTTTTGTGAACATCGTTTCTGCCGATCCGAATGTGTATAAGAAACTGATGGAAACTCAGGAATTTTTAAAGGATTCTTTGGACCAGCATGAAGTTAATAGCTTCCGTATTGAAATAAGTTATGATGGTGCTCCTGACGATGAGTATGCAAATTTAAGACGACCAATCGATAGATTCAATAATCTGGATGATGAATAAAATGTCAGAGCAAGTTCCATATGTAATTCCTAAGTTCTCTCCCATCAAAGCCCGCGTTTACAATCTAATCAATGCGGTTTTGCCAGACAGTAGTGATTTTAGTCTTTTGCCTTTTATGGAAGATGACAACCCTTTGAATAGAGGGATCTGCTACTGTAACTGTAACGGTTCTGTGGTGAGAATAAGACCGCTTGCGGATGATTATTTAGATGAGGATGACATTTTAAAGGATGTCCCAATTGATTCACTTCCTCCGGAGTTATTGGAAGTTGCCATTGAAATTGCTTATGCAGATGAACTTGAGCTTTTTCGTAATGTAACTGGAGCCTATGCTAATTTTTGTGAACCTCCTGATGAGTATGCTCCTGATACCGAAATTTTTGTGCGTTTCAAACATCATGAGAAGTTTGTTCATATCGGTATAGCATTTTACGGTGAGGGCGCTGATGGGATCATCAATACTCTTGAAAGTTTGAACAAGCAAAACTCGCTGTCAATTGTAGGCAAACTTCCTGTATCAATGCATTTTGATGCGGGACATGTGATCTTAGACGGTCTTGAATTGCAGAATTTAAGACCAGGAGATGTGTTGCTACCTGATGATTTTTACCTGGCTAAGAATGAACTGCGCTGCAATCTCAAATCCAATGCTTTGGTCTTTGATTATGATATGGTTTCAAAAGCAGTGTTAAAAGGTATCACTGCTAGCTCTTATAAGGATGAAAAAGAACAAATGACAGATGAAATTAATGCTGATAATGCAGAGACGGAGTTAAATTCGGACGTCTCTATCAATACAAAAGATCTTAAGTTTGAGGTTTTCTTTGAATTAGAAAGACGCGAACTTGAATTTGATGAAATTGCTAATTTAAAGCAAGGCAGTGTGATTAATCTTACCTGTTCTAAACAGACACCCGTAACTATAAGAATCAACGGCCGTGCTGTGGGCACCGGTCGTCTCGTCGATCTTGGTAGCAACATTGGGGTGCAAATTATGGAAATAAAGGAATAACCTATGTTATTCGGTGAAACTATTGCAAATCCTACAGACTTTATGATTCTGGTCCTGCTGACCGGATGTCTGCCTTTCTTTGTTACCATGGTAACCTCGTACTGTAAGATTATATGTGTTTGCTCTTTAGTGCGAAATGCTTTAGGTGTGCAGCAGGTTCCTCCTGGAATGGTTCTGTCGGGACTTGCCATGATCCTTACAGTTTTCATTATGGCTCCGGTAGGTGCACAAACTTTCAAGGAGTTTGAAAAACTGCCTCCGCGTAATGGGGACTACGGCATGAACTATATTATAGAGAATGGCCCTAAGGTGCTGTCTCCCTTAAAGGAATTCCTCAAGTCTAATTCTGATCAGCGAATTTCAAAGGCATTTGTGTCTGGTGCAAAAAGAATATGGCCTGCAGATTTTAAAGATGCCATTGATGAGGATTCTCTGGTTTTTGTGGTCCCAACCTTTGTGATCTCGGAACTGACCAAGGCTTTTCAGATAGGTTTTTTGCTCTATCTGCCGTTTGTTGCGATTGACCTTATTATTTCTAATATCCTTTTGGCAATGGGTATGATGATGGTGTCGCCAATGTCTATCTCGCTGCCGTTTAAGCTGATGCTGTTTGTGTCTTTAGATGGTTGGCTCAAACTCTCGCAGGGTCTTATGTACAGCTATGGAATGTAGCGGATTTATTCACAAAAATATGGGAATTTTGCTTAAACAAAAAAAGGACCTTAGGTCCTTTTTTTTGTTTAGCCGCGACTCCTGAAAGGTTTTACGTCACGCTTTTCCTTACCGGTGTAAATCTGACGAGGACGCCCGATTCTAAAGTCAAAGTTACTGTGCATTTCATTCCAGTGAGTTATCCAGCCGATGGTTCTGGCCAGGGCAAAGATGACGGTAAACATGGAAGTTGGGATACCAATAGCATTTAGGATGATACCAGAGTAGAAATCCACATTTGGATAAAGATTACGTTCCACGAAATATTCATCCGAGAGGGCAATCTTTTCTAGTTCGGTTGCAACTTTAAGCAGAGGATTGTTATCAATATGCAGGGCATCTAGAACCTCGTGACAGGTTTCTTTCATTACTACAGCACGTGGATCAAAGGTCTTGTAGACACGATGACCAAAACCGGAGAGTCGGAATGGATCGTTCTTGTCCTTGGCCCTTTCTATAAACTCTGGAATTCTGTCTACAGATCCTATTTCAGCGAGCATGCGCAGACAGGCTTCATTAGCACCGCCATGTGCCGGCCCCCATAATGATGCAACACCTGCGGCAATACAGGCATAAGGATTGGCTCCTGAAGACCCGGCCAGTCTTACCGAGGACGTAGATGCATTCTGTTCATGGTCGGCGTGCAGGGTAAAGATTCTGTCCAAGGCTTTTTCAATGATAGGGTTTATTTTATATTCCTCACATGGTGTGGCAAACATCATATGCAGGAAGTTTCCAGTGTAGGACAGATCGTTGCGTGGATAGACGAAAGGATGTCCTATAGAATATTTATAGGACATGGCTGCCAGGGTAGGCATTTTGGCAATAAGTCTTATGGCAGTAAGTTCACGATGTTCAGGATCATAGATATCAAGACTGTCATGATAGAAGGCACTCAGAGCTCCGGCTACACCGCAGAGTACAGCCATAGGATGGGAATCGCGGCGGAAGGCCTGGAACAGGGATTCCATCTGAGTATGAACTAGTGTGTGGTGTTTGACGCGATGGACAAAATCAAGATACTGTTCTTTAGTTGGCAGTTCCCCTTTAAAGAGCAGATAGCATACCTGCAGGTAGTCGGCCTTGTTAGCCAGCTGATCGATAGGGTAACCACGATACAGAAGAATACCTTTTTTACCATCAATAAAGGTGATGCGTGAAGTACATGAGGCCGTGGAGACAAAACCTGGATCGTAGGTAAAGTACCCCTGTTTGCCAAGTTCACGGATATCGATAACTTCAGGGCCTAAAGTTCCTTTGAGGATCGGTAATTTAATCGGATCTTTGCCCGGAATCATTAATGTTGCGTATTTATCTAGTTTTGGTAGGACATCATCTGTGGTCATGGCCATTATCCTTATTTTAAAATATTATTTGTCAGGAATGTTTGCTTCCTGAGCATGGGGATGTTAGAGCATCTGATTAAACATAAATATTTATCTTTCATGAATTCATTTTAACTTTATTCTAAAAAAAAGATATACTCATAAAATTATCTAAACTTTGCACTAATATGGTACGCTTGCATAGGAATAAGGATCTAAAGACGCTATAATCCTCATAATTTCGTTGCAGCACAGTCTATGGCTTTTGCTTGAAGGTACTACCTAATATTTTAAATTGGAAAAAAAATGGAAAGAAGAATTCTTTTAACCGAATGTCAGGATGATGTCGGTCTTATCGCCAAAATCACCAATGTCTGTTTTATGTTCAAACTCAATGTCATCCGTCAGGACCAGTTTGCATCCCAGGATGACAGGCGCTTTTTCATGCGTACGGTTTTAGAAGGCGATTTTCAGGATGATAAGTTTGCCCATACGCTTATTGATACAGTGACCAATGTACTGCCACAGGGAGCGATTGTAAGGCTAAGAGATGAACGCAGAAGAAAACTCTGTGTGCTGGTTACCAAAGAATCTCACTGCTTGGGTGAGCTGCTCATGAAATCCTATGCTGGGGCCATGAATGCCGATATTGTTAGAGTGGCAGGTAATTATCCGCAGTTAGGTGCGCTCTCGGAAAAATTTAATGTACCTTTTTCTTTAGTATCTTGTGAGGGGATCACAAAGGAGGAACAGGAAAAAAGGATGATGCAGGTGATTGACGAAAGCGAGTGTGACTATGTGATTTTGGCAAAATACATGCGTATTTTATCGCCTGATTTTGTCAAACATTATCCTTTGGGAAAAATCATCAATATCCATCATTCCTTTCTGCCGGCTTTTATTGGCGCCAAACCCTACCAGCAGGCTTATGACCGGGGCGTGAAGATTATCGGGGCCACCGCCCATTTTGTCACCAACAATCTTGATGAAGGTCCAATCATTGAACAGGATGTCATCAAGGTTAACCACCGCTATGATCCTGAGACTCTGGCCCGCGCCGGTCATGATGTGGAGCAGATGGTGCTGCTTAGGGCTATCAACAAGGTCTTAGACGAGAAAGTCTTTATTCACGGCAATAAAACCGTGGTTTTCTAAGAATCAGGGGGCAAGGCGTTTAGGTGGCTGCCATACGCCCTGCTGCTTTTCATAGATAAAGCGGTCGTGCAGGCGGTTTTCGCGTCCCTGCCAGAATTCCACGGTGTGAAATTCAATTTTAAATCCGCCCCAGAATGATGGCAGTGGAATCTCCCCATTTTTAAACTTTTCTTTTATTTCAAAAAATTTGCTTTCCAATACCGCCCGAGCCGAAATATGGGTGGACTGATGTGAGGTCCAGGCGCCAATCTGACTGCCGCGCGGACGGCTCTGAAAATATTTTAGATCCTCCATGACACTCTGCCTGCTGGCGGTTCCTAAAAACATGACCTGACGCTCTAACATATACCAGGGGAAAAGTGCGCAGACTTTTGGGTTTTCCTTTAACTGTAAGGCTTTTCTTGACTTGAGGTTGGTATAGAAAGTGAGTGTGTCATCATCATAGTTTTTTAACAGTACCATGCGTGAAAAAGGCTGATTGCTGCTGTCAACAGTACTTATCACCATGCCGTTGGGATCGTAGATTTGAAGATTTATAGCATCAGCGAGCCATTTTTCAAAAAGGCGCATCGGATGGGCTGACAGGTCCTCATCGCGTAGGACTCCTTCAGTGTAGTGGCGGCGCAGAATGGAAATATCTAGCATAATTTCACCTTTAAAAATATGACAGCATAGTGCTGTAAATTGTACCTAAAATTAAGCACATGCAAAGAGATTTTATATGCTTTGGCAAGGGAGGGAAATATTATTGGTGATTTTTAGGCTGTTATATTTAGTTGCGCGATTTTTTTCTAAATTTAAAATATTTCTGAAATTTGCGATTTTGTATTCAATATTTGATTTTACGTCACACAAGTTAAATAAAAAACAGTACATAATATTAGAATAATTTTTGAATTCGGATCCCCCCTTATAAGGGGCAGTAATCTATAAATAAATTAGGTGTAGACATAAATGAGTAATTATCCTAAAACAGCCCTTGTTGTTAACTGCGGCAGTTCATCTGTTAAATTCGCCATCCTTGATCCTAAAGATGGTCATGTATTTTTAAATGGTATTGGCGAGGCCTTAGGTCTTGATGATGCTAGAATTTCATGGAAGGTTAATGGTGGTGACAAGACTGAGGAAAGCCTTGGCGCTAAGGCTGATCACAAACGGGCGCTAGAGTTTTTAGTTAAAAATATTCTGGCAAAGGATGCCGATCTTTTAAACTCGATTGTTGCCTGCGGTCATCGCATTGTGCAGGGTGGTGATATCTACTCTGAGCCAACCTTGGTCAATGATGAAGTTGTCGAGAATATCAGAAAGGTTATACCTTTCGCTCCACTGCACAATCCGGCACATATCATTGGTATTGATGCCGCAAGACATAGTTTCCCATCCATTCCTCATGTGGTAGTGTTTGATACTGCTTTTCATCAGAGCATGCCTCCAAAGGCTTATCGCTATGCAATTCCTGAAGAGTATTATTCAGATTTGCACCTGCGCAAATATGGTGCTCATGGAACCTCTCATATGTTCCTTGCCCAGGAAGTGGCTAAAGAACTTGGCAAGAAAGTTGAGGATATCAACGTTATCACCTGCCATTTAGGCAATGGTGCTTCAATTTCGGCTGTCAAGGGCGGCAAGTGCATGGACACCTCTATGGGCCTTACTCCGCTTGATGGTCTTATCATGGGAACACGTTGCGGCAGTATTGATGCTTCAGTGGTCTTCTTCCTGTGCGATAAACTAAAGATGACTCCAGAAGAAGTTAAGGAAGTATTCAACAAAAAATCAGGTATGCTGGCCTTAAGTGGCGTTTCTTCAGATTTCCGCCCAATTGTAGATGGTTACAAGAAAGGTGATGAAAGATGTAAACTGGCTTTAGAGATGTATGCTTATCGTTTGGCTAAATTCATTGCATCCTATTATGTTCCATTAGGACATGTGGATGCTATCGTCTTCGCAGGTGGTGTTGGTGAAAATGGTCCTCTGACCCGCAAGCTGACCATTGAGGAGTTAGAAGAGCCATTTGGTATTAAACTCGACAATGAGAAGAACTATGCTGCCAAGGCCTTTATGGGGGTAGACAGAATGGAGATTTCAGCCGCTGATTCTAAGGTTAAAGTCTTTATGATTGCCACTAATGAGGAACTGGTTATTGCTCGTTCTGCCATGCAGTTTGTAAAATAGTTTGTTCTCACTTTCTAAAATTGACACCATCTCTTTTTCTCGACGATGGTGTTTTTTTTTGTGTGTGCGCTCACATACGTACTGTCTAATCGGTAAAAGTCCCTAAGTTGGAAAGTTTAGATCTGCACTTTGAGCACATTTTAAAACTTGGATACATTGTAGGTACTTTTGTCTTTGTATATTTGTACGTATTCTCTCTGAATATATATTTGCAGATTTTATTTATAGTTTTTCTACACGTCTTAAAGATAATGCGGGCTATCATTCTCGCGGTTTGAATCGTGGGTTTTCTTATATAAGTTTTAAAAATCTGTCATCACTGAACAAAGTAACCGTGTAGGAAGCAATCTAGCGGTATTGGTGGTATATGAGCCAGCCTGTGAGGTATTGGCTGAGTTTAAAAAGACATGACATCGAAATTACAATTCCGCCTTCGCAGCGGGATGCCTTGCTGTTCATCGCCGATGTAGTTCACAACGTCACCATCCAACAGATCAAAATTCTCAGTTTTCTCTGACTTTTCATTTCTACAGTCTGATGATAGAGTATATGAGTGCACTGAACGTGGACTTAGCATAGACAGATGTTTGAAGGTGGCAATTAATTTATGAATAAAATTGCAGTTTTTTTTACGCTTTTTCTGTGTTGCAGTTGTGTGCTTTGTGGCGCTCAGGCTTACGAGATTGTCTGGTTAGGCGATATGCATTATGACAGTCCTGATTTACATACCAAAGAGTATGTGGAGCGTCAGGAACAATCGAGTAAAAACAGACTCAGACGTAATCTTTACAGTTGGGTAGATTCTGGACTTTCCAATTTAGTATTAGAAAAAGCGTCAAAGGCTGCGCAAAACACCCCTTTTGCATTTGAGATTGGTGATTTTGCCCATGGATTTGCCGGTTCTCAGGCTCAGGCTACCACTATGTATACTGATGCTATAAGTCGTATTTCTGGTCTCTTTACTGTGCCGTTTTATTTCTGTCCAGGCAATCATGAATACAGGGGCATAGGTGCTAAAACTCTCGATAAGACTCTTCTGCCTTATCTTAAACAAAAACTTAATCCATCTGTAAAACTTAAAGGTTACAATTTTGTATTAACTCATGAGAATGATCTGTTTGTGTTCTGGGACAGTATTAAGCCGGATTTGTCTTGGCTTAAGCATACTTTAAACGAGCACAGTGCAGCCCGTTACATTTTCATCATTACCCATTACCCTGTTTTACCTGTCTTTAGAGGTAAATTCGACAGAATTTCCCTGAATAAGGAGCATGTTGAATGGATCCCTTTTGCAAAGGAATCACAAAGCTCTGAGCGCAGGAGTTTGTTAAATCTTTTGAGCAGTCATAACGTAATTGTGCTCTGTGGTCATATTCACGAACAGACTTTATTAGAATACGCAGATCCTCAAGGTAAAATTACCCAGATTTCTGCTTACAGCCTCTTTGAACCGGATGCTCCTGCTCTGAATGGACCTCTGCATGAGGGTGATGTGAAGTTGTATGAGGAGAAAATGTCCGTACAAAAGATCTTGTCAAAAGGCGGGGCTATGGCGGAGTTACTAAATGATTATATTCCGCATCTTACCCGTTATGCTTATCTAAAAGGAGCAGGCTATTGCGTGCTGCACATTGATGATGGCGGGATCACCAACGAATTTCGCAGTATCAAAGTAGGTGATACACCGCAAATCAGTATCATTAGATAATCTTAAAAGAGATTATTTATTTTGTTGTTCAGAAATCTCAAATGTGTTTTTGTATGAACGAAGTACTGCCGTGTTCAAGAGTGTCACGGCAGTAACACACGACTTTTTTAGTTTTTGTTACTGATAATTACAGTACTGCGAGGCGGAATTGTGAGATGTTTTCCTGAGGTTAACTCTTTTATGCACTTTTCCTCAAATTCCCTGCTGTTCTTAGTATTACCGTAGACCTTTACCGTCATCTCCTCACGGGAGAGCATCTCATAAAGACCTTCAAGTCCTTCACCATGGTCATAGCGGCGCACATTGCGTCCTGAGAGAGGAATCAGGAGATTTTCACCGCTGTCATCCTCATTATCGTTGCCACAGTCTTCAGGCATATAGATACAGGCCAAAAGAGGGAAAAGCATCGATCCCTGTTCAAATTTAACCTGCTGTTTGCCGGCATTGACCATGACAATACTGAAGCGGTTCTTGTAAAGACGCATATAGGCAAAGTGTGCGCCACCGGCGGCAATAAAGATCATTGAACCGCGTGAGAATGCAGGATTAGAGCGCCTCAGCACCGCAAGTTCACTTAATATTGCCTGAATTTCTGAAGAATTAACGCTGCCGTGGTGGTCTTTAAGTGCTTTAAAAGGGATCATGCCATCAGCACCGACATCGTATTTACTGATGACATCACCTAATTCATCACCCTGATAGATACAGGGAATGCCGCGCCAGGTGTACAGACAGGCCAAGGCTGCAAGATACAGTGCCTTATCGGAGCCAATGATATTGTAGAAGCGTGGAAGTTTATGATTGTCTAACTGGTTGATGAGACACAGTTTGACCTGCTGGGAAATACCTACCGAGAATTCTTCGCAGGAACGTCTTAGATCCTCGCCTGTATAAGGAATAGGATCACCATCTAGATTGATGCCGCCGAAGAAGGAGCGGATTGGACTTAAAAAGCCGGTATAGTTGATAGTCCCGTCAACATTGCTTTCTGTGGTTATGGCATAGCGTGGATCGGAGTTGAAATCACCGATCATGAGACAGTCAAGGTGTGTCTCACGGGCAGTGGTGCATAACTGCGAGAGTCGATCGACATTGTTTTTGGCCTTACCATCATCTCCTAGCTGATTGGCGCCATCGATGACAAATCCATCCATGCTGTAGGGAGGACGCAGCCATTTTTTGACAATGGCATTTTCTCCTTCATACATAAAGTGTCTAGTAAGCGAGGAAGAATAGTCAAGTTTGGGATGAGAGGCTTTGCCGTTACAGCAGTATGGTTCTCCTTCAGAATTAAAGGTATAGATGTCTCGATATGGTGAATCTTTGTGTCGTAAAGCGCCCTTGCCGGTGCGTTCCTGACGGTCAAACCAGGAGTGCGCGTCACCAGAGTGGTTGAAGGTGCCATGTAGCACAATTTTCATTTCATAGCCTAAGGATACTGTGCGCAGCCTTTTGAGGGCCCCGTTGCCTCCAAAATGGGGATCGACCATGTCATAATCCTCGGTATCATATTTGTCCACCGAAGGTGCCTTAAATACAGGGGTGAGAAGAATAGTGTCGCAGCCTAAATTTCGGATGTAGGGAAGCATCGTTCCCACACCATCCAAATCACCACCACAGTGGGTAGCCTTAAGATTGGTTAATTCAAAATCTTTAGGCCTTATTGGTGCATCAGTCATAACCTTGGTGCCGTCAACCGTAAAATAACCTAAAGAGGAAGCAAAACGATCGGGGAAAATTTCATAAAAAACGCTGTCCATGGCCCACTGCGGATGCGAGTTATACAACTCTACAGCGTAGCAGTGCTGCATTAGCGGGGGCTCACGAGACATACCTAATGAACTGTAGAACACTACATCACAGACGACACCATTCTCATCTAAAAGACAGAGTTTAAAGTAGTAGGTCTGCAGATTACTACTGTTATCGGTAGTCAGTGGAGCGACAAAACGATGAATGCCGCTATAGGAGCCCGTATAGTTCATTAAGGCTTCCATATTTTCATTCTGATAGAAGGTAATAAGAGAGATTTTAAGCCTTTTATGATTGGCTCCACGTACAAAAATCACCACATTCGAGGCATCTTCACCTGGTGCCGTACTGGTGTGAAAACACTGAAAAGGCAGTGAGGCTCGCTGGGAAATGGTATTCTGACGCATATATGACAATTCCTAAATATCTACAGCATCGCAAGTGTACGACGCAAAGTTAAATACAGTTCCTGCACTCCCTCAATATGTACACGTTCGTCTGGTGAGTGAGGGTTATAGATGGTAGGTCCTAAGGAAATTAATTCCAGATCCTTATTGCCCTTGGCAAAGGCAGCACATTCAACTCCACCATGCATTGCGGAAATGATAAAATCCTTGTGACATATTTCCTGATATGAGTCCTTGAGCACATCGATAAGATGATTCTGTGAAGGGGATTCCCAAGGTTCATGAAGATTTTGAAATTCAATTTTAGCCCCATATTCTTGAGCAAAAAATTCAAGACGTCTCTTTATCTCCAATAGCCATTCATAATTTAAAGAGCGTGGCATCAGTTTTAACAGGGCGCAGTCATCTTTAAATTCCACCATGGAAACATTGTTGGAGCTCTCCACTATGTTCAAAAAACGTTTTGACATGCGTAATATGCCGTTTGGCAGTGTGGCTGCAAGATGGATAAGTTTTAAAAAACTGTCTTTACTATAACCCTGGGGGCGAGGATTCTCCTCAAAGAGCGTAAGACTCATGTCTTCATCGGTGTCTTTGTATAGTGCTTTTGCTCGTGCAAATTCGTTATTGACTGCGTTTATTATCTGCTCTTTATCGGCTTTATTCAGATTAAGCGCAAGTGTAGCCTCAGAAGGAATGGCATTTCGCAATTTTCCAGAGGTAAAGTCTGTAAATACCACAGCAAATTTGTTATCAAAAATTGCTTTCTGACATAAAGAGGCCATAAATCTTATGGCATTGGCATAGCCAACATGAATGTCGGCTCCGGAGTGACCGCCATGTAGATCCTTAAGCGTGATCTTAAGACCGAGATCATAGTCTGTATCGGCTTTTTCAAGCGGCAAGGTGATATTGCAGTCTAAAGAACCGGCACAGTTTACGTATAAAAATCCGTTTTCTTCAGAATCGATATTGATTAGATACTTGCCATCTAGGTATTTTTTGTCAAGATTGGCTGCGCCCTTCATGGTAGTTTCCTCTTCCACCGTAAAAATAGCGCGCAGAGGACCGTGGGAGAGAGTATCATCCTCAAAAATGGCAAGAATGATAGCGATGGCTATGCCGTCGTCAGCACCTAGGGTTGTGTTTTTGGCACGAATAAAATTCTTGTCGATGTAAGGTGTTATAGGATCTTTTAGGAAATCAAAAGAAATCCCCGAGGCGGCCATTGGCACCATATCCATATGTCCCTGCATAATTACAGTTGGGGCATTTTTTTTGTCTTTGGATGCCGCTTTTTCTAAGATGACATTGCCGACGCTGTCTTGTATACAAAACAGGGCATGCTCTTTGGCAAAAGAGCAGATATAGGCAGCGATCTGATCCTCATGTGAGGATGGGTGCGGGATCTGGGTGATGGCATAAAAATGCCTAAACACGGCCTGCGGGGAGAGTTCTAAAATTTCTTTGCTCACTTTTTTACCTTGAAAATTTGTAATTTGACAATATTATAAACTTTTGCTAGCAAAAACGCACTTATTTCTTTGACTGTTGGAACTTGGCCTGATTATTTAATTATTTTGTTTAATTTAAGAAGTCAGCAGAATTGTCAGGAAAATGCATTAAAGATGGTGCATAATAGTCTTAATATTTTGAAAAAGCACAAAAAAGGTGATTTATGAGTCTTTATGTGAGTATGGATGAGTATCTTTCAGAGTGTAAGACTCGCGGAATGTTGCGCACGATTGTCCCTAAGGCGCAGGAGGGGATAGTCATTTCTGAGGATAAGCATCACTTCGTCAATCTAAGCGGCAATGACTATCTGGGTTTGGCCTCTGATTCTGCTCTTAACGAAGAGTTTTTAGACTCGTTGAAGAGTATAAAACCTGGCCTACGGCGTCTATCTTCATCAGGTTCTCCGCTTTTGAGTGGCGCTCATGAAAGTTACGGGAAAGTTGCGACTTTATTGCGTGCCTATTATGGGAAGGAAATGGTGGCTTTTACCAGTGGCTTTGCCGCTAACAGCGGAGTGTTGCGCGCATTAGGGGAGATAAAACATACCCTCATAGTGGCCGACAGATATATTCATGCCTCCATGATTGATGGTATTTTAGCCTCTAAATGCCGCTTTATCCGTTATCCTCACAATGATTATGCTGCTCTCTCTCAGATCCTTGCGCGTGAGCATGAATATTATCAGAACATCATTATTGTCAGCGAGGCTACTTTCAGTATGGATGGTGATCATGCTGATCTTGAAAAACTTGTAGCCTTAAAGTCACAGTATAAAAACTGTTACCTCTATATTGATGAAGCACATGCCTTCACGGTTGTTGGAGAAAATGGGCTTGGACTGTGTGCTGAGGGTAATGTTATAGACAAGTGTGACTTTATACTTTTGACCTTTGGTAAAGGACTGGGCTCAGAGGGCGCTGTGCTGATGTGTTCGGCAGTGGCTAAGGAATATTTTATCAATACCGTACGCACACTTATTTTTTCTACGGCTCTAAGTCCTATAACTTTTTTACATCAGGCCTTTATGCTTGAGAAACTCCCGACTTTTATCGGTAGAAGACAAAGACTTTATAAAATCTCCTCCTATATTCAGGAGACTATTCAAGAATGTGGTTTTCTCAATCTCTCAGAATCACAGATAATACCGCTTTTGGCCTATGAGAACGAGAATGCCATCAGGGCGGCTGTTTTTTTTAAGGAGAAGGGCTTTTATGCGCTGCCGATAAGATATCCAACCGTGCCCCGCAATAGTGCCAGACTGCGGCTCTCCTTAAGTGCCGGACTTAATGATCTGCAGGTGGAGAATTTGCATGACTGTATTATTGAGTTTTACAAAACCATAGGAAAGTGTGGAGAATAAATGCAACAGCAATTTTTAAAAAAGGAACAGCGCTCTTCTCTGTTAATTTTTTTTGCAGGTTATGCTCAGGATGAAACACCTTTTTCTTATTTTAAAGAGGTACAGGATTCTGATGTGATGCTGGTCTGTGATTATGAGGATGAGTCTTTTGAAGTTGCTCCGCTTCTAGAATATGAGCAGATAAGACTTATGGCCTGGTCGATGGGAGTATGCATGGCGGCCTATGTTTTCAGAGAATATGAACTTATGCCAAGACTTAAACAGGCTACCGCCATCAATGGTACTATCGAGGGCATAGATGAAATTCTAGGGATAAGTCCTGTTCTGTGGGAGGCTACGAAAAATGCTTTAAGTGCACAGAGTCATGAGAAGTTTTATCTGCGTATGACCGGAAGTCGTGAGGCCTGTCTTTCATATAAGAAACATGCGCCGCAGCGCTCGCTTTCATCATTGTATGGCGAGCTTTCCTTTTTACAGGAATTTTGTGCAGGAACAAAAACTGAATGGAACTGTTTTAATGATGCCTATGTTGCCCAAAATGACCGTATTTTCCCGCCATTAGCACAAGAGCGCTCTTGGAAGGCAAAAAAACATGTCACGTTGCATACCCTTTGTGGCCCCCACTACGACGAAAATCTGTTTAGGGAAAGATTACATGGTAGATAAAAACAAGGTGATGCTGCGTTTTTCCAAGGCTGCGAACTCCTATGATGAGCATGCATTGGTGCAGCAGGAGATGGCGGAATATCTTATATCCATGCTGCCGCATGGAGACTATGCCAGGATCCTTGAACTTGGCTGTGGTACAGGATATCTTTCTCAATTAGTGGTCAAAAAACTAAGACCCAAGTCCTTTTATCTCAATGACATCAGCGGGAGCATGCTTGATAGATGCGCCTTAAGACTGTCTGCATTTGGGGAAAAATGTACCTATGTTAAAGGTGATCTTGATACATTAAGTATTCAGGAGAAATTTCACCTTATTATTTCTAATGCCTGTTTGCAGTGGGTGCCATCTCTCAAAAACACGCTTGTGAAATATCGGAATTTACTTCTTGAAAATGGCATTATGCTATTTTCGGGGTTTGGCGAGGATAATCTTATAGAACTTAAAAGCCTAAGCGGTGTTGGTCTTAACAGTGAAACCGTGGCTAATGTTAGAGCCTGTCTTACTTCTCTTTTCCCTAAAGTTACCTTCCACGAAAAGCGTCTGGTCTGCCATTATGAGAATGCTATGGCTCTGCTTTCTTCCCTAAAATCTCTAGGAGTCACCGGTCTTAGCGATCATCCATGGACAAAGGCCGAGATTTTAAGACTTTTAGCCGCATATGAAGCGCGTTATAGCGAAAAGGGAAGTGTTTATGCGACCTGGCACTGCTATTACGCGCTGCTGCAAAGGAGCTAATTCTTGTTAGTTCTCCTTTTGTGTCTCCTTTTCTAGAGCCTTGCGGTTTAATACATAGAGATCTGCCTCAATATCATCCACAATCTCCTCGCAGGTGTTGCCGATGAGGGCGGCGGACAGACCCGAGCGTCCGGCAGAACCGATGAAGACAGCCTTGGCGTTAATTTGATCACAGATGGCAGGAATTACATCGTCAGGCATTCCTTCTTCGATATGACAGCACTCAGGTTTGATATGATGCTTTAGAGCAAATTCCTCCATTCTTACCTTATGTTCATTGATGATGTTTTGCTCATAGAGTTCTGGAGAATAATGCGGTACTTCCAGCATTACGGTTGGCATATATACTGGAGCAGAATTGATGATATGGATCTCGCTTTTGGTCAGTTTGGCAAGGATCTGTGCCTCACGCAACATGATAAGGTTGTTCTGCTGATGATTGCGCAGAGAGAAATCGATACATACTGCGATATTTCCACCTTCAAACCAGGCATGATCTTTGGCGATAATCACTGGGATATTGGCATGTCTTAGTATAAACCAGTCAATAGGGGTAAAGATAATCGAGTCTAAAAGTCCGTGACGGTTGGCTGCCTTGATAATGAGATCGTACTTGCCGGTATTGACTTCATTGACAATGGCCTCTGCCACATCCTTACTTTCTACCACCTTTGGTATGACCATGGCCTCAGACTTGCAGTCAGTACGGTAATCGTCAATGATTTTCTCAAGGTGTTCAATATGGGTTTTCTCTATATCTTCATGGATCGGCTGTTCCTTGATTTTGTTTAAAATCATAAGATCGTACGAAAAGTCATAGACAATGCGCAGATAGGTGATTGTAATATGAGGATTGAATCTGGCCATGTCGAGGGCGCGTTTTAAGGCCACTTGGGTATCCTTTTTAGGCTCGGCTATCACCAGAATATGGTTATATTTTCGCATCGGTAGGGGACTCCTTATTTATAAAAACTTTACTCAAATAATAGGTTAAAAAATAAGTTAAATCATCATTTTCAAAGTAAATGTGAGAAAAAAAGCATGTTTTTTAATCAGTTTTTGTTAAGCGCTACTAACTTTAGGCGTGGAGAACGTCTTTACCTTCTAGTATTTGTGTCTATGGTATCCATTATTATAAGGGAATAAGGCTTGTCATGGAAACGCATCTCGTTGCACGGCGAGATTATGTTTAAGATATGCCCATGCATGGTCATAACTCCTTCAAAACTTTGGATTTTTTGTGCTAAGCGCAATCTAAAACCTTCTGGAAAACAGCGGCTTTTGTTTGGCGAGCGAGAAATAAACCCCTGTAAATAGGGGGTATCATGCCTGCAGTGAAGAATCATCATGATAATGAGCATGAGTGGCAAACACACTAAAACAAGTCTTTTAGATTTGAGAATGCATAGAGTGAGACTGCGACATACACAAGACTGATATATAGAGCCGCATAGGTGGTGAAGACAGGTTTAGTGACGGGTTTTATTTGAAATCTCTTTTTTAAAACCACAATCAAACAAAGGCTCGTTACTGCTGCGAGCAGAAAACCTCCTAAAATATCTCCTGGATAGTGGGCGGCAAGATAAACTCTTGAATAGCAGATGAGCATGGTATTGAACATCATACCGATATTTAAAAGATGATCCCGAAAACAATAGAGAGTAAAAAAAGTTACTAGCCAAAAATTAGCGGCATGGGCCGAGGGGAAGGAGTATTTGCCGGCACCTTCACCCCCTGGAAATCTTAAATCAAAGTAGACGGGGTTTAAAATATAGCAGGGGCGGTAGCGTCCGATCAATGGTCTTAGATATTGACTGTTAAGATAATCTGTAACCAGAAGTCCGAGACCTAACATAGCAAGAATGATAAGGAGATTTTTGGAGCCGAAGTTTTTGTAGAAGGCATAGGCTAAGGCTAAAAAAAGAGGTACCCAGATAAGCTTTCCTGAGATACTAACCATCAAGACATCAAGATAGGGTGAGGAGGTGCCGTTTATCAGCAATAATAATCTTTCATCCATGCAATATACTTATCCGTGTTGTTTTTATAACGCCTAGAAGATTGGAACTAGCCTGTTATGTCAGTAGCGCAGTTCTATTCTAGTGAAGAACATTCCCAAGATCAAATGCACTTTTGTGATTGAATTGCGCAATAAAAAGCATATAGGCTTAAAGCCTAATGGTGCTTGGCCTGATGCCAAGCATGAGACAGGTTATCACGTATACCGCACTGCCACCTAAAACATAGAGAATAAGATAGCCTACTGACTCTAATGTGGACATCTGACACCATGCGGAAAAATCCAGCACCGTATAATGAATGGCCAGTGCCATGGCAATACCGGCAAGTAGAGCCCTGACAATAAACAATAATGTATCTTTTGAAAAATCATAAATCTGCTTTTTATGTAAAAAGAAGATAAGCAATGACAGATTGACAAAGGCTGCCAAAGCCGTGGATAGCGCCAGCCCGACATAGCCAAGAGGCCATACCAGAATAAGATTAAACACAATGTTTGCCATAATCGAGATTATCGAGCATTTGACCGGTGTTTTAGTATCTTGAATGGCAGCAAAGCCCTGGACAATCACTCTTACAAGCATGATAGCGCATAGCCCTGATATCGAGGCCAAGAGTGAGGCTGAGGAGAGCGTGACATGTTCGGCAGTAAAGGCGCCACGCATGAAAATTACCCTAAGAATAGGCTTACTTAGAGCGATAATTCCGCACATGGAAGGGATCCCAAGAAGCAGAACCAGACGTACGCCCCAGTCGAGAGTCCTGACATACTGCGTTTTCTGTTCATGTATATCTATCTTTGAGAGGGCAGGCAGAATAACTGTAGAGATGGCTACAGCAAAGATCCCGATAGGAAATTCTAAAAGTCTGTCGGAATAATAGAGATAGGAAATGGCCCCGGTGGCTAGAAACGAGGCTAAGGCTGTGTTTACAATCAGATTGATCTGACTTGCTGAAATACCAACAATGGCAGGGAGCATCAGTTTGCGGATGGTGGTGACGCCTTCATGCTTCCATCCCCATTTGGGCACAATGTAGATTTTAAGTTTCAGGATAAAGGGTACTTGCAGCAGCAGCTGGAGAATACCTCCCACTACCATGCCATAGGCGAGCACTTCATTGGGATCCTGAAAATAGGGAGCAACCAGGAAGGCAAAGGAGATAAGCGTGATGTTTAGCACGCAGGGCGTGATTGCCGGAATAAGAAAGCGGCCAAAAACATTGAGAATGGCGCTTGAAAGAGCAGTTAGCGTAATGAAGAAAAGGTAGGGAAAGGTTATCTTTAAAAGATCTGATGCCTGTGTAAATTTGATGGCATCAGGCTCATCGTGAATATAGGATAAAAACCAGCCGTAACCGAAAATCATGGTAAGTATAGGCGAGGCTAGCATCCCGATGAGGGTAATCATGAGCACGATAAAGCCTAAGGTACCGGCGGTCCGGTTTAACAGATCACTTAAGGCTTTTTTATCTTTTCCCTTGTAAGTCTTGCTCATTACAGGAACAAAAGCCTGAGAAAACGCTCCTTCGGCAAAAAGACGTCTGAAAAAGTTGGGTATACGGTTGGCGAAAAAATATACATCAGCCGAGAGCGATGCTCCAAGTAGTGAAGCGATGGCTATATCTCTTAGCATGCCAAGGATACGAGATAAAAAAGTAGCAAAAGCCGTAACGGCTCCGGAGCGTAACAATACAGATTTCTTTTTTGTGTTCACGATAATATCAAACTCAAGTTAAAAATTGGGCAAAGTATAGCATTTTTTTTTAGGGTGAGAGGCAACGTTTGTTCATAAAAAAAATGCATTCCCCAAAAATAAAATAAGTAACAAACTTTAGTTTCGCAAATGTTTTTTGGTAGACTAAATAGTCTTCCAGCCTTATTTGATCGGGCTTAGCGCCTATCACAGTTCTTTAAAAATAGATTTTGATTATTGGGGACACGAATTTTTCGGTGG
>Ga0326511_10001172_pt1 | contig 22082 bp, 34 predicted proteins | sample 0_2496_0518_D_FD_203701 | JGI IMG/M metagenome (GOLD analysis project Ga0326511, IMG submission 203701) | Bovine rumen microbial communities from UC Davis, California, United States - 0_2496_0518 | ecosystem: Host-associated > Mammals > Digestive system > Stomach > Rumen | place: USA... | reverse complement strand
GACAGCTCCATGTTGCTTTTTCCCATGTCTATAGTTCCTTTATTGAGTTAACAATTACATTATATCAAGCCTCTTGAAGATGTAAACCATCTTGCACTTCCCTAAGCCTTGCTGCTGAGACAGCCCACCATTCTTCACTGAAAGGGCCATCTATGATGGTGAATGTCTCATGCTTTTCATCTTCCCATCTTACAACATACCATTGTCCTGATATCTGCAATGTTCCCATGTTCTCTTGTCTTTCTTTAGCTGTTGCTGTCTGACACTGTGACAATGACTTCTGTTCCATGTCTGCACCACATAGATATCGTCTCAGTAAGGCGATCTTCAGGCACATTAGGTATTGTCACATCAGCTAGCTGCATGTTGACTATCTTTACGTCGTAGCTCATTTGTCTTCCTCTATCTTTCCGCCAAGTGATGCCATGTCAAGCAAGAACTCAGCCATCTCTTCACTGTCTTTTGTGTATATTTCTCCACTGATCCATAAGTGTGCACCACTGTTCAGCAGTGCATAGATCCTGTCTGCTGCATTGGCGTAGTTCTTGAACTTCAAGACTGAGCATCCATTTGGCCAGCCCTTCTCTTTCAGCTTTCGCATAGACTTCACTCTGTAGAGTGAGAATGTAGACGGCATTGAGCAATATCCAAAGTCGAGTCTGCCATCTACACACAGCCAGCATGTCTCAAATCTTAAGCTTTGAGCTAACATCTTGACATGCTTAAATCCTGAGTCATGGTCTACTAGAATGAAAGGGACAGAATCTTCACGTGCACCAATTGCTGAACGAGACCAGTAAGAAAGAGCCTGCTGTATCTTGTCAGGGTCAACTGACTTCGCTATAGCTACACAGACTATTGACTGAAAGCATTGCTCACAGCATCTCAGGTCTTTGTCGGCTACAGGGTATGGGCTTTTCCCTTCACCTATGAACTGCTGATGGCATATGCAGCATTCTGTCATTTCACAGCTGTCCATTGCGCCTGCCTATTCAGATGTACTTCATCTGTGTGTACTTCTTTGGCCATGCATTCTTGCTTTCAATGATGTTCTTGGTCAAGTACTCTTCAATGTGGTCTTGGCTCCATCCCAGGAATCCAATGACTAGCTGCAGACTTCTGTCATCATTGAACAGCAGCACTTGCACAAGTGCATCTGCTTTCTGTGCTTCGCTGCTCTGCTTTATTCTCAGCTCATTCACTTTATGAATCTCCTTTCATCATCTACTGCCTTGTGCTGCTTCAGCTTCTTTCTTCTTAGCTTCAAGCAGTGCATATCCAAGCATGTTGATGACCGTGTCTTCAGGCAAATGCTTGAACTGCTGCGTCCTAACATCATAGTCATCTGAGAAGTCATAAGACTTAGTAGCATGCAGTGCATATTCACTGCTGCTCAAGCCAAACATCTCAAGCATTGTCTCATGAGCCTTTGCTCTGTCTTCATTCTGCGCATACAGTCCAAGTCCAGTCATGCCCATGTTCTGGGCATCTGTGAATGCAAACAATGTAGACGCATAGTTCTTCACTGAATTAAGCTCAGGGCTGCTCAGATGGTCATCAGCATACCAGTGGATCTCACCTTTCCGGATCTTGTCAAGCTCAGCTGCTACACCATCAAACCAGCTGCTTATGCTTTCACGCTTAGCATTCACAGCTGCCAAGAAGTCGTCTTGGTCTTTCTTGCACTGGGCTCTCCATTCTTCTTGCTCTTTCTGCCGAGCTTTCCACTCCTCTTCTTCTTTGCGGCGCTTCTCAGCTTCTTCAGCATCTCGCTTCTCTCTCCATTCTGCTGAGTCAACTTCCATCTGAGCACTGCTTCTTGCTGCAGCTTCAATCTCTTCAGGTGTCTGCTCAAATATGACATCAGTCCAGCAAGACTCATGGTTTGAGATGAGAATGTCACCTAGAGAGCTTGGATCTCCTTTCGTCTTCAGCTTCAGCATGAAGTCTGTGACATTGCTCATTGGCTCTTCACCTTCAAACCTGCAGACACCGCACTTCTTCATGATGTCGAATATGCACTTGAAGTGCTCAAGTATCTCCCACCGCTCTTTCAACGGGATCTTAAGATAAGATTCATAGCGGCTGAAGTATGTCTTGTGATATTCAAGCCATCTAGAGTATTCCTTGTCATATACAGCTTTCTTCTCTGCTTCTGTCATGTCTGCTCTTTCTATGTCTAAGCTTGCTTATTTCTGCTTACAAGACTATTATATCAAAGTCTAGATTCTTGTAAACTTAGACATAGTCGGAAATCTTATGCCTTCTCGTACTTCTTCTTCAGCTTGAGGTACAGCTCATGCTCTTTCTGCTCTTTCTGCTTGGTGGCTTTCTTCTTAGCAGCTTCTTTCCTCTTCTTCTCTTCAGCTTCTTCCTGCTTCCGCTTCTCTTCAGCTTTCTTGCACTCTTCTTCAAATGCAGCTTTGTAGTCAAAGCCCTCATCGAGCCACTTTATAGGGACTACTGCATAGTCAATGTCTCCATACCCTCTGCAGATGTAGCTGTATGTGACATCAACTGCACTTTCTCCAATGGTGAAGTCATCAACCATGTAGCAGTGCGAGTCATATGTCTGCTTTATGATCTCAGCAAGCTTCTCTTTCACTTGAGCTTCATAGCCTTGGACTTTCCTTATCGCCTCAAGCTTCTTCAGCATCTTCATCTCTGCACTCCATTCTTCTGTTCTGCCATCTTCAGCATCTTCATCCGAGCTGGGATGACCTTGTTCATGTTGCACTTCTCACAGCACCGTGCTCCCTTCTTCATGGAAACTGGCCACGGGCTGTTCCCCCATCCCTCAACTTTCTTTCCACATATGCAGCACTTCATGTCAACTTCCTTTCAGTAAGTCCCCATTCCCATTGCAGCAAACATTATGTTCTGCACATACATCAGCCCCTGTGTCAGCCCCATCTTCTTCAGCTTAGACTCTATCAGCCTAGACTTTGGCGTTGAGATGCCATTCTCTAAGAACAGCTTCTCAACCAAGCTTTTCAGTTCATCAGCATTCTTGCTTGCCATCAGCGCATCTCTATTGTCTAGCAGCACCTTTCCAATTGTGCCCTCTATGTTCGAGATGTCTTGCTTGAACCGCTTCTTAGACATTCTTCAGCTCCTCATCTACTTCATCAAACACACCCATAAGCGTCTTAAGCTCTTTTGCTGCACCACACTTGGCAAGCTCATCAAACGTGAATCTGCACAATGTGTCACCAGACTGCCCAACATACAGCGGCTTTGAAGCTAAGGCCTTTAGGCTTTCCTTTCTGTCTAGAATCCAGCAGTAGCCATCTGGCCCAACATACATGAGCTTGTCAGCCTTGCTAGCTTTGTTCTTGCCTACTTCAAACCACATGACAGAGCTTCTAGAGAAGTTCCATGATGGGTACTTGGTGTCTACACTGACCATCTTCTTGTCTCGCCCTTCAACTCGTATGTCTGAATGCTTAGACATATTGTCAGCAGCCGGCAGCATCGAAGTGCTGCAGCCATATCTGCTAGACAGCGCATTGCATACACAGTAGTCTTTCACAAGTGATTCACACAGCTTAGCAGGTGCAGAGGTGTACTTCAAGACCTCATCAGACAATGACACATATGGCTTTAGGTATGGGAACTTAGCAAGCCATTTCTCTAGGCATTTCCTCTTTTCGTCAGTTGTCATAGCCCTCCTTAACCTCTTCCGAATTCATGATGCTGTCTCTTTCTCTAGCTCTTCAGTCTTCTATGCAATATCCCTCTCCAGCATTCTTTATGATCTGCTTCAAGACCTCAGGCGGAAAAGCCACCAGTTCAACATGGTTGTCTTTCCAGACAAAGTTGCTGCATTTCATCCTAGCAGCAGCTCCATCTAGAATCGCACATGAAAAGCTGAATGACAGTATCTTAGTGTCTTCATCAATCTCTAGGCTGACCTTGTCATGTCCCGTCGTAAATCTAGACTTAAGCCCCTTCTTCAAGCAGACTGGCTTCCGCAGCTTGACTATTGTCCTTGCGACATTGTCATCTCTTGGAAACTTCTCAGCCGCTTTCTCTACAATATTATGCAAGTCTTTCAGCTCTTGCTTCATGTTCACTCCTTGCTTTGCAGCTTCTCTATCTCCTGTTTCATTGCGCCTTCAATGCGATGCAAGCAGTTCTCGCATATCTCCCAAGTCTTAGGAGCACACATGCAGCCTTTCTATGTCTGCAGCTCTCTATAGCAGTCATGCAGCGTCACAGGATCTACTTCCATCCCACAGCAGTCACATATGCATATCGTCTTCTTCATCTCAGTGCTCCTTCCTTCTTCGGACCCTCCTGTCCTGTCTCTCCGCTGCCCTTTCCCGACTCTCAGCTCCGTCTCTCTGCCGCCGGCCCCCCAGTTTAGTAACGAAGCGACACCCGCGCGTACGTGCGCGCGAGCGTGCGTCGTCATGCGCTTAGGCGCGCTTAGAGAGGGCTTCACGGAGCTTGGTCCTCAGGCCGGCATACCCGTAGACACCGTTGCGGATCAGCTTGGACCCGCTGACAGCGTAGCGGCGGACCCCGTCGTTGCAGTAGCCAGGTGTCTTGAGCGACACGGTGCAGTCAATAGCGCCATGGCCATGCGTACGGCGGTGCACATCCTCGTCGAGCTTGCGGACGTTGGACATAAAGCTGTCCACGATGTAGTTGATCTTCATTGCCTTCTCAGTAGTCTTCTTAGTCTTCATTTGTTGTGTCCTTTGCTGCTGACCGCTATCGTGCGTGCGACGCGCGTAGGCAGTCAGCTAAATGTCATGTTGTAGTTGGCTCTATCGGGCGCGTGTGACGCGCCCGCATGTGCGCGAAAAAACTTAGGCCTTAGCTTCACGCTTAAACCGCTTCTTGTCACGGCGGGCGAGTTCAGCTTGTGCCCGCCAGTCACCCTTGTCACGGCGGTCTTTAGACTTTGGGGTCGCAAGGGCCTGCAAGGCAGCGTTGGACAGGCTGCGGTAGACGGGCTTGTGGCCAGGGCCACAGAGCCAGCCGAGCTGCTTGGAGCTGCGATTCTTGATGTTAGGGGCATGGGAACCAGGTAGTCTGCGCATTGTCTTTCTCCATTAGATTTTGTAGGCCTTATGCTTAGGCTGGGATGCGAGGGCCTGGCTTATAGCACTCCTTCTCAGCCTTGCGTGGAACATAGTTGCTGGTCTTGCGGCAGGGATGGCCATAGAAGGCGCATGTGCAGCAACGGCCGTAGTTGGGCGCCTGCTCAGCAGAAGACTTAGTCTTCTCAGCAGACTTAGCCTTCTTGGCCTTGGCAGGCTTGGCCTTGCCTTTGGCCTTAAGCTCTTTGTTGTGTTGAGATGTCTTAGACATGATGGTTTTCAGGTAGTTCTGTTGATGGATATTGGGCAAGCTCATCGGCGTAGGCAATCAGCTGCCCCGTCTGAAGCATGCGGCCATAGATTGACCGCTGAGGCTCAGGCCATGAGGTCCAGCGAGAGCTATGCTTAGAAGCATCTTCGCCGAAGAGAGCCGTCATGATGACCTGGTTCCGAGAGTTGGGGCTGCGACGGCGGCCACGCTTAGCAGGTGCAGCTGATTTGCGGGAGGCCATTTTCCTTAGGCCTCCTGCTTGACGGTGAGAGACTCAACAACTGCCGACAGGTCAGCGACTGTCTTGGCAAGCTCAGCGACTGTCTGTCCAAGGGATGCACGACGGGGATTCTGCTTAGCAGCAGCCTCACGCTCGAGATGCGCCTTGTGGGCAGCTTCCTTTGCAGCCTTGCGTGCAGCCTCAGCCTTAGGGACATTGTAGGCATTGGCGACAAGCTCGTTCAGGCGGCGGCCAAAGCCTTCAGACTGGACCTCAAACTTGCCAGTCTTCTTGTTGCAGCCATACTTGCTGAAGACGCGCTTGACGATGGCGTAGATGATGCCACGCTCGTAAGCTTCATGGGTGAAGTTGCCTTCAGCGTCAACAACTGTGTCCTTGGCAGAGTTGGTCACCGTGACCTTAGACCCATCAGCGAAGTAGACCGTCGTCGCAAGAGTTGGATGAATGTCAACCGTCTCACGGCGAGGCTTGTTGGTCTGAGGGTCAATCACGAGATTGCCATTCTCATCACGCACAGCACGTGTCTTGGTCTTGGTCTCGTTGAAGATGACGTTCATGATGTCAGGAATGGCAGTTCCATTGCGGAGAAGCTCTTCAGCTGCCTCCTCGCATACTACAATCATGCCATTCTTGATAGTTGCAGGTGAATTAATGCTCATGTCTTGTCTTTCTTTTGTTTGTTTGTTGTTTGTGAAAAAACTTAGGCCTTAGGTAGGTCCCTCTTGAGGATGCAGTTCTTCCAGAACTGCTTGCCAGCACAGCTCTTGAGAGCAGCAATGTCAAGTATTGACAGTGCTGCGCCGTCTTGGGTCGTGTAGCCATCTGTCTCATATCTGGCAGATGGGAACTGCTTTTCGACATTGGACTTCGCTATGCGGCGGATGCCATCACGGACAAGCTTGACGTACGAGTCCCAGTCAAGCGCTTTCTTGAGGCGCATCTGCAGCCAGCGGGCTTCCTTTGCTCGTGAATTGGCATTGTCATATCCAAAGAACATGTCATCGGGCCATGCTGGACACTGCCACTTCCATGTCTCAAGACGCTCAGCATCTGAGGACTTGCGTGCAATCTCAGCTTCAAGGTCAGCAATGCGGACTACTCGTCCAGCATACTTGTACCATGACTTGTCTTCTGGATGTGCTGCTTTGTCAGCGGTATGGTAGACGTGCGCAATGATGGCAATCGTCTCATCGTCAAGCTTGACTGAAACAGCTTTTGATATTGCGATCTCTTTATGCTTTAGAGCCATTGTTGTTGTCTTTCAGTTATGTTGGTTCTATCTTAACAAGACAGCCAAAAAAGTAAACTGTAGGCCTTATGCTAAGATCTCAACATCCTGCATTACAACAGCATCTAACGGCTTCATGTCAACCATTGTGCAGTTGCGCCGATACTCAGCCAAAGCAAGCTTCCTTGCTTCAAGCGGTGAGGACGCCTCGAATGTCTTTGGATCTCCAAGCCCTTTGCGGTAGTGCACCCGGTACAGGTTCTTCTCTGACTCCATTTCTTGCTTCCTTTGTCTCACATGTATTCTGAAGATTCTATGTCACCAAAATGCTCTAAGTACGAAAGTCCATCACGAGCTAGGCTCTCAATCTGCTCACGGCAGGAAAGCCAGTCAGTGTCGTTCATGTGCTGACACAAGCTCAGTATTGTCCTGAACTTTTCGCCTTGGTCTTTGGCGAACACTTCAAACGTCTTTTGGTCAATGTTGTCCATCTATGTTAGATATTATACATCATTGCTGATAGATGTAAACTGTGCCTAAAGCTTCATGACAGCACTTTGTGCACAGCAGACAGCTGGCATCCGCCATCTTCTGAGAGGCTGAAGCAGCCTTCTGTCCATAAGATGTGCGGAATGTCAGCGGGCAGCTCTCGCTGCAGCTTGATGCCAGCCCGCTCAAGCAGTGCAGACACCGCATCAGCGAGCTGGCTAGTGAAGAAGCTGCGAGGGTCATCAGATGCAGTGGGCTTAGGCATCTTGCGAGACAAGAGGCGGTTGGCCTTCTTGTCAAGAAGAGTCAGCTCACTTATGTAGGTCTGCATGGCCATTTCAGCGTTCCTTAGCCTGTCTATGACAGGCCAGCTTAGGCCTTCTCGAAAGAGACCAGCGCCGAGTCGATGAGGCTGCGGAAGCCACCGCGCTCGAGGTCATAGAAGAGCGTGTGCCCAGGCGGCATAGTGCGCGAAGATGCATATATAGTGGTGACATCTTCAAGGATGAAGCCAAGCGGCGAAAAGCCGGTGCGTGCGACGAGTGCATCCCTTACCGCATCTTCAATTGCGTCTTCACCATACTTGTCAATGTCGCACTGCTTCAGGCCAATCTTGTAGGCCTTGCGAAGCCCCTCAGCTTCATCGGGCCACGTAATGCCCTTCACAATGAACCGCTTGACGTAGGGGTCATCTTTGGGGAGGAGGCTTTTGCACATCGTGCCCTTAGCTTTCCTGATTGTCCCATCAGTCTTCTTGAAGGAGAAGCTGACTGCCCCTTCAAACAGCATGTGCTTGAACTCTTTGACGTCCATTTCGGTGTTTTCCTTTCTTAGTTCTTTATGACAGTGAAGCTGTTGTCCATAAGGACTTTCTGGATGCTGATGACCCAGCCGTATTCGCCATATTCATCAACGGCTCGAATCGAGCCAAGCTTGGCGTCAACATCAAGCTTGCGGCCAGGGAAGTTCTCTGAAAATATAGCAGCGAGCTCTTCGTGCTTGAGGTCTGCGACATGGCAGGCAGACTCGTAGTCACCTTGCACAACAGCAAGGACTGACGGCTCATAGCCAGAGTTTTCGCCGATGTCGACGTGCATGATGATGTACAGGTTGCTCATTTTCTTTAGGCCTTTCGCTTAGTCAACAAGTTCGTACGAGTCTCGGTCAAAGCACGCACCTTGAGTCTCTTCTACCGACTGGTTGAGCGCCTTGACAAGGGCTTTTCCCGTCTTAGGGAAACGGTTTATCTTCGGGTTCCAGCTGTTTCCGCATTCAAGCGTATAGCCGAACACATCGCTGCGCAGCTCCTCGACCGTTCCAGTCCAGTCATGGCTGCGGCCATGATGCCAGCTGCGCACAGTTATCTCTTTAGCCATTTTCATATCTCCTTGTGGTTGGTTGACAGGGCTATTATAACAAAGTCCAGAGATTTGTTAACCTATAATTTAGTCCTCATTGTAGAGGCAGTAGCAGCGGTTCGACGTCTCGTCGATCGGGATGTTGATGTAGTTGAAGTCCTTCGGCATCTTGCCGCCATCATACGCTGCGCCGCCATAGTCAATGCCGACTTCCTCGATGACTTCGTTATGGCCACCGCCACGGACGTAGCGCTTCTTGCCAGCAGGATAAGGCGTCACTTTGCCAGCGATGAGCTTGCTGAGGATCCGCTTGAAGCCGATGGTTCCACGCTCATGGTAAGTTCCGCCGCAGCCGCAGCGGCAGCAGTGGTCGAGGCCGCTGTAGATTTTCTTGATGTCGTCGACTTTCCAGCCGGCGGGTGCGAGTATTTGGTCAAGTTTCATCTGTAATCTCCTTTCGTTGACAGTATCATTATAACGAATTCTAGAGATTTGTTAACTAAAAAGTCTAGAATTTATCTGGCTGGCTGTAAGCCTATCTTGCTGAAGCCGTCCCGCGTGCTTCCATCAATATAATAACGAACTAACTGGATTTGTTAACTTAAAAATAGCTCAAGGTCTCTGGGATCCATGGTCAATATAACCATATTCAGACCCCAGACGGATCGTCCCAGGTTCATTAGAGCCATGACAGTGCATCTTGTCCACGCGCGGGCATATAGTCTAGACATATAAGCTATGAATAGTTGTCATAATATCCCAGATCGATTGTGGGAAATAGGAACCGGTCATATAATAATTTATATAGGCATTCTAGAAAATATCCCAGAATCGATTTTTGAAACAGTCATCCACGTCCTGGGCCAAGCCTAGCCCAGCCGGTCCAGGAACTAGACATAAAAAAGGCGGTGAGGGAAGGAGAGGCCCTCACCGCCACTGCCTTTGGAGTAGGCAGTTGTCAACGAAATCAGGACTTCTTGAAATGCACCTTTTCGCCAAATTCGAAGTTTGCGTCGCGATCTTTTGTGGTCAGCAGCCAAAGCACTGGATATTCAGGCGCAGCTTCAGCGCTGAACTTCTCCGTATATCCATCAGTGAAGATGATGGCGGCATCGATGTCGAGCTGTTCGGCTTCGATTTTGCTGAAGATCGGCGTCAAGTAGGTTCCACCGCCACCAGCGGTGGTCCACGCTTCATGCTCGAGGTCGAGAGGCCGATATTCATCGTACTTCTCGAACTTCTTGACTTCAGTGTCGCACTCAATCACGTAGATTTCGTAGTTGCCGAAGGTCTTGACAATTCCGTTGAGCTCGCTGATGAACTTCTTCATGTCATCGCGAGTCGAGCCGCTCGTGTCAAGTCCAACCGCAATCTTCAGCATTTCACCATAGTGAGACGGAAGATACGTTCCGCTGTAGACGAACCGCTTGTTCGGCCGGTTCCACGACGTCTTTTCACCCATGCAGCGAGTGACAAACTGCATCAGCAGCTCCTGCCACGGCATTTCCGGCTTGATGAGCTCGTTGATAAGCTCTTTGAGATGAGCAGGCAGTTCACCGCGGCTGCGCTCAATCTGCTGAGCAGCGGATACCGCCGCTTCGCGGATGTTCTCGACGTTCTGCTTTGTCACTTCAGCTTGCAAGTCGGGGTCACGCTCAAGCTTGCCATACTTGTCTTCAGTCTCAGGACAGCTGAGCTTCTTGATGTCATCGGCTTTGGTCAAGTGCTGGTCAAACTGAGACTTGAGTTCGCCATCGGCGTTGCCGCCAAGTGCAGAGCCGCCACCATTGGAGTCATCGGACTTAGAGCCACCACTTGCATTGCGGTTGTCAGCGTTCTGGCTAATGAGGCGGTCGTAGTAAGTCTCCGCATTCAGCCGCTCAGTCTTGCTGAAGCCATATTTTTCAGGAAGCACTGCATCTGGCGGAACAGAAAGGCCGTCAATGCGGAGAAGGGAGTTCACCTCCATGTCAACCGCAATGTTCCACGTGTTGTGCTCACGCCCTTCAGCGCGGAGCATGTGACAGAGGATCGCATGCCAGACTTCGTGAGCGAAGACGAACAGCTGATGCTCAGGCTGAAGCCTCGAGAGGAAGTCGATGTCGAAGAAGACGTGCTTGCCGTCACATGCAGCGGTCGTGATGCGAGGGTCACGGACAGGGACGAGCTCGAGGTTCATCGACACGGTACCGCAGAACGGGTAGCGGTAGAGCAGCTGACGGCGAAGGTCAGACAGGATGAGGCCAGCCTTGTGCTTCAGCTCTTGAAGCTTAGCCGCGGGCATCGAGCGTGTGTTGGGGCGAAGTGGCTTGTGCATATGTTTTCTCCTTTATTTCGTTGACAAGTACATTGTAACGAATTGGTGAGAAAAGTTAACCAAAAATCTATCGGCAAGATTTCGTTATGCAGATGCTGCGAATGTCCTCATCACTCATGTAAGAGCGCATCGTCGTAATGCAGTCAGGCTTCTTGACTCCAAACTCAATTTGGCACGTGTCACCACCGATAGACTTTGAAAGCTCGTTGAGCTTGTCAGCGACACATTTCGCCTTAGCCTCTTCATCAAGGACGAGACGGAACTTACGTGACTGACCGTTGTTTGTCGACCATTCACCATTAGGCCGAGGGCAGCAGCACCAGCGGTCATGCTGCCAGTTGCGGTCGTAGACACCGAACTTCGTGAATGAGCGCGTGACTGGATTTCCAGCAATCATGCTGTTGCGCCATACGATCTTGACTTTCTTGACGATGAAGCGTTTCATCTGAATCTCCGCTGAAATGCTGCCACTCCCGTTGTGGGAGTGGCAGCGCTGCGATTAGAGGCGGATGTCCTGCTTGGTCTTCAGGTCACCGAACTTCTCGGTGAAGTCCTTCATCTTCTTGCAGCCAGTGATCGCGAGGACCGCCGACATGCGAGGAACCTTCGAGTTTCCGCACATCGCCATCTTCATGAGGACCGTGGCGAAGTCGGCTTCAAGCTGAAGCGCGATGCGGAAGAGGCCTTCAACCCGCTGCTTCTGCTCTTCAGCGTTCTTGCCATTCCAGACGAGGTAAGCTGCTGCAGTGCAGAGGGCGTAGCGCTGATCGAGCGCCGTCGGGATGACGATCTTCTTCTTCGGATTCGTGAGGTATTCGAGGACGTCATCGAACTTCGCGTTGATCTTGTGGAACTGCATGAACTCCACTCCAGCGGAATTGCCGACAAGGCCGTACACTGCCTTGCGGAGGACATCCTCATTGCCTTCACCGCCAAACACCGGAAGAATCGAGCTGACACGTTCCCACGACCTCGGCGACGGCCATCCCATCTGACGGTTCTGGCCTTCGAGCTTGAACAGCGAATCCGGCTTGTAGCGGAGGTAGCCGACGACGGAGGGGTGGATGTCGTGAGCGAGCGCCCATCCGATCCAGTCTTCGATGTTCGCCTCGACTTCGAAGTGCATGAAGCGGTTGGCAAGTGCAGAGCTCATCGACTTGACGACAGCGCCGTCAGTGTCGCGGTTGCCTGCTGCGACGATGTACCAGCCGTCAGGCAGCTTGTAGTCAGAGTTGGAGATGCAGCGGTCGAGGACAAGCTGATACGCTGCAACCTGCACATCAGCGGGAGCCGACGTGATTTCGTCGAGCAAGATGATTCCGCAGCCCTCAGTCGGCCAAATTGCGGGAACATTCCACTTAGTGGAGCCCTTTTCGATGGAGGGCAGTCCAGCAAAGTCGACGCGCTCCATCTCAGCGAGGCGGACATCGATGAATCCGATGCCGAGGCGCTTCGCGATGTCCTTCACCATCGTGGACTTGCCGACGCCAGGGGCGCCACGCAGGAGGATGGGCGGGAGGCAGTGCGCCAAGGACGGGTTGTTCATCAGCGTCTTCACCGAAGACTCAATGATGTTGATCGCCTCGTCGGACGAGACGATGTTGTGCATATCGACGGACATGTTAGCCATGCGGGATCTCCTTTCGTTTAGTTGTTTTCGTTGACAAGAACATTATAACGAATCTTAGAGTTTTGTTAACCAAAACTTTTACATGACTTCTTTGTTCTTACACGTTGGCATACTGCGTCTTGTCAGCAAACTCATCATACGAGATGTCCTCGACCACCTCATCGAGGTTCAAAACCGAAATCTTGAGGTCCGATTCCGCCAGCCCCTCATCAATGCAGAGCTCCTCGATCTCCTTCGAGTTGCGGATCCACGTGATGACGTCATCTGCGTCACCGCGCACATAGTCGCAGTCAACGGGAACACAGATGTCAAAGTATGTCTTCCCGCTAGACATCACTGTCACTTCACACCATGCATCGATCTTCATGTTGTCTCCTTTCTAGATTAGGCAAGCGAGAACGCCAGTGCCCGGCTGATCTGTTCGAGAAGTTCAGCACGCTTCTTGGCGAACTTCTCAGAGATGAGATTTATCTCATTGTTGAACTGCTTGTCGCGGTTGTTCCTGAACTCGCGGATATCGGCGTCACGAGAATTGGAAGCCTTGAGCTTCTCAGCATTTTCGAGACGGTCAAACTCAGCAAGCTGCTCACGCTTGGCTTTCTCCATCTCAGTGCGGACAGGGTCAAACTGTGCACCGCGCCACTTGTCGATCATCTCTTGTCCGTACTTCGCCTCAATGTTCTTGCGGTTGCGGAGAATCTCGTAGACGCAGTAGACGTCGTTGATGGTGACATCGTTCACCAGACGGCGGATGTCATCGGTCTTCGTCTCAGTGTCGTAGCTCTTGAAGCGGGTAAAGCACGTCGAGATGTCGGTCAAGTTGCCGCGTGTCCAGCCAGCGTCCTTCGCAAACTGGATGACCATGCACTTCAGCATCCAGGCGAGCTCGTCACGGACCTTGATTCCGTCGTGACCGCACTTCTTCCAGATGGTCCTGCCGTAAGAGTAGTAGCCGTCGTTTCGAGTGACGTTGAACACAATTTCGCCGTCATCGGTGCGCTCGAGCTTGCTGTTCTGCAGCTTGCGCCTTGCGCGGCTGCCACAGCAGTATCCCTCTTCGATGTTGTAGACGAACGCCTTGAGCAGCGCGTACGCCTTGTCGCTGTAGAGTGTCGTGTGAAATGTGATGCTTTCGCCCATTGTGTGCCTCCTTTTTGTTTGGTGTTTTCGTTGACAATAAGATTATAACGATGTCTAGAGATTTGTTAACTAAAAAGTTCATCAAGTCATGTCGGAATATTTCGCAAGTCCCATCATTGAGAGGGTGAAGGTCCAGATGGGGCGGAACTCAGGCTTTCCAGTCAGCCCCTTGCGAGTCAGCGCCCTGAAGGCAATGCGGATCTTCTTCTCTTCAGGAAGAGGGCGTCCACCCTTGCACCAGCGGCCGTAAATCATGCACGGCCTAGTCGTGAGCTTGATCGCCCAGTTGAGTGTCTTCTCGACTTCAACCGAGATGTCGCGCCTGTCAGAAAGGTTGTTGGAGCTGAGCATCTCTTCGCTGATTTCAGGATGGCGCTTGCGCAGCACGTTCCTCGCGAACTGCATCACCTCATCTTCAGCGGCATTCGGCTTGCAGCTGCGGCACCAGCTGATGGTGTCGTTGATGATGTGCTGCAGATACGCAGCCTTGTCAGCTTCAACCTGCTCGGGCGTGACAGACTCGTCGTCATCGCAGAAGTCAGTGTTGGCCCACACGAACTTCTTGGCGACAGGCTCCCAAAGCTTGGAGTTCCACGAGCCATACATTCCAGGCCGCGTATCACCAATGCTATACGCTTTGCCACGGAATTTGCGGCCGCGGGTGACGATGACAGGCGTGAAGATGAAGTCCATCAGTTTTCTCCTTTCGTTTGACATAACCATTATAACAGACTCCTGAAAAATGTTAACTAAAAACTTCCACATCCAACTAAGATCCCACATCTATGGCGAGGTTTTCCAAACTGCTTCCTGGATCAGAGCCTATCTAGCGGAAGCCGTTCCACGTGCTTCTGAAATGATTATAACAACGTGAGGAAAAAAGTTAACTAAGATTTCAGTCACCAGTTCTGGTGCCATGGTCAACATAAGCATATTCATCTGCCTAGACCAATCGTCCCAGGAAGTGTTGGCTCCTGGGACGTCCCATATATTGAAGAAATAGTCAATTTATAGTGTTTTCTTCACACACCCGAAGCATGGCTTTCACTTCCTCAACAGCTAAGTCCAAGTCAGCTTGTGTCAAGTCATCAACATCTATGTTGATTAGACTAAGAATAGCTTTCAATGAGCTTCTAAAAGCAACTAGGTCTCCACGACTTATAGTCATTTCTCACCATGTCCGTCTTGGTCTGTCAAACAGAATGACAATCAGCTTAAGCACGTAGAATGCTGCCAGCAGCACAAACGGCCAATACACTGGAAGAAGCATCAAGAACCATGACCAGACTGACCAGCTGCTCATAGGCTCAGCATTCTGCTGAAATGCACGAACAGCAATTATGATAGCGCTCAATGCTAGTCCATACCATCCAGATGAAAATGTCAATGATTTTTTTTCCATAGCTATATTATATTTACAGAACAAAAAAGAGCAGAAAGCTAATGCCCTCTGCTCCTTTGTGTGTGCTTGATATGCCAGCTTCTTCTTCTTACTTGGCTGGCTCAATCGGCTTGTCAAGAGCAGTGACCTTCTCGAGAGTCATCATGCGGATCAAGTCATTCAGAGGGTTTCCAGTTCCATCAGTTCCAGTCACACCAGAACCAATGTTCATCATGTTAGGAAGCTTGATGCCACTTATGCCCTTTCCAATAGCATTCCACTTTGCCTCAGCAATCTTCTGCTCAAGGTCAAGCTGAGCACGCTGGACTTCTGTGATGGCGCCGCTAAGCTCAATCTCCTGCTTCTTTGCTTGAGCTGTTGCAATCTTCTGGTCAGCCTGAAGCTTTATCATCTCGAGCTTCTCAGCTTCTGTCTTCTTTGCGATCTCTGCAACTGCGCGCTCCTTCTCAGCTGCAATCTCAGCAACTTCCTTCTCTCGAGCAATCTCAATTGCTGCAACTTCCTTCTCTTTGTTCGCCTTGACGAGCATCTGCTCCTTCTCAAGCTTCTCGACATCAACTTTCTTCTGAGCTTCAATCGTTGCGAGCTTTGCCTGCCGCTCAGCTTCAGTCACAAGCTTTGCAGTCTCAGCATCAGCCTTTCCTTTGAATTCAGCAATCTCTCGCTTGTAGTTTGCCTGTGTCTTAAGGGTCTCAGCTTCAAGCTTAAGCTGCTCTGCTTCAGCAAGCCTCTTAGCAAGGTCAGCTTCCTTCTGCTTGGCGAACTGAGCTTCTGTCTCCTTGTCAGGAATAGGGCGTCCATCAACAGCAAAGTAGTTGACGTCAATGCCATGAGTCTTAAGCTCTTCATTGTGCATAATGGCAGTGTATATCTCTCTGACCATCGGCTCAAACTTCTCACCACCAATGACGCTTGAAGGGTCATACTTTGTAGTTATAGACTGCGCAGCCGTGTTGAGAGCGGTCAGCACCATCTGCCAGATCTTTTCATCCTGCCCTTCAACCTGCTGATGAAGTCCGATGAGTGTCTCATCACTTGCACCATCGATTCGATAGCCGATGGCAGCATTCATCATAGCCTTAGACTTGTTGTTGAACTGAATCTCAAGGCTGTCCTTGTCCTGAGAATTGAGGCGGTACATGCCAGCCTTGTTGTACTCAGTGATTGTAGGTGAAACCTGCAGCCACCAGCCAGCCTGCCTACGGACTTCAACATCTCCACTCATGCTTTGCACAATTGCGAGGTTCTGGTTTTCCAGCTTATGCGCAAACTGAAATGCAATAGCAATTGCTGCAATTGCCACAATGATGAAGCCGATTAGGAATTTGATTAGCTTGTCCATTTGTCTGTTGTTTCCTTTTTTGTTGTTGTAGTATTATATTGGCTTCAGCATGCGCTGGAGTCCAAATCGCCGCTCTTCACTTTTGAGCGTGCCTTCTTACAGGAAGGCTTAGTGAAGAAAGTCTTTATTCCAAGATAAGTGATGTACAGCCACCATGCAATAAACACTACTGCAAGAGAAGCGAGACCTGCTGCAAAGATGAATCGTATCATTGTGTGTATAGTTCCTTTCAGTTAGAACAATATGAATTATACCATAAAGATGGAAAAAGTTAACTAGAACAAGAAAGCATCTAAGCTAAATTGCTTAGATGCTTAAAATGGTGGACCTGGGGAGAGTTGAACTCCCGTCTTGCTCAGGCATTCATACAACTCATTCACATGCTTAGCATTCTGCTGATGCTGTTCCATCAAGAAGAATGCACCTTGATGGAAGGGTGGTGCCTCTGAAATGTGAGCTAGTTCTCAAGGCGACCGAAACGTCGTAGCTCCTCTTCTGTAGTTATGCCAGCACATCTACTGAAGATCCTCGATGTGTGACAGCTGTCTAATAGACCATCAAAGATCAAGCAGCCATAGCGTATTCATCGCCATTTATAGGTTTGCATCTTTTAAAGAAGATATGCTCTTCTGCATGCATCATACTATTGCTTCTGACAATCGATACCCGTTCAGGCCCGACAAATTCTGAAATAGAAGACTTGGTACCGTCGGTGGGACTCGAACCCACAACAAACAGCTTCTAAGGCTGCCCCGACTGCCAGTTGCGGCACGACGGCTTAAATGATGTGTGAATGCAGACTTTTACTGCAGTCATGCCATGAAGTATCAGTGGTGACACCAGCGCTGGGCATATCAGTCCACCTCTTCTGCAATCTCTTGCCTCACCCACATGAGGTACTGTCTTCTATGCATACAGCTTCTATGCACATAGATGGTAGCGGGTGAGAGGGTCGAACTCACGTCAAAGGATTATGATTCCTCTGTTCTGCCGTTGAACTAACCCGCCATAGCGCGATCCATTTTTCCTGACTCTTGCTCTGCCAAGTTGAGCTACCACCGTATCAATGGAATGGTGGGCAGGATTCGAACCTGCAACCTAGAGTTTGACCTGTGGGATTTAGTTGCTGTTAGGACCGCTGGAGCATCAGAACGGACTCGAACCGTCAACATCCTCCATGGCAAGGAGGTGCTCTGGCCAATTGAGCTACTGACGCAATGCAAGGCACATTTAGACTGGACTCGAACCAGCATCTTCGCTTTATCAGAGCGATATTCTACCATTAAACTACATCTTCAAAAAGTGAAGACAACAATTTGCTGTTAGTGCCTTGAAATGGTTGAAGGCGCAGCTATCTGCTATTTGGGACTTTTACCCCACTGTACAGCATAATGCGTAGCCCTTAGTCGACACTATCTGCTGCTGCATGATGCTGCATATCCAGAACCTCCTTATCTGGCAGTGTTGTCTGCTCTACATCGATTTAGAGCATTAAATGATGATAGCTCATTGGAGCGCCGTACGGATCTCGAAACCGTATATTCAGCTTGGAAGGCTGACATTCTAGCCTTTGAATTAACAGCGCAACATGGTAGAGGATGAGGGACTCGAACCCACGATGATTGCCTCGGTGTAAACGAGGTCCGTTCGCCGCTACGGGAAATCCTCTAAAGCACGACACGCCTTTTGCGTACCCGGAATGGTGGATATAAAGATCTTGTTGCTGTTTGTGTCGTAGATGGTAGGCATGGATGGAGTCGAACCATCATGAGAACATTATCAGTGTTCCATAATCAACCGCTATATGACACGCCTATTAATTCAGAAAAGTAACTCGTTTGATAAGTTTATCTTACCATTTATAAAATCATTATATCTTAGCTAAGAAAGAAAATAAATTCTAATATTTGGATGTTGTTCTTTAACCAGTTTCATCTTTAATTTATCAGAATCTGTATATCTTCCTTTAACTTCAATATATTCATTTGTTTTAGGCAAAAAGAAATCAGGTGTATAGTTTCTAATGATATCTGACTTATATTTAATTGGTTTTGCTTTTATCCAATAAATTCCTAAATCATTTAGTTTCTATGCAACTTTAACTTCCCATGTTCCTCTAACAGAAAATTCTTCATTGCAAATATTTTTCACTTTATACCATTTAATATGAACCCATTCTTTTGGAAGAAATTCATTTATTAAATTATTTGCACGAGCATTTGAAAGTTTTTCTCTATGTTCTTTTGAAAGATGCTTTCCTTTAAAAGGATGTACAACTTCACCAGATTTAAGATGCTATTTTAATAATTCTCTTCCTCGTAAATTTGCTTCATCATGCAATTTTTTATCTGGATGTTTTGGACAATGAGCAATATGACCACCTAACTATTTGCCCGTCTTAAAAATTTTTCCACAAAATTTACATGTATAGAAATCTTGTAGATATTTGGAAGTATCTTTCATGTTTTACCTTTATTTATGTGATGTTCGAGCATCACATTATTATTTACTGTTAAAGATATTGTACTCAAATCTGTTGGCTCGAACCATGAGTTTAAGTACATGTGGATGCCCAGCTGGGAATCGAACCCAGTCCGTTTGCCTCAGAAGCCGCGGTTTTAGAGACCGCCTGTGCAGCCATACACCACTGGGCAATATACTTCTTTGGAGTGGTGGATCCGAAGGGAGTCGAACCCTCTAAAAAACTGCTTGCAAAGCAGCCGCCTTTGCCACACTCGAGCCACGGACCCATTAAAATCAGAAGTCAGTCGTCACTTTGCTGCATTCATAGACGACATCAGGTGAACTGTGATCTTCAATGTATCTGTCAGCATTCTCTTTTCCACGAAAGAGAGCGACAATCTTTGTCTCACCTTTTCCGCAAAGGTATTGCGTGACTAGATACATCTGATTTAGCTGACTAAAATCCATTGTTGTTGTTTCCTCTTTTAGTTGTATTATATCAAGTTCATCAAACAAGTAAAATGGCGGGGTATACGGGAGTTGAACCCGTCTCGCCTCATAGACAGTGAGGCATATGAAGCCGATCTACCAATACCCCATTCAAGACGCATGTCCATTTGCCGGATTTGAACCAGCTTGAGCAGCGGACACACTGCGCATCGCATTGATTTTAAGTCAATAATGTTATCCAAATAATGTTGCAGTTGCGCGCCTTTGGCGGAGAGGACAGGACTCGAACCTGCAAGGGGCTTTGAACCACCAACCGGTTTTCAAGACCGGCGCTTTTACCAACTCAGCCACCTCTCCAAAAACTCGGCACATTGTTTTGTTTTGCTCGCTGTTGCCATTGCTGAGCTTATCGACTGCAGCTAAGAGAATGCTGCAACGTTGGATTCGAACCAAGAGTTTTATTCGTACCATGAATTATTAACAGTTGATTTTGCTGTATGTGCCTATTTGCTTCTCTTAAAGCTGGTCGGAGATGAGGGATTTGAACCCCCGACATTCTGCTCCCAAAGCAGGCGTTCTAGCCAGACTGAACTAATCTCCGAATAACAAGACATGCTTTGGACATTCTTTTATAGTTAGAACTGCCTAAGAAACGCTTCGAGCCGATGGCTTGAATTGGTATTCCAAAAGAATAATGTTTGCAGTTGACATGTCTTAATGGTAGCGGGAGCCGGATTTGCACCGAGCGTCGTCAGGCTTATGAGACCCGCATAAGAACTACTCCTATTCATCCCGCATGGAGCTGGGTAAGGGACTCGAACCCCTGGTAATTCCTCATTACAAATGAGGCGCAGTCGCCACTGTGCCAACCCAGCAAAACATGACACGTTTTTTGCTTTTATTCATTAACGGTGAATTGCATAAATAGTTTGCTGTCTGTGTCATTGGCACCTCCAACGGGAATCGAACCCATCTTTTCGGCATGAAAAGCCGACGTCCTAGCCGATAGACGATAGAGGCATTTAGGCCGCTCACAACGGCCGATTCATCAATCCATTTTCTATTGTCATCCGATTTTCAAAGAACAAAGCCAACGTTTGCTGACATATGATATTATATCATTTTTTTGGCAAAAGTTAACCACTTTATTTACTACATTTGCATAAAAGACTGTGCCGCCTGTGCATCTGCACACTGCTTTCGCAGCTGATATTCAACGGGATTCTTTATGTAGCCCACTTTTGGTTTTTCATAGATAAGGCAGCTGGCGGAGTGGAGAGGACTCGAACCTCCGGGCCATCCTTTCGGACGAACCGCCTCCTTAGCAAGGAGGTGCATTTACCAATTCTGCCACCACTCCATTTGGCGCACCTACAGGGAATCGAACCCCGAACCGGGGATTAGAAATCCCCTGTTATATCCGTTTAACTATAGGTGCATTGATGTCCACAGGCAGTTGACTGTTGAGAACACATGTGGACATCGTCTCAAGTCTTAGCAAGATGGTCTACAATCTTCTGTAGACTGTGTACATCTTCTTTGCGCAAAATGATTTCATCAAACGCGCCATATCGGCACTTGTAGCCGAATACATACTTCACGGCATGCCAAAGCCTCTTCCAGAAGCCCATGTAGTTGGCAAGATGCACTGATGCATAGACTTCCTTGTCGTTGTTGTCCCAGCGCACAATCAATTGATGCTCTACTGACGAACAATCACAAAGCAGCAGAATCTCGTTGTCATTCTTCATAAAGCTGTCTTCCTTTCTTTGTAATGGTCCACGGTGATGGATTTTCCTCGCCGCCGGGTTTCTATCTTTTTAAAGATGCCCACTGACTACAATGACTTATGCCACTGTTAAGCAAAGTTCCTCTCGTCTTCAAGACTTTCATGATTATCGACTGGTTTTGTTCGCTAATAGACAGACAATGATGATGCCCATCTAGAAGTAGAGTCTCGCACTACGTCGCACCAACCTCACCACACCTACATGCATCATTATAAGTATGACTTCTGTGCCGCACCGGATGAGTCATTTCTTCCTCATCTCATCTTGCTGTCCTCTATTGAACGATCCGCGGTGGTCCCTGTGTTGTGAGTATCTACCTCACTGCAGCTTTTACCTGTTGTTTTAGCGTCGTTGGCAGTAGCGAACTGTCCGAATGGTGAGCAGCCCTAGGAATAAGTCACCCAACCAAAAAGCACCCGATTCATTGTCGGGCCGTGGCCAATTACACGATTATCAAGGGTGGTACCGGACATGGGATTCGAACCCATACTTGAACGATTTTGAGTCGTTTGCCTCTGCCATTGGGCTACTCCGGCTTTTGTTCATCTTGGTCCTCCTCACGGGATTCGAACCCGTACTTGACGGATTTTAAGTCCGTTGCCTCTGCCAGTTGGGCTATAGGAGGTGGTCAGCAGCGAGGAACTTGCATCCTCTTTTTGGGAGTCACAATCCCAAGTTTTACTACATAAACTAGCCACTGGTGGTGGGCCCGAGTGGGAACGATCCACTGCCTCAGGATTTTCAGTCCCGTGTACAACAACCAACTATACGACAGACCCATTAAGACGTAATTCATTGAGCTTCCCAAGTGGTGCTGCTGATGCGATTCGAACGCATACTATATAGCTTCTGAAGCTACTGCCTCTGCCAATTGGGCTACAGCAACAGGATTTGACATCAGGAATTCCCA